>Ga0208783_10000110_pt1 | contig 46945 bp, 39 predicted proteins | sample DEB19_08_DNA_2_FD_184529 | JGI IMG/M metagenome (GOLD analysis project Ga0208783, IMG submission 184529) | Aqueous microbial communities from the Delaware River and Bay under freshwater to marine salinity gradient to study organic matter... | ecosystem: Environmental > Aquatic > Marine >... | reverse complement strand
CGGACGCCACGGAACGGCTCCTCGAGATCGCGGACACGGCCCGCGCGCGTGCCGGCGGGGATGCGCGCGACCTCACCTGGCGCGAGAAGCCGGTCCGCGAGCGGCTCACCCACGCGCTCGTGGAGGGGATCGCGGACTGGATCGTCGAGGACACCGAGGAGGCACGGTCCACCTCCGCCCGCCCGCTCGACGTCATCGAGGGTCCGCTGATGGACGGGATGAACATCGTCGGCGACCGCTTCGGGTCCGGCCGGATGTTCCTCCCCCAGGTCGTGAAGAGCGCCCGCGTGATGAAGCAGGCGGTCGCCCACCTCGTCCCCTACATCGAGGCCGAGAAGTTGGCGCGCGGCGAGGCAGCCGGCGATGCCCGCGGTGCCGCCGGCACGATCGTCATGGCGACCGTGAAGGGGGACGTCCACGACATCGGGAAGAACATCGTGGGGGTCGTGCTCGGCTGCAACGATTACCGCGTCATCGACCTCGGGGTGATGGTCCCCTGGACGCGGATCCTCGAGACCGCGCAGGCCGAGGGGGCGGACCTCATCGGGCTCTCGGGGCTGATCACACCCTCGCTCGAGGAGATGCGCACGGTGGCCACGGAGATGGAGCGCGCCGGGATGAGCGTCCCGCTCCTCATCGGTGGCGCCACCACGTCGAAGGCCCATACCGCCGTCCGGCTCGAGCCCGCCTACTCCGGCCCGGTCGTCCACGTCCTGGACGCCTCGCGCGCCGTCGGGGTCGCCGGTGCCCTCCTCAACGCGGAGAGCCGCACCGGCTTCGTGGAGCGGACGCGCGAGGAGTACGCGGAGACCCGCCGGATCCACGAGGAGCGCGCCACCACCCGCCGCCTCCTGCCGCTCGCGGAGGCCCGCGCGCACCGGCTCCGGCTCGACCCCGCCGGCGCGCGCCCGATCCCGCCCACCTTCACCGGCGCCCGGGCCTTCCGCGATCTCCCCCTCGCGACCCTCGTGGAGCGGATCGACTGGAGCCCCTTCTTCCATACCTGGGAGCTGGCCGGTCGCTACCCCGCGATCCTGGACGACCCGGTGGTGGGCGAGGCCGCCCGCTCCCTCCACGCGGATGCCCTCCGGCTCCTCGACCGGATCGTCCGGGAGCGGCTCCTCCGGGCGGACGGGGTGGCCGGCTTCTGGCCCGCGGCCTCCACGCCGGATGACGAGATCGTCCTGTACACGGACGAGACCCGGCGGACCGAGCTCGCCCGGATCCCCGCCCTCCGGCAGCAGATGGAGAAGCCGGACGGGCGGCCGAACCTCGCCCTCTCCGATTTCGTCTTCCCCGTGGAGAGCGGGATCCCCGACTGGATCGGCGCCTTCGCGGTGACCGCCGGGCACGGCCTCGAGGAGCTGCGCGCCTCGTTCATCGCCGCCCATGACGACTACTCGGACATCCTCGCGGCGGCGCTCGCGGACCGGCTCGCCGAGGCCTTCGCCGAGTGGCTCCACGAGCAGGCGCGGCGCGAGCTGTGGGGCTACGCGCCGGACGAGGCGCTGGACAACGACGGCCTGATCGCCGAGCGCTACCAGGGGATCCGGCCCGCGCCCGGCTATCCGGCCTGCCCGGACCACACCGGGAAGCGCGAGATCTTCGATCTCCTCGGGGCGGAGGCCGCAGCGGGGATGACGCTCACGAGCTCGATGGCGATGCTCCCCGGCGCCTCGGTGAGCGGCACCTGGTTCTGGCACCCTGACGCACAGTACTTCGGGTTGGGGCGGATCGGCCGCGACCAGCTCGCCGACTACGCCCGCCGGAAGGGCTGGGAGCTCGCGGAGGCCGAGCGATGGCTGGCACCGAACCTGGACGACCGGTAGCCGCTCCGCGCCGGCGGACCCGGCGGGGTCCCGCGGCCGCCGCGCCCGGGGCCCCGGAGGCGGGCCGCGCCGGCGAGGCCGTCGCGATCGCGGAGCTCACCTTCCTCGCCGACGTCGCGCGGCTCGCCGCCTCCGCGCGGACCTGGGAGGAGCTCCTCGGGACGATCATCGACCGGGCACGTGCCGCCGCCCGGGCGGACGTCTGCTCGCTCTACCTCGCGGACCGGGACGGGGGCGGGGTGACGCTCGCGGCCACGAACGGCCTGGACCGCCACGCGATCGGCGTCGCACGGCTCCGGATCGGACAGGGGATCACCGGCCTCGTGGCGCGGGACCGGGTCCCGATCGCCACCCTGGACGTGCGCGACGACCCCCGCTTCGCGTGGATCCGCGGCGTCGACCAGGCGCGCTTCACCTCGATGTGCTCCGTCCCGCTCGTCTGGGACGACCAGGTCGTGGGTGTCCTCAACGTCCAGACGGTGGAGCCACGGGCCTTCAGCGCCGCGGATATCGGCTTCCTCGAGGCGCTCGCCGGCCTCCTCGCCGGGCTCGTCGAGAAGCACCGGCTCCAGGACGAGGCGGCCGCCCAGCTGGAATCGTTGCGCGCCCTGGACGAGGCCCGCGCGAACCTCATCGCGGTCGTCACCCACGCCCTCCGGACCCCGCTCGCCGTGGTCCGCGCCTACGTGGAGCTTCTCGGCGGACGCGTCCAGGCCCACGAGGAGCCGGATGCCGCGCACTGGGAGGCGGAGGCGCTCGCCCAGGTGGACCGGCTCGACCGCACGATCGATTCCATCCTCGAGAGCCTGCGCGTCCTCACGCCGCCCACCTCCGCCCCCGTCCCGATCCGGGTGGACGAGATCGTGGAGAGCGAGCTCCGCTCCCTCGCTCCGATGCTCCGCCGCCACACCGTGCGGATGAGCTTCACCGAGCGGCCGATCCGGGCGCTCGGCTCGGACGAGCAGCTCCGCCGGCTCCTTGGCTATCTCCTCGAGAACGCGGCGAAGTACGCGCCGGAGTCCGGCGGGATCGACGTCTATGGCTGGGTGGACGGGGAGCGCGCCCATCTCGCCGTGACGGATGACGGGCCGGGGATCCCGCCCGCGTGGCAGGAACGGATCTTCGAGCCGTTCGTGCGCCTGGACGATTCGCCGCGGGGGGCGGGGATCGGGCTCTTCGCCGCCCGTCATATCGCCCGCTCGATGGGTGGCGACCTGCGCGTGGAGCCCCGGCTCCCCGCCGGATCCCAGTTCGTCCTCGAGCTCCCCGCCCAGCCCGTCGCCAGCGCGCGCGACGCGTAGGCCCGGGCGGCGCGGCCTCCGCCGCGCCCGGGTCAGCCCGCCGGCGTCTCCAGGAGATAGCCCACGCCGCGGATCGCCACCGGGATCGGGGCGCCGACGGCGACGAGCTTCTCGCGCAGCCGGGCGAGGTGCGGCTTGAGCCAGAGCGGATCCGGGTCCGGGACATCCGGCCAGCCCGCGGCGAGGAGCGCATCCTGCGTGACGACCTCGCCGATCCGGTCGATGAGCGCCGCGAGGAGCCGGAACTCGGTGAGCGTCGCGGGGACCGCCACCCGCTGCCAGCGGATCTCGTGGCGCTTCAGGTCCAGCTCCCAGGCGTCCGGGCCGTGGCCGGCGGTGGGCGCCGCGGTGGCCTCCGCCCCCGCGTTCCGGGCGAGGGTCGCCCGGCGGGCGACGGCACGGACCCGCGCGAGCAGCTCATCCGCGCGGAAGGGCTTCCGGATGTAGTCGTCTGCGCCCGCGTCCAGGAGCTCCACGGTCGCCTGCCGCTCGCGCTCGCCCGAGACGATGATGATCGGCGTCTCGGAGATCTCCCGGATCCGGGCGCAGACGGTGGCGCCATCCAGGCCCGGCATCGCGAGGTCGAGGAGGACGAGGTCCGGGGCGTCGGAGGCGAAGCGCCGGAGCGCCTCCTCGCCGTCGTAGGCCGCCACGATCCGGTGGCCCGCCTGGCCGAGGAGCGCGCCGAGCGCGCCGACCATCGCCGGCTCGTCATCCACGACGAGGATCTTCATCCCGCTCCCTGCCGCCGGCCGGCCACCCTGGGTCATCCGCGTCCCTCCCGTTCCCCGCCCCCGCGCAGGGCATCGAAGCGCTCCCGCCAGCTCGCCATCCGCGCCTCGTCCGCGAAAAGGACGAGGACGGTGTTCTCGCCCGCGAGCGTCCCTTCCTGCTCCTGGAGCTCGGAGAGGTCGATCGCCTGGGCCAGCGCGCTCGCCATCCCCGGCAGGGTGATGAGGAGGAGCGTGAGCCCCGACCGCCGCACCGTGATCGGCAGATCGTCCAGGAGGCGCCGGAGCGCCGATCCGCCGGCCCGGCCCGTCTCGGACGGCGCGCCGGGGAGAGCATAGACGCGCCGGCCATCGCGCATGACCTTGACCAGCCCGAGCGTTGCGAGATCGCGGCTCACCGTGGCGGCATCCACCGCGAAGCCGCGCGCCTCGAGGAGCGACCCGAGCTCCCGTTGGCTCGTGACGGGACGTGCGCTGACGAGCTCCTCGATCACCCGCAGGCGCGCGTCGCGCCCCGCCCGGCCGGGACCGCCCGCCCCGGCCGGCCCCGTGCGCCCCGTCCGCTCATCCATCGTCCGGAGGATAGCGGTCCGTCAGGGCGCGGGGACGGAGCGCGGGGTCACCTCCGCGACCGGCGTCGGCACGCCGTCCACGATCTCCACGATCGCCACGCTCTTCTCCGGGACGTGGACCCCCGGCGCGTAGCCGATCGTGCCGGTGATCCCCGGGAAGCCGGTCGTCGCTTCGAGCGCCGCCACGATCGCCTCCGGATCCGTGCTCCCCGCCGCCTCGATCGCGGCGGCCGCGAGGGACGCTGCGTCATGGCCGAGCGCGGCGAACGAGGTCGCGGTCCCCTCCCCGTGGCGTGCCGCGTAGGCCGCGATGAAGCGGCGGACCGGCTCGCTCCCGGAGACCGGGTCCATGAGCGCGTGCGTCGTGTAGATCGCACCCTCTGCCGCGTCCCCGCCCTCGGTGACGAGCTCCGGCGTGTCGTATCCATCCCCGCCCACGACCGGCATCGCGAGGCCGCCATCCCGGAGCTGGCGGAGGACGGTCCCCACGTTGTAGGGCATCGCCGCCACGTAGAGGAAGTCCGGAGGGGTCTCGAGCGCGCGGAGCCGCGCCACGGCCTCCGCGAGGTCCGGGTCGCGGTCCGCGAAGGTCGCCTCGAGGACGAGGCTCCCGCCTGCCGCCGCGAGCGCGCTCCGCGCGTAGCGCGCAAGGTCGATGGGGTACTGCGCCCCCTCGTCCCAGAGGAGGGCAGCGGTGGTCCCGAAGCGGTCGATCGCGTATTCCACCCCGGCCGCCGCCTGGGTGTTGTCGCCGAAGGGGACGAGGAAGAGGCGGTCGCCCACGGTGGCCGGAAGGAGGGGTGAGGTCGCACCGACGACGAGGAAGGGGATCCCCGCCTCCTGGAGGATCGGGCCGGCCGTGAGGACCGGGTCCGTATCCGTGAAGCCGAGGTAGAGATCGACCGCATCCTCCGTCACCGCCTGCCGCGCGTTCTCCGCCGCGACCGCCGGGTCCGAGGTGCTGTCCCGGACGATCAGCTCCACGGGAAGTCCGAGGACCCCGCCCGCCGCGGAGATCTCCTCGATCGCGAGCATCGCCCCGCGCGCCGCCGGCTCCCCGATCGAGCGGTCCTTCCCGCTCAGCGCGAAGCCCGCCCCGATGCGCACCGGCTCCTGCGCCGCTCCGGCCGGGATGACGAGGCCGCCGAGCGCGACGGCCAGCCCCGCGACCACGACCACCGATCCGGCCCCACGGCCCATCGCCCGTCTCCTTCCCGACTCCGGCCGGTCCGTCCCACCCGGACCGCGTGCGGGGCCGAGTCTACCCGTCCCCTTCCCCCGGACGCGGAGCCCGTCCCGCCACGCTTGACGCGCTCCCCGCCCGCCCCCATACTCCGCCCCCGAGATGGCGAACCACGATTTCCCGAAGCGCAAGCGCACGCGGCCCTGCCTGGAGGCAGCGGTCCGCTAGGCAGCGCGCGAGAAGCGTGGGGCCTGGCGGACAGGCTCCCAGGGCCGCGGACACCGAGCACGGTGACCGCGGCGTTTTTGTTTCGGCGAGAAGGAAGGACGGACGATGCGAGCGCTCCTCACCGGTGCGGGGAACATGGGCCGCGCGATCCGCGGCGCCCTGGAGGCCCGCGGCGATGCGGTCGTCGGGATGACCGGTCGCGCGGACCGGCCGGACCCGGCGGCCCTCGCCCCCGTGGACGTCGCCTTCGAGTTCAGCCACGCCGAGACCTTCCTGCCGAACCTCCGGCTCGCCGCGGACGCGGGCTGCCGCTCGATCGTCGTGGGGACGACCGGCTGGGCGCACGACCCGGCGATCGCGGCGGGTCTTGAGCGGCTGATCGCCGAGCGTGGCCTGCGCGTCGTCGTCGGCCCCACCTTCAGCGTCGGCGTCATCCTCTTCACCGAGGTCGCCGTCGAGGCCGCGAAGCGCTTCGGGCGCTTCCCCGAGTTCGACCCCTTCATCGTGGAGCAGCACCGCCGCGCCAAGGCGGACCGCCCCTCCGGCACCGCGAACGCGATCGCCGAGCGGATGCTTCCCCACCTCCCCGCGAAGCGCCGGGCGCTCCTGCCCGAGGGGCAGGGAGCGCCAGATCCCGCGACGCTCGAGGTCGTCGCGATCCGCGCCGGCGTCCACCCCGGGATGCACATCGTGGGGTTCGATGCGCCGGGCGAATCGATCGAGCTCCAGGTCACCGCGCGGGACCGCTCGGCCTACGTGGCCGGTGCGCTCCTCGCGGCCGACCGGATCTGCGCGGACCCGGACCGTCCCGCCGGCCTCATCCCCTTCGCGAGCCTGATCGGCGAGATCCTCGCCGGCCCGGCCGCCTCCTGACCGACCCGCCCCCCACCTCCTGGAGACCGAACGACGATGACCGCCCTCCGCCTGCGTGGCGCCTTCACCGCCCTCGTCACCCCCTTCCTGCCGGACGGCTCCTTCGACGAGGCGGCCTTCGTCCGGCTCGTCGAGCGCCAGATCGACCTCGGCATCGACGGGCTCGTCCCGGTCGGCACGACCGGCGAGTCCCCCACGACCTCCCATGAGGAGGACGAGCGGATCATCGGCCTCGCGATCGACGCGGTCCGCCGGCGCGGTGCCGCAGGCCGGATCCCGGTCGTGGCCGGGACCGGCTCGAACGACACGCGCACGGTGATCGAGGCGACCCGCCGCGCGAAGGCGCTCGGTGCGGACGCGGCGCTCGTGGTGGCGCCCTACTACAACAAGCCGGACCAGCGGATGCTCGAGAGCCACTACCGGCGCGTCGCGGACGAGGGCGGGCTCCCGGTCGTCGTCTACAACGTCCCCGGCCGGACCGGCACGAACATCGAGCCCGCCACCCTGATGCGCCTCGCCGGCCATCCCGGGATCGTCGCGGTGAAGGAGGCGAGCGGGAACATCGAGCAGATCATGACGATCCTGCGCGACCGCCCCGAGGGCTTCTCCGTCCTCTCCGGCGACGATTCGGTCACCTTCCCGATGCTCGCCCTCGGCGGGGACGGCGTGATCAGCGTGGCCTCCAACGAGATCCCCGCCGAGATGGCGCGGATCTGCGCGGCAGCTTTCGCGGGCGACTGGGCGACCGCCCGGGCGCTCCACCACCGCTACCTCGACCTCATGCGCGTGAACTTCATCTCCCCGAACCCGGTCCCGGTGAAGGCCGCGCTCGCCGAGATGGGTCTCATCCACGACGTCCTCCGCGAGCCGCTCCTGCCGCTCGCGGACGCGCAGCGGGCGACCCTCCGCGCCGCGCTCGCCGCGGTGGGGCTGATCGCGGACGGAGCGGGCGCGTGAGCGGCGAGGCGTACGCCGCGCTTCGCGACCGGATCCTCGCCACCCTCGACGCCTGGCCCGCCGCCGGCAGCCCCCTCCCGGACGCCCTCCGGGACGAGGCCGTCGAGCTCACCGCGGAGCTCGTCACCGCGCTCGAAGCGGGGGCCGTGCGTGCCGCAGAGCCGGATCCGGCCGCCCCCGGCGGCTGGCGGGTGAACGCGTGGGTGAAGCGCGGGATCCTCCTCGGCTTCCGGATCCCCGGCCTGCGCGACTACCGGGACGGTCCGATCATGGTGGCCCGGGACAAGGTGGCCTACGGCGTCCTCGACCTCCTCGAGAGCGAGGGCGCGCGCGCCGCGCTCGCGGCCGGGGCCCCCTGGCGTGTCGTCCCCGGCGGAAGCACGGCGCGCTCGGGCGTCCACCTCGAGCCGGGCGTGACGATCATGCCCCCCTCCTACCTGAACATCGGTGCCTGGGTCGGGCGCGGGACGATGGTCGATTCCCACGCGCTCGTCGGCTCCTGCGCCCAGATCGGGGCCCGCGTGCATCTCTCCGCCGCGGCCCAGGTCGGCGGCGTCCTCGAGCCGGCCGGAGCGCGCCCGGTCGTCGTGGAGGACGATGCCTTCGTCGGCGGCGGCTGCGGCCTCTACGAGGGGGTCGTCGTGGGCCAGGGGGCCGTCCTCGGCTCCGGTGTCATCCTCACCGGGCAAAGCCGGCTCATCGACCTCGTCGAGGAGCGGGAGCTGCGCGGCACGCCGGAGGCGCCGCTCGTCGTCCCGCCCGGCGCGGTCGTCATCCCCGGCAGCCGGCCCGCGCCGGGCGCTTGGGCGGCAGCGCAGGGGGTCGCGCTCTCCGTCCCCGTCATCGTCAAGCGCCGCGACGCCTCCACGGAGGCGCGGGTCGCGCTCGAGGAGGCGCTCCGGTGAGCGAAGGAGCGGCTCCGGAGCACCCGCGGATCGAGGCGGGGGCCCGTATCGCGGGGATGGACCCCGAGGAGCTCGTCCGCGCCCACGGCTCGCCGCTCTTCGTCTATGACCTGGACGTCGTCACGGCGCGCGTCAGCGCGCTCCGCGCGGCGCTCCCGGAGCGTGCCGAGCTCGCCTTCGCGGTGAAGTCGAACCCGAACCCCGCCCTCCTCGCCCACCTCGCCGGTCTCGGCGTGGGCGCCGATATCGCCTCCGGGGGCGAGCTCGATGCGGTGACCCGTGCGGGCTTCGACCTTCGCTCGGTCGTCTTCACCGGGCCGGGCAAGACGGATGCGGAGCTCGCGCGCGCCGCCCGCAGCGGGCTCCGGGCGATCACCGTCGAATCGCTCGAGGAGCTCGACGTGCTCATCGAGCTCGCGCCGGTGGCGGCGCCGCGGCAGGGGATCCTCCTCCGCCTCGCGATCGAGGGAGCAGGGATCGGTGCCGAGGCGCATCCGATCATCGGTGGGCCCGGTGCCGGGAAGTTCGGCCTCGTCCCGGACGAGGTGGATGCCGCCGTGGACCGTCTCCTCCTCGCCGGCGCGATCGGCGGCCCAGGCTCCCCCTACGAGCTCCTCGGGCTCCACGCCTTCGGTGCCTCGAACGTCCTCGATGCCACCCGGATCGTGGAGAACGTCCGCAGCCTTGCCGCCCGGGCGGAGGCATTCGCCACCCGGCACGGCCTCCACCTGCGCACGGTGGATGCCGGTGGTGGGCTGGGGATCCCCTATGCCGATGACGAGGCGCCCCTCGACCTCGACCTGCTCCGCGACGGCCTCGCGCGCGAGACGGCGACCTGGGCGGACCGGACCGGCCTCTCCGAGACGCGCCTCCTCTTCGAGCCGGGCCGCTTCCTTGCCGGACCCGCGGGCGCCTACCTCATGCGCGTCGTGCGGACGAAGGAGCGGAGTGGCCGGACGATCGCCGTCACGGACGGCGGGATCCATCACCTGCTCCGGCCCGCGCTCATCGGTCGCGCCCAGCGGACCCTCATCGTGGGAGCGGGCGCCGGCCGCCCCGCGGACGGCGTCACGGACATCGTCGGCCCGCTCTGTACCGGCCTGGACGTCCTTGCCACGGAGGTCCCGATGCCCGCGCCGCGGACCGGGGACCTCCTCGCGGTCGTGGACGCGGGCGCCTACGGCTTCACCGAATCGATGCCCCTCTTCCTCTCCCACCCGATCCCCGCCGAGGTCGCCGTGCGCGGCGGCCGGGTCGTGGCGGCCCGCCCCCGGGTGGCACCGCGCAGCTGAACCGCCCCGGCATGAGGACGCCGCCCGCCCGGAGGGGCGAGCGGCGTTCGTGTGGCCGGGATCCGCGCGCCCTGGGGTGGGCCCGCGGTCCGGGGTCAGGACCCGGGCGCGAGCGCGAGGATCTGACCGCCGCCGGATCGCGGGGTGAGGGTGGAGACATAGATCGTCCCGTCCGGGGCGACCTCGATCCCACCCGGGGCGGTGAGGCCCTCCGATGCGATCTGCACGGGCGTCCCGCCGCCTGCCGGCACCCGCCAGAGTCCGCCGGTCAGGTCACCGGAGGGGATCCGGTTCGTCGCGTACTCCAGGACGAGGAGGCTCCCGTCCGCATCGAAGGCGAGGTCGACGACGTTCGTGAAGCCGCTCGCGTAGACGGTGGGCTCCTCGCCCGGGACGATCCGCCAGACGGCGGCGCCACCGAGCGGGAAGGGGGCGCCCGTCAGCTGCGTGACATAGGCGGCGCCGTCCGGACCGGCGGCGATCCCCGTGGGGACCGACTGCATCGGGATCAGCACCGGCGATGCGGCCGGGTCCGGGGATGCGCCGGGCGCGGTGGGCGCGGGGACCATCGTCGCGTGGAGGACCGCGACGACGCTCAGCGTCCCGCTCGCGTCGATCGCGTAGATCGTGTTCCCGCCGGCATCCGCCGCCCAGATCGAGCCGTCCGGCGCGAGCGCCACCCCGTAGGCATTGGAGTCGATCGTCGAGGTGGGGTCGCCCTGGTCGGGGTTCGTGGCCGCCTCCGCCGCCGCGAGGTCGGCGATGACGACCGGCGCCTCGCCGGGGACCACGCGGATCACCGTCCCCATCAGCTCCTTGCCCACGACCGGGAGGCCGTCGCGGTACTCGGGCTCACCACCCAGACCGACCGTGGCGATGAAGGCGCCATCCGGGCCGAGGAAGAGATGGGAGACCCCGGTCGGGTTCTTCGCCTCGTCCCCGAACGCGACGGACGGCAGGCCGCTCACCAGCGGCACGATCGTCCCGTCCGTGCCGATCGCGACGATCCCCGAGCTCGTCCCGACACAGGCCTTGCCGAAGACCGGGTGATCGAAGCACTCGCTGCCGCCGGTCCCCGAGATCGCGACATAGAGTGTCCCGTCCGGACCGAGCGTGAGGCCCCGGGGCCCCGCCAGCCCGTCCGCCACGATCGTCCAGCCGGGGGGTTGGGCCGCTACGGGGAGGACCCCGGCGATCCCGAGCGCGCCGATCGCGACCAGCGCCCCGAGGGCACGCCTCCGTCCGTTCCTCATCGTTTCCCGCTCCCTTCCGCATCTCCGGCAGGATCTCCGGCCGTCCGACTGATGATGCCGCCGATGGCCTCCGGCTGCTCGGCGCCCCCTCCCGGTCCCGCCGCGCCGTGGCGCCGCCACTCTGCCCGGAGCTGCTCCACTGCCTCCGCCCCGTGGATCGCGAGGTGGTCCCCGGGCATCGCGAGCAGCAGCTCGGCGAGGCGGTCCACGAGCGCGGGGTCGTAGAGCGGGCTCCGGTTCCGGCTCGCGAGGGGAAGGTCGAGCTGTGCGGCTCCGGGCGCTGCCGGCGCGAGAGCGCGCCCTCCGGTCGCGATGATCTCCTCGTAGCGGACGATGAGCGGATCCGGCAGGGTCCGCCGGAAGCGGCCCACCCACCAGCCGAGGAGGAGCACCTGGCGCCGGTGCCGGTCCGGCTCGGCGGCGAGGCGCCGGGAGAGGTCTCCGTCGACCGCCTCCACATTCACGGAATGGCCGTCCCGGAGGGGCATCCCCATGGTCTGCCAGGAGAGGAGGGTCGCCAGCGGGTTCCGGACGACGGCAACGCACGGGAGCCGCGCAGCGAGCTCGGGGAGGACGACGGCGAAGAGACCCGGGTGCTTCACGATGAGCCGGAAGTCCGGGCGGAGCCCCCGCTCGCGGACGTCGACCCACCCGTCATCGACCCGCACCGTGCGCAGGCCATCCGCGCCGGGAGCCCCGGCGACCATGTCCTCCGGGACGACCCCGTCGCGCAGCTTCGTCCGTGCGCGGCCCGTGGCGAGGATCGAGGCACGTTCCTCCCCGATCCAGCGCACGATCGCGGCCGCGATCGCCTCGCGGCCCATCCCGCGGAGCGAGACCGGATCGATCGGCTCGGAGAGCGCGACCACGCCGGGCACCCGGTCGAGGAGCGAGGTCGCGAGGGTCGTCCCGGAGCGGGGGATCCCCGTGAGGATCACGTCCAGCGCGGCACCGCCTCGCCGTCCAGGATCGCGCACAGCGCGACGCGCTCCCGCTCCTCGGTCCGTGCGCTCGCCTCCGCACGGCCGGCCGCCCGCATCGCTGCTCCCTGCCGCGGATCGGCCGGATCCGCCTGGCCGAGGCCCTGGATGAGCGTGAAGACCGGCCGGCCCGGATCGGCGGCATCGTCCGGCCAGTCGATCCCCCCGCAGAAGAGGCCACCGGCCGCCTCGGGCTCCCAGCGGTCGGTCCGTGGTCCGATCCCCGTCCAGGTCCGGAGCGCGGGATCCGCGGGCTCCTCGGCGAGGTGGAGGAGCGGGGTGAAGCGGCGGGACGACCGCGCGTGGAGGAAGAGGTCACGCGCCTTCCACTCGCCACCGGAGGGGCCGCGATCCCGCCGCAGGAAGAGGAGCGGGATGCGCTCCGTCACCGGGCCCTGCCGGTCTCCTCCGCGAGCCGCGCCTCGTGCCCCGCGAGCTCGGCCGCCACGCGGGCGGGCGCCGTCCCGCCCACGACGTCGCAGCGGGCAAGCGCCCCCGCGACCGTGGCTGCGGCACGGATCCGGCCGGGGAGGGCCGGGTCGTCTGCGCGCTCGCGGGCCGCCGGGTCCTCCGCTGCCCGGAAGGCCTCCGCCACGTCCGCATCCGTCACGCCGTCCAGCTCCGTCCCGGCCCGCTCGGCCGCCGCCACGAGCCGGCCCGCGATCCCGTGGGCGACGCGGAAGGGGATCCCCTCGCCGACGATCGTGTCCGCCACCGCGGTCGCGGTCGTGAAGCCGCGTCCGGCCGCCGCGGCCATCCGCTCGCCATCCACGCGCAGCGTGCTCACCATCCCGGCGAGGACCCGGAGGGAGGCGTCCAGGACGGCGAGCGCGTCGAAGAGCGGCGGCTTGTCCTCCTGGAGGTCGCGCTGGTAGCTCGCGGGGATCCCCTTGAGGAGCGCGAGGAGTCCGGTGAGCTGGCCGATCACCCGGGCGGCCCGGCCACGGACGAGCTCCGCGGGGTCCGGGTTCCGCTTGTTCGGCATCATCGAGGAGCCGGTGGAGAAGGCGTCCGCGGGCCGGATCCAGCCGAAGGCCGGATGCGTCCACCAGACGATCTCCTCCGCGAGCCGGGAGAGATGGGCCATCGTGAGCGCCGCCGCGGCCATGCTCTCGATGACGAAGTCGCGGTCACCCACGGCATCGATCGAGTTGTGCGTCGGTCCGTCGAAGCCGAGCTCGGCAGCCACCGCCGCGCGGTCGATCGGGTAGCCCGTTCCCGCGATCGCGCCGGAGCCGAGCGGGGAGCGGTTCGCGCGCCGGACGGCATCTGCGAAGCGGCCCCGGTCGCGCTCGAGCATCTCCACGTAGGCGAGGAGGTGGTGGGCGAGGAGGACCGGCTGGGCCGGTTGGATATGGGTGTGGCCGGGCATGACCGTCCCCTCCTCGCGGCGCGCGAGGCCGACGAGCGCCCCCTCGAGGTCGAGGATCCGTGCATCCAGCCCCGCCGCCGTCCGCCGGAGCCAGAGCCGGAGGTCGGTCGCGACCTGGTCGTTCCGCGAGCGGCCGGTGTGGAGCTTGCCCGCGACCGGCCCGATCCGTGCTGCGAGCGCCATCTCCAGGTTGAGGTGGACATCCTCGAGCTCCGGGTCCCACGGGAACCCGCCGCCTTCGACCTCGGTGGCGAGGCCCTCGAGCCCGGCGACGAGCGCATCGCGCTCGGCCACGCTGAGGAGCCCGGCACGCTCCAGCCCGCGTACGTGGGCGATCGACCCCGTCAGGTCGTCCAGCGCGAGCTCGCGATCCACCTCGATCGACCGGCCGAACTCGGCGGCGACCGGATCCGGCCCCTCGGTGAAGCGTCCGCCCCAGGCCTTCATCGCGTCCCCCGGCGGCTCAGGAGCCGGTCCCGGCGCGGTCCGCGACGCTCATCGGGAGCTCGCCGAGGAGCGGCTTCGTCCAGGTCCACGCGGAGCCGTGACGGGCCGCCTCCGTGCGCAGCGGGAGGCCGAAGATGCGGATGAAGCCGACCGCCGCGGCGTGGTCGAAGGTGTCGCCCGCGTCGTAGGTGGCGAGGGCGCGGTCGTAGAGCGATTCGTCGCTCCGGCGGCCGGTGACGATCGCGCTCCCGTGATCGAGCCGGAGCCGGACCTGGCCGGTGACGACGCGCTGCGAGGAGCGGACGTACTCGAGGAGGTCGCGCTGGAGGGCGCTGAACCAGAGGCCGTCATACGTGGCCTGGGCCACCTGGTCCGAGACGATCCGGTTGAAGCGGAGCTGCTCCCGCGAGAGGGTGAGCGATTCCAGGGCCTCGTGGGCCGCCTGGAGGACGACCGCGGCGGGCGCCTCGTAGATCTCCCGGCTCTTCAGGCCGATGAGGCGATCCTCCACGTGGTCGATCCGGCCGATCCCGTGCCGGCCGGCGAGCGCGTTCAGGCGCTCCACGAGCTCCACCGGGCCGATCTCCTCGCCGTCGAGCGAGACGGGGATCCCTGCCTCGAAGCCGATCGTCAGCTGGGTCGGGATGGCGGGTGCCGCGGCGGGCTCCACGGTCCACGCGTAGACGTCCGGGGGCGGGGTCTGCCACGGGTCCTCGAGGATCCCGGTCTCGATCGAGCGGCCCCACAGGTTGTGGTCCACGGAGTACATCGAGGCCTTCTCGAGGGGCGCCGCGATCCCTCGCGCGGCGGCGTAGGCGATCGACTCCTCGCGCGAGAGCCCCATCCCGACGCGCATCGGTGCGATGACCTCGAGCCGCGGCGCAAGGGCCTGGACCGCGACATCGAAGCGGACCTGGTCGTTCCCCTTGCCCGTGCAGCCGTGGGCGACCGCCTCCGCCCGCTCCCGGTCCGCGACCTCCACGAGGAGCTGCGCGATGAGCGGCCGCGCGAGCGCGGTGGCGAGCGGGTAGACGCCCTGGTAGCGGGCGTTCGCCTGGAGGGCGGGGAAGACGAAGTCGCGGACGAAGCGCTCCCGCCCGTCCACCACGTAGGCGCGCGAGGCACCGGCAGCGAGCGCCCGCTCCGCCACACCGTCACCGATCGAGCCGCCGCCCACATCCACCGTGAGGGTGATCACCTCCACCCCGTGCTGCTCGCGCAGCCAGGCGACGGCGACCGAGGTGTCCAGCCCGCCCGAGTAGGCGAGGATGACCTTCTTCACGTGGGACCTCTCGTTGGGCGCTGGGCTCGGGTCGGCGGCGCATCCGCCGCGGCACCGCGCATCGTGCCACGCGCGGCCCCGCCCGTCCCCGCCGTGTGGGTGACGCGCGAGGGCGCCCGACCCAGGGATCGGGCGCCCGGCGATCGTTCGAGCGCGGTCGCGGCTCACAGTCCTGCATTAACTTGCGCTCTAGTCGCAGAGTATTGCAGAAGCGTGCAGCGCCTGTCAAGGCGTGGCACACTCCCGCGATGACCGCAGCCTCCCCGATCCCTGCCCCCGGCTTCCGCAGCGTCACGGACCTCGACCCGGCCGCGATCCGTGCCGTCATCGCGCGCGCCGCGGAGCTGAAGGCGGGCCGGGTCACGGGGCCGGAGGCGCGCCCCCTCGCGGGCCGGAGCGTCGTCCTCCTCTTCGAGAAGCCGAGCCTCCGGACGCGGATCTCGTTCGAGGTCGGGATCCACCGCCTCGGCGGCCAGGCGATCACGCTCACCGGCGCGGAGGTGGGGCTCGGCAAGCGCGAGGCCGCGGCGGATGTGGCGCGGGTCATCGAGCGCTACGCGGATGCGATCGTGGCGCGGGTCTTCCGCCACGGGCTCCTGGACGAGCTGGCGGCACGGGTCGCGATCCCCGTGGTGAACGCCCTCTCCGATACCGAGCATCCCTGCCAGGCGCTCGCGGACCTCATGGTCATCGGCGAGCATCTCGGCGCGCTCCCCGGCCGCCGGCTCGTCTACGTGGGGGACGGGAACAACGTGGCCGCATCCCTCCTCCTCGCGTGCGCATCGGTGGGGATGCACATCCGCGTCGTCTCACCCGCCGGCTATGCGCCGGACCCCGCGATCGTCGCCCGTGCCCGCGCGCTCGCTGCGCAGAGCGGGTCCGAGGTGGAGATCGAGACCGACCCCGCCGGCGCCGCACGTGGCGCGGACGCGGTCTACACGGATGCGTGGGCGAGCATGGGCCAGGAGGACGAGGCGGAGGCGCGCCGGGTGATCTTCGCGCCCTACCGGGTGACGGAGGCGATGCTCGCCACGAGCCCGGGCGCCCTCTTCCTCCACTGCCTTCCGGCGCACCGGGGCGAGGAGGCGGAGGATGCCGTCCTGGACGGCCCGCGGAGCGTGATCTTCGACCAGGCCGAGGACCGGCTGTGGGTCCAGATGGCGCTCCTCGAGCGCCTCATCGCCGGGCCCCGCGCAGGCTGATCCCGTCGCGGCGGCTCAGCCCGCCGCGTGCGTCCGGGTCCCGAACCCGGGGTCCCCGAGCGCCCGCTCGAGCGCCCGGTCCGCGGCGCCGTCCGCGATGACGACCTCCGGGGAGCCCCACGCCAGCGCCCGGAGCGCGCAGCGGACCTTGGGGATCATCCCGCCGGAGATCACGCCGGTGTCGATCAGCCCGCCGATCTCGCGGTCCGTGAGCGAGGCGATCCGCTTCCCGTCCGCGCCCCGGACACCGTCCGTGTCCGTGAGGAGGATGAGGCGCGCCCCGAGGGCGCCCGCGAGGCCCGCGGCGGCATCGTCTGCGTTCACGTTGCAGATCACGCCCTCGGCATCCCGCGCGAGCGGTGCGATGACCGGGAGGACGCCGGCGTCCAGGAGGGTGGCGAGGAGGGTGCCGCGCGCCCCGGTCACCGTGGCGACCCGCCCGAGCGTGGGGATCCGCTCCGAGATGAGGAGGCCGCCGTCCACGCCGGAGAGCCCCACGGCATCCGCCCCGGCATCGCGCAGGACGCTCACGAGCTCCGCGTTGATCACCCCGCGCAGGACGGCGAGCGCCACCTCCAGGGCGGCGTCATCCGTCACCCGGAGGCCACCCTCGAAGCGGCTCTCCACGCCCATCCGGGCGAGCCACTCCGTGAGGCGCTTGCCGCCGCCGTGGACGAGGACGATCCGCTCCCGCTCCGCGTGGCGGGCGACCTCGTCCAGGACACCCCGCTGCTCCGCGAGGGTCGTCCCGCCGAGCTTGACGACGACCGGGGCACCGCTCCGTGCGCTCATGTCGAGTACTCGCTGTTCTCGATCACGTACTCCTCCGACAGGTCGCAGCCGAACGCCTCGCCGCTGCCGGGGCCGTCCCCGACCGCGACCCGGATGAGGACCTCGTCCGCGGCCATCGCCGCGCTCACCGCGCCCTTGTCGAAGGGGAGGGGGGTCCCCGCGAAGACCTCGGTCCCTGCGATCGCGATGCGCACGCTCGCCTGGTCGAGATCGACCCGCCGGCCGGCGCGGAGCGCGGCTTCCGTGGCGGAGAGGCCGGCCGCCTCGAGGACCGCGGCATCCGCGACCTGGGCGTTCCCGAGCGCGCCCGCGACCCGGCCCCAGTTCGGGTCCCGGCCGTGGACCGCAGCCTTGAGGAGCGGGCTCACCACGACCGCGCGGGCGAGCGCGCGCGCCTCCACGTCATCCACCGCGCCACTCACCTGGCAGGTGATCAGGCTGTGCGCCCCTTCGCCATCCGCGGCCTGGAGCCGGGCGAGCGTCCGGGCGACCGCCTCGACCGCCCCGGAGAGGGCCGCCCAGGCGGCGGTCCCCTCCGCGACCGGCGCGCTCCCCGCGGCGCCGGAGGCGAGGAGGAAGACGGTATCGCTGGTGCTCGTGTCGCCATCCACGGAGAGCTGGTCCCAGGTCCGGGCCACGATCGGCCGGAGCATCCGGTGGAGCGCGTCGGCCGCGATCGTGGCGTCCGTCAGCACGTAGGCGAGCATCGTCGCCATCCGCGGGTGGATCATCCCCACGCCCTTCGCGACCCCGGAGACGACGATCGGGACCGCCCGCCCGTCCGGGCCCGGCAGGGTGAGCCGGACCGTCGCCCACTTGGGGTGGGAGTCGGTGGTCCGGAGCGCCTCCGCCACGTCCCCGAAGGCGGCGTCCTCGGCACGCAGGCCGTCCGCCACGAGGCGGGCGATCGCGGGCGCGACCTTCTCCACGGGGAGCCGCGTCCCGATCAGGCCGGTGGAGACGGCGAGCGTCCGCTCGGGCGCGGTCCCGAGGGAGACGGCGAGCGCCTCCGCCAGCCGGCGCTGGTCCTCCAGGCCGGCATCGCCCGTGGCGGCGTTCGCGCAGCCGCTCGTGGAGAGGAGGCCCGCGACCATCCCGTAGCCGCCCCCGCCGTCCGGCTCCGTCTCGGCGAGATGGGCCCGGCTGAGGAGGACCGGGGCGGACGCGAAGCGGTTCGTCGTGAAGGTGGCCGCGGCCGGGACCGGTCCGTGCGCCGCGGCGACGACGGAGAGGTCCGGCTTGCCGGAGGCCTTGATCCCCGCGGTCGCCGCGCCGGCCCGGAAGCCGAGCGGGAGCGCCGCCAGCGGCTCGGTGGCGGGGAGGGCGGAGGGGAGGGGGCCGGCGATCGAGGCCGGCCGGCCGGTTCCGGTGTCGGGCATCCGGGGCGCTCCTGCGGGGTGGGGTGGGGTCAGGGGGCGAGCGGGAGCTGCTCGAGGCCCGCGGTCTCGGGGAGACCATGGACCACGTTGAAGGCCTGGACGCCCTGGCCCGCGGCTCCCTTCACGAGGTTGTCGATGACGCCGATCGCGAGGATCCGGCCGGTCCGCTCGTCCACGCTCGCGTGGATCCGGACATGGTTGCTGCCCATCACGTTGCCGGTCGTGGGCGGCGCGTCCACCACGTGGACGAAGGCCTCCTCCGCGTAGGCGTCGCGGTAGAGCGCCGCGAGCTCGTCCGCCGAGACCGGGCGGGTGGGGCGGACGTGGCAGGCCGAGAGGATCCCGCGCGTCATCGGGATGAGGTGGGGGAGGAAGTCGATCCCCCGGACCCCCGGGTTCGTCCCCGCGGGGGAGAGGAGCCCGAGCTCCTGCTCCATCTCCGCCACGTGGCGGTGGCCGCCCACGCCGTACGCCTTCACGCTCTCGTTCACCTCGCTGAAGGTGAGCTCCGGCTTGGGCTCCTTCCCCGCACCGGAGACGCCGCTCTTGGCGTCCACCACGAGGTCGGCGATGAGACCCGCGCGAGCGAGCGGCGCAAGGGCGAGGATCGTGGCCGTGGGATAGCAGCCGGGGGCGGCCACGATCCGGGTGGCGGCGCCGCGCAGGGCGGCGAGCTCGGCACGGTGGAGCTCCGGGAGCCCGTAGACCGCCTGGGCGAGGAGCTCCGGGTGCGGGTGGGTCATCCGGTACCAGCGCGGGTAGTCCTCCGGGTCCTTGAGCCGGAAGTCCGACCCGAGGTCGATCACCGTCCGGCCCGCCGCCACGAGCTCCGGGACGAGCGCGGCGGAGGCGGTGTGGGGCAGGGCGAGGAAGACGGCATCCGCCTCCGGGAGCGTCCCGTGGACGAGGTGACCCGTGGTGGAGAGGTGGGGATGCGCGCGTCCGACCGGCTCGGCCTCGCGGTCACGCGCCCAGAGGCCGGTGACCACGACGTCCGGGTGGCGGTCCAGGAGACGGACGAGCTCGCCGCCGACATAGCCGGTGGCGCCGATGATCGCGACCCGGATCCGGTCGCCGGCAGGGGTGGCGGAGCGTGGCTGCATGGCACGCGGATGATAGCGCCGGGAGGCGCAGGCGGCCCCTCGTCCGGAGGGTGTGCGATAGTGAGGCGACGATGTCCAACGAGACGGCCGCGAGCGGCGGCGCCGGCGGGGCGGATGCCGCGCACGCGCACCCCGACCTCGCCATCCCCGAGCCCGGACGGCTTCTCTCCGCCGTCAGCGTCCGCGCGCGCCCGGAGGCGGACCTCGTGGAGATCCTCGTCCGGCTGCGCAGCGCCGGCGCGGAGGTCGTGACGATCAACTCCTTCCCGGCCACCAAGGGCGAGCCCGGGGTCACGCGCGTCTTCGACATCGAGCTCCACGACCTCGACCCGGTGGAGGCGGCCGGGATCGCCCAGGGCGTCCCCGGGGTCGCCTCCGCGGAGGCCCGCCCCACCCTCGGCCAGATCTTCGGCAAGCGCGTCATCGTCATCGGCGGCGGCGCCCAGGTCTCCCAGGTCACGCTCGGCGCGGTGACGGAGGCGGACCGCCACAACCTGCGCGGCGAGCGCATCTCCGTGGATACGATCGCCCTCGTGGGCGAGGAGAACATCGCGCGTGCCGTGCGCGCCGTGGCGGACCTCCCGCGCGCCCACATCCTCGTCCTCGCGGGGAGCATCATGGGCGGCGAGATCACGGAGGCCGTCCGCGAGCTCCAGGAGACCGGCCTCCCGGTCGTCTCCCTGAACATGGTCGGGAGCGTCGTCGAGGTCGCGGACCTCGTCGTCTCGGATCCCGTCCAGGCCGGGACGATGGCCGTCATGGCGATCGCGGATACGGCACGCTTCTCGATCGAACGCGCACGCGGCCGGCGTCTCTGACCCCGGCCCCCACCCGAACCACCCCCGCCGCAGCCCAGGGAAGGACCCGATGACGACCCCCGCCCCCACCTCGCCCGCGCCCCACCTCTCGCCCGTCCTCGGCCGCTACTTCCAGCGGACCTGGGTGCGCGGGGAAGGGCACCGCCTCTGGGACGGGGACGGGAAGGAGTACCTCGACTTCGCCTGCGGGATCGCGGTCACCGTCCTCGGCCATCGGCATCCGCGCGTGAGCGCCGCGATCCACGCGCAGGTGGACACGCTCATGCACATGTGCAACGGGCTCGGCTTCCTGGACCCCGTCACCCGGCTCGCGGACGCCCTCGTGGCCACGATGCCCGAGGGGCTGGATACCGTCTACTTCGGGAACTCCGGCGCGGAGGTCATCGAGGGCGCCGTGAAGCTCGCCCGCAAGGCGACCGGCCGCCCCGCGATCATCGGCTTCTCCGGTGGCTTCCACGGGCGGACCTACGCGGCGCTCTCCCTCACGACCTCGAACGTCAACTACCGGACCGGCCACGGGCCGCTCCTGCCGGACGTCCACATCGCGCCCTTCCCGAACGTCTACCGCGACTTCGGCGGAGATGAGGAGCGGGCCGTCCGCGTCTGCCTCGACCACCTCGAGCGGCTCTTCGCGAGCCAGCTCGCCCCCTCCTCGGTGGCCGCCTTCATCATCGAGCCGGTCCAGGGCGAGGGCGGCTTCGTCCCCGCCCCGGCGGCCTTCCTGCGCGGCCTGCGCGAGCTTGCGGACAGGCACGGGATCCTCCTCGTCGCGGACGAGATCCAGGCGGGCTACGGCCGGACCGGGAAGATGTGGGCCTTCGAGCACGCCGGGATCGTCCCGGACGTCGTCCTCGTGGCCAAGGCGATCGCGAACGGCCTCCCCCTCGCGGCGCTCGTCTCTCGGCGTGACCTCCAGGCGCGCTGGGGGACCGGCTCGCACGGCTCCACCTACGGCGGCAACCCGGTCGCCTGCGCGGCCGGCGTCGCGGTCCTGGAGACGATCCGGGACGAGAAGCTGATCGCGAACGCGGCGGCCCGCGGGGCGGAGCTGCGCGCCGGCCTCGAGGCGCTCGCCGCGGAGGACCCGCGGATCGGGGACGTCCGCGGCCCCGGCCTGATGATCGGGGTCGAGCTGGTGAAGGATCGCGCCACCCGCGAGCCGGACCCGATCGGCGATCCGCTCATCGAGCGCTGCGCCGATGCCGGGCTCCTCCTCCTCACCTGCGGCGCCCACCACAACATCGTCCGCTGGATCCCCCCGCTGGACGTGACGAGCGCGGAGATCGCCGAGGCGATCGGGATCTTCCGCACGCAGCTCGCCGCGATCGGTCGCTAGCCGCTCTCCGCGGCGGAGGCCTCCGCCCTCCGCGCCCGCCCCCCGGCGCCGGCGCTCTCGGCGAGGACGATCCCGCCGATCACGAGCGCGCAGCCCACGACCTGGACCGCCGTCACCGCCTCCCCGAGGAGGAGGATGGCGAGGATGATCGTGTAGACCTGCTCCACGGCGGAGACGATCGCCGCGCGTGCCCCGCCGATCCGGCGCACCCCGGCGTAGAAGGACTGGACCGCGATCCCGGAGGCTGCCCCGAACCCGATGAGGGCGGGCCAGGCGTCCGCGGGGACGTCCGCGGGCGCGATCGACCCGCCCGAGAGGAGGACGATCGCACCGAAGGCGACGGCGGTCGCGCTCATCATCAGGGCGGTCGCGACGCTCGCACCGGTCGTCGTGGCGCCCTCCCCCGGCGCGCTCCCGCGCCGGTCCCCGGTGAGGCGGGCCGCGAGGAGGATCCAGCCCGAGTAGATGAGCGGGCAGAGGATCGCGAGGAAGAGCCCGAGCGGGTCCGGCTCCACCCCCGCCGGGACGCCGCCCACGGAGAGGACGAGGCCGGCCATCGCGACCCCCAGCGCGACCCAGGCGCGGGAGCCGCGTGGCCCCGTCCCGAGCAGGCTCGCCCCCACCGCCACGAAGACCGGGTGGAGGTAGACGACCATCGCCACGAGGGAGACCGGGAGGAGGGCGAGCGAGGCGACGAAGGCCCAGCCGTTCCCCACGTAGACCGTGCCGAGGAAGAGGAGCGTCCCCGCCCGGCGTGGCTGCAGCCCTGCGAGCGAGGCGCGTCCGGCCGGGCTGACGAGCGTGAAGAGCCAGGCGGTGACCGCCGCACCGAGGAAGCGCCAGAAGAGGACGGGGAGCGGCGCCATCCCCGCGTCGAAGGCGGCGTTCGCGAGCAGGGCTCCCGATCCGAAGCAGGCCGCCGAGAGGAGGATGAGGGCGACCCCGGCGATCTCGGTGGCACGGGGTCGGGGGCGTGGGCGGCTCACCACCCCGATGCTATCCCCGCGCTGCGTCGTCCGTCGGCCCCGCCGCCACGGCTCCGCTATCGTCCCGCTCGTGAGCGACGGCGACGCGGTCCTCGGGATCGACCTCGGGACCTCCCAGGCGAAGGCGGGGATCGTCGCCCCGGATGGCCGCCTCCTCGCGATCGCCCGGAGCGGCTACCCCGCGCAGGAGCCCGCGGACGGGCGCGCGGAGCAGGACCCCGGGGCATGGTGGGCGGCGATCGCGGATGCGGTCCGTGCCGCGGTGGCGGCGGCCCCCGAAGCGGCACGCGGGCTGCGGGCGATCGCGGTCGTGGGCCAGGGCCCCACCACGGTGAGCGCGGATGCGGAGGGCCGGCCGCTGCGGCCCGCGATCGGCTGGCAGGACACGCGGGCGGCGGGGATCGCCGACTCGCTCGCGACGCGGATCGGGATCAGCGCCTGGCAGCTCGGGCCGCTCCCCCACGAGCGCTGGATCGCGGAGCACGAGCCGGAGGTCGCGGCCCGCGCGGCCCATCACCTCGGGGCCTGGGACTGGCTCACGCTCCGTCTCTCCGGGGAAGCGGTCCGCTCCGTCCCGCCCGGCTCCGGCGAGCCGTCGGACGCCACGATCCGTGCCGGCGGTGGGGATCCGGCCCGCTTCGGCCGGGTCGTCCCCTGGGCCACGGTCGTGGGCACGCTCCGCCCGGGTCCGGCGGCGGAGCTCGGCCTCCCCGCCGGCGTCCCGGTCGTCGCGGGCGGCAACGATGCCTTCGCGAGCTTCCACGGCGCGGGGATGCACGCTCCCGGCGACGCCGTCGATACCGGGGGGACCTCCGGCGGGTTCGGCGTCTACTGGGACCACCGCCTCGAGCTTCCCGGGACCTACCGGGCCCGCGCACCGCTCCCGGGGATCTGGATCTACGGAGGCGCGATGAACGCGACCGGCCGGGCCCTCGCCTGGCTCGGGGAAGCGCTCGGTGCCCCCGCCGACCCGGTCGCGCCGGAGCGGCTCCTCGCCGAGGCGGCCGGGGTCCCTGCGGGTGCGGAAGGCCTCGTCTTCCTCCCCTACCTCGCGGGGGAGCGCTCGCCCGTCTGGGATGACCGCGCCCGCGGCGTCCTCGCCGGGCTCACGCTCCGCCACGGACGGGCCCACATGGCGCGCGCGGTCCTGGAGGCCGCGGCCTACGCGCTCCGCCACGTGGCGGAGCCGATCGTGGATGCCGGGGTCGGCGTGCGCGGGATGGTCGTCTCCGGCGGGACCGCGGCCACCCGCGCCTGGAGCGTGATGAAGGCGGATATCACCGGCTTCCCCGTCCTTGTCCCGGTCATCCCCGAGACCGCGGTCGTGGGTGCGGCGATCCTCGCGGCGCTCGGTGCCGGGCTCCATCCGGACGCCCCGTCCGCGATCGCGGCGATGGTCCGGATCGGGGAGCGGATCGACCCCGACCCCGCCCTGCGCCACTGCTACGACGAGCGTTACGCGGCCTACCGCGCGCTCTATCCCGCGACCGCCCCCCTCGTCCACCGGCTCGGGGCCGCCGCCGCCCGGGGCTGACCTCCCGCTGCCCCCTCCCATCCGCCCCCGGGGGCCGCCGCGATAAGATGAGGTCAGCATCGAATCAAGACGCCTCCTTCGGGGTTGGGTGAAAGTCCCGACCGGTGGTCGAGCGGTGGGAACGCCCTCCGCTCAGCCCACGACCCGGCGCCGCTCTGCGGCGACGGTGGATCCCCTGGCAGGGAGCCGACGGTAAGAGTCCGGATGGGAGAAGGCAGGCGGTCCGGTCGGTCCGGCCGGGTGTGGCGCTGCCCTCGCACGCGCTTCGCCCGGGCGTCCCGTCCCGTCCGTCCCTGCGCGCTTCCGTCCCCGGGAGGCCGGACAGGACGAGGACCGGACGACGAACGCGATCGAGATCGAGGATGCCTCCCGCGCCTTCCCGCTCCACGGGCGCAGCCTGCCCGTGCTCGACCGGGTCCGGCTCGCCGTCCCGGAGGGCGGGGTCGTGGCGGTCGTGGGCCCGAGCGGCTGCGGGAAGAGCACCCTCCTCCGGATCGTCGCGGGCCTTCTTTCCCTGGACGGCGGCACCGTCCGTCTCCTCGGCGACCCGGTCACCGGCCCGGATGCGCGGGTCGGCCTCGTCTTCCAGGAGCCGCGCCTCCTCCCCTGGCGGAGCGCCCGGGAGAACGTCGCCTACCCCCTCGAGCTGCGCGGCGTCCCGCGTGCCGAGCGGCTCGCCCGGGCGGACGAGCTCCTCGCATCGGTCGGGCTCGATGGCTTCGGCGATGCCCGCCCCGCCCAGCTCTCCGGCGGGATGGCGCAGCGCGTCGGCCTCGCCCGGGCGCTCGTCCTGGCGCCGCCCGTCCTCCTCCTGGACGAGCCCTTCGGCGCGCTGGACGCGCTCACCCGCGACCGCCTGGACGCCGAGCTCCTCGGGCTCTGGGAGCGCGCCGGCTCCACGATCGTCCTCGTGACCCACAGCATCCCCGAGGCCGTCTTCCTCGCGGACCGGGTCGTCGTCCTCTCCCCGCGCCCCGGCCGGGTCGTGGCGGAGATCCCCGTTGCGCTCCCCCGCCCGCGCCGGTGGGCGGACCTGGACGGCGTGGAGAGCGGCCGCGCGGCGGCGGCGATCCGCCGGGCGCTCGAGGAGAGCGCGGATCCGGAGGCCGGCGAATGAGGCGCGATCTCCTGCTCACCGCCGGCGTCGGCCTCCTCTTCCTCGCCGTCTGGCAGGCGATCGTCCTCATCGGCGGCTACCCGCCGTACATCCTGCCGAGCCCCTTCGCGGTCGCCGGGCGGCTCGCCTCCGCGGCCGGAACGGGGATCCTCTTCCCGCATCTCCTCACCACGCTCGTGGAGATCGCGCTCGGTCTCGCCCTCGGCGTCTCCACCGCCCTCCTCCTCGGCTTCCTCCTCGCGCGGTCCCGCCTGGCGGACCGGCTCCTCTCGCCCTACCTCGTGGCCGCCCAGGCCACGCCGATCCTCGCGCTCGCCCCGGTGATCGTCCTCTGGTTCGGGAGCGGGCTCCTCTCCAAGGTCCTCATCTGCGCCCTCATCTGCTTCTTCCCCATGGTCGTCGCCACCACCGTCGGCCTGCGCTCGATCGACCCGCGTCTCGTGGAGCTCGCCCGGAGCCTCCGCGCCACCCAGCGGCAGCTCATCCGGACGATCGAGGTCCCCGCCGCTCTCCCCCAGATCCTCGGCGGCCTGAAGGTCGCGGTCACCCTCTCCGTCGTCGGCGCGATCGTCGCCGAGTGGGCGGGTGGCGACCGGGGGCTGGGGGTCCTCATCAACCTTGCGCGAGGGAGCCTCTTCGATATCCCCCTGATGTTCGCCACCCTCGTCGTCATCGCCGGTCTCGGCGTGACGCTCTACCTCCTCGTCGTTCTTGTGGAGCGCCGGCTGGTCGGCGCCCCGCACCAGCGGTCATAGGGAAAGGAGCCCCATGGATCGTCGTCGTTCCCCTCTCGCCGCGGCGCTCGCGGCAACGCTCGGCCTCGCCGTCCTCGGTGCCGGCGCGGTCACCGCACAGGACGCGAGCAGCGCGCCCGCCCCGGTCCCCCTGCGCGTCGGCCTCGGCTATATCCCGAGCGTCCAGTTCGCGGCCTTCTACCTCGCCGATGCCGCCGGCTACTACCGGGATGCCGGCCTCGACGTGACCTTCGAGAACAAGATCGACCCGGAGCTCATCACCCTCATCGGCCAGGGGGCGGTCGATATCGGGATGGGCGACGGGACGAGCGTCATCCCCGCCCGCAGCCAGGGGATCCCCGTGCGCTACGCGGCGACGATCTACGCGGACTTCCCGTCCGTCGTCTTCGCCAAGGCGTCGTCCGGGATCGCCTCCCCGGCCGATCTCGCGGGCCGCAGCCTCGGGATCCCCGGCAAGTTCGGCACGAGCTGGGTCATGCTCCAGGCGCTCCTTGGCTCGGCCGGGCTCACCCCGGACGACCTGGAGATCGTCCTCTACCCGGACTTCGGCCAGGGGGCCGCGGTCGGGGCGGACGCGGTGGATTCCGCGACCGGCTTCGCGAACAACGAGCCCGTCCGTCTCGCCCTCACCGGCGAGGAGGTGACGGTCCTCCGCGTGGATGACATCGTCCCGCTGCCGGGCCCCGGGCTCGTCGTGGGCGACGCCACCCTCGCGGCCAAGGGGGATGCCCTGCGGGCCTTCGTCGCGGCCACGACCCGCGCGATGGCCGAGATCGCGGAGGATCCGCAGCGCGGCATCGACGCCGCGTTCGCGCGGATCCCGGAGCTCGCCGCCGAGCCGGAGGCGCAGCGCGCCGTCCTCGAGGCGACGATCGCCGGCTGGTCGAACGCCTACACCGAGGCGAACGGCTATGGGGCGATCGACCCGGCCGCGTGGGGGGCCACGATCGACTTCCTCTCCGGTCTCCCGGAGAGCCCGGTCGCGGGTCCCGTCAGCGTGGAGGACGTGATCACCCAGGATCTCCTCACCGTCGAGGAGTGACCTCCGCCCGCCGGCCGGCGTCCGCGAGGGCGCCGGCCGCGCGGGTCGCCCACCCACTCCTCCCCGCAGGTCGTACGATATGCGGGGAGGTCCACACCGCAGCAGAAGGAGCGCGTGGGCGCGTGACGACGCAGAGCACGGCCGAGCCGCGGCCGCAGGTCCAGGAGCTGGACCGGGTCACGATCCGCTTCGCCGGTGATTCCGGCGATGGGATGCAGCTGACGGGGACGCAGTTCACCCGGACCACGGCCGCCTTCGGCAACGACATCGCGACCCTGCCGGACTTCCCGGCCGAGATCCGCGCTCCCGCCGGCTCCCTCCCCGGGGTCTCCGGCTTCCAGATCAGCTTCTCCTCCAACGACATCCACACCCCGGGCGACGCCCCGGATGTCCTCGTGGCGATGAACCCGGCCGCGCTGCGCACGAACCTCGCCGATCTGCCGCCCGGCGGCGCGCTGATCGTCAACGCGGACGCCTTCACGGCGAACAACCTCCAGAAGGCCGGCTATGCGGAGAACCCGCTCTCGGACGGCTCGCTGAAGGACTGGAACCTCTTCGAGATCCCGATCTCCACGCTCAACGCCCGGGCCCTGGACGGGCTCGCGATGACGAGCAAGCAGGTCGACCTCACGAAGAACTTCTTCGCCCTCGGCCTGATGTTCTGGCTCTACGAGCGGAGCATGGAGCCCACGCTGCGCTGGATCGAGGAGAAGTTCTCGTCCAAGCCGGTCATCGCCGAGGCGAACGCCCGCGCGCTGAAGGCGGGCTATGCCTTCGGCGAGACCACGGAGATCTTCCACACCCACTACCGCGTCAAGCGCGCCTCCCTCCCGCCCGGGACCTACCGGAACGTGACGGGGAACGAGGCGACCGCGCTCGGGCTCGTGGCGGCGGCGCAGCTCGCCGGGCGGCAGATGTTCCTCGCCAGCTACCCGATCACCCCCGCGAGCGACATCCTCCACCAGCTCTCCACCTACAAGCACTTCGGCGTGAAGACCTTCCAGGCCGAGGACGAGATCGCCGCGATCGGCGCCGCGATCGGCGCCGCCTACGGTGGCTCGATGGGGCTCACCTCCACCTCCGGCCCGGGGATCGCGCTGAAGACCGAGGCGATGGGCCTCGCGGTCATGGTGGAGCTGCCGCTCGTCGTCATCGACGTCCAGCGCGCCGGCCCCTCCACGGGGATGCCCACGAAGGTCGAGCAGTCGGACCTCCTCCAGCTGATGCACGGCCGGAACGGCGACGCCCCGATCGCGATCGTGGCGCCCGCCACCCCCGCCGAGTGCTTCGACTACGCGATCGAGGCGTGGCGGATCGCCCTCCGCTACATGACGCCCGTCGCCTACCTCTCGGACGGGTTCCTTGCCACCGGCTCGGAGCCGTGGAAGGTCCCCTCCGTGGCGGACCTGCCGAGCATCGCCGTGGAGGGCTGGACGGACCGGGAGACCTTCCGGCCCTACCGGCGCGACCCGGAGACGCTCGCCCGCCCGTGGGCCGTCCCCGGCACCCCGGGCCTGGAGCACCGGATCGGTGGCCTGGAGAAGGCGGACCTCTCGGGCAACATCAGCTACGACCCGGAGAACCACCACCGGATGACGCAGCTGCGCCATCAGAAGATCGCGAACATCGCGAACGACATCCCGGACCTCCAGGTCTACGGGCCCTCCCGCGGCGACCTCCTCATCCTCGGCTGGGGCTCCACCTACGGGGCGATCCGCTCCGCCGTGGAGCGCCTCCAGGCCGAGGGTCACGCCGTGGCCCACGCCCACCTGCGCCACCTCAACCCGTTCCCGCGCAACACCGGCGAGGTCCTCGGCGCGTACCGCCGGGTCCTCATGCCGGAGGTGAACATGGGGCAGCTCCGGCTTCTCATCCGGGCCCGCTACCTCGTGGACGCCGTGGGCCTGAACAAGGTCCGCGGGAAGCCCTACCGGATCGCGGAGATCGAGGAGGCCGCCCGCCTTCTCCTCACCGAGGGAGCCGCCCAGTGACCGCCGAGACCCTTCCCGTCCTCACCCGCAAGGACTTCGTGTCGGACCAGGAGGTCCGCTGGTGCCCCGGCTGCGGGGACTACTCGATCCTCGCCCAGACGCAGAAGACGATGCCGGACTTCGGCGTCCCGCGCGAGAAGATCGTCTTCATCTCCGGGATCGGCTGCTCCGGCCGGCTCCCGTACTACATGGCCACGTATGGCTTCCACACGATCCACGGCCGCGCCCCCACGATCGCCACCGGGCTCAAGGCCGCCCGGCCGGACCTCATGGTCTGGGTGATCACCGGGGACGGGGACGCGCTCTCCATCGGCGGCAACCACGTCATCCACGCGATGCGCCGGAACGTGGATATCCGCCTGATCATGTTCAACAACCAGATCTACGGCCTCACCAAGGGCCAGGCGTCCCCCACCTCGGAGATCGGCAAGAAGACGAAGTCCACCCCCCAGGGGACGGTGGATCGTCCGATCGTCCCGCTCTCCGTCGCGCTCACCGCGGAGGCGACCTTCGTCGCCCGCTCCGTGGATACGGACACCGCGCATATGCAGGAGACGCTCCTCGCGGCCGGCCACCACCGGGGCTCGGCCTTCGTGGAGGTCCTCCAGAACTGCGTGATCTTCAACGACGACACCTTCGCCCCCTTCACGGCGAAGGACGTCCGCGAGGACCGGATGCTCGTCCTCCGGCATGGGGAGCCGCTCGTCTTCGGGAAGGAGCGGGACAAGGGGATCCGCCTGGACGGGCTGCGGCCGGTCGTGGTGGAGCTGGGCAAGGAGTGGTCCGTGGCGGACCTCCTCGTCCACGACGAGACCGCGGCGGACCCGACCCTCGCCTACATCCTCTCCCGGCTGACCTACCCGGACTTCCCGGTCCCGGTGGGGGTCCTCCGCCGGGTCCAGGCACCCACCCATGACGCGCTCATCGAGGCGCAGATGGCCGAGGCCCTCGCGAAGCGTGGCCCGGGCGACCTGGGCAAGCTCCTCCTCGCCGGGGAGACCTGGACGGTCTCCTGACCCGTCCGGCACCCCGCGGATGAGCCTCCCCGCCGTCGCGGTCGTCGCCGAGGACCTCATCTGGGCGAGCCGGATCGTGGAGGCGGTGCGGCAGGCGGATGCCCGGCCCGTCCGGATCTCGACCGGTGCCGCCCTGGACGAGCTTCTCGCGGGCGGTGGGCAGGATGGCGACCCGCTCGCCGGCGCCGTGGTGGACCTCTTCGCCCGTCGCGTGGATGCGGCGGCCGCGATCGGTCGGCTCGCCGGCGCCGGGCTGCCGGTGATCGCCGTCGCCGAGCATGACGATGCCGCCGCGCGCGCCGCGGCCCGGGCGGCCGGAGCGGAGCGCGTCTACTCCTACAACCGCTTCCATCGGGAGGGCGGGACGATCGTGCGGGACTGGCTTCAGCGGAGGGGGAACGAAGGATGAGCGAGGGGATCACGGCGGCCCGCTACGAGGAGCGGATCGGACGGGCTCGCGAGGCGCTCGCCTCCGCGGGGCACGCGGCGCTCCTCATCGGGGTGGGGCCGGAGCTGGAGTGGCTGATCGGCTACCCGGCCCGCGGCCATGAGCGCCTCACCCTCCTCGTCATCCCGGCCTCCGGCCGCCCCGCGCTCATCCTCCCCCGCCTGGAGGTGGGGGCGGCGATGGCGGCGCCCGGTCCCGCGGCCGGCCTCGTGGAGCTCATCCCGTGGCAGGAGACGGAGGACCCGATCGCGCGCGTCACCGCCCGTCTCGGTCCGGCCGGCGGCCGGCTCCTCGTCTCGGATGCCCTGAAGGCGGCCTTCCTCCTCCGCCTCCAGGCCGCCCTGCCGGCGGCCGGCTGGCTCCTCGCCACGGGTGTCCTCTCGCCGCTCCGCCAGGTGAAGGACGCGGAGGAGCTCGCGCTCCTCCGCGCCGCGGCCGGTGCGGCGGACCGGACGGTGGAGGGGCTCCTCCGGGGACGTCTCGTCGGCCGGACCGAGGCGGACGTCGCGCGCGAGGTGCGCGACCGCCTGATCGCGGAGGGCCACGACACCGCGGAGTTCTGGATCGTGGCAGGTGGGCCGGCCTCCGCCTCCCCGCATCACGACGCCTCGGAGCGCGTGATCCGCGCCGGCGAGCCCCTCCTCCTCGATATCGGTGGCCGCCGGCTCGGCTACTGCTCGGACATCACCCGGACCGCGTGGGTCAGCGGCGCCGAGGACGTCGGTCCGGACGACGCCTTCCGGCGCATCCACGCGATCGTCCAGGAGGCGCAGGCGGCAGGCCGCGCTGCCGTCCGGCCGGGGGTCAGCTTCGCCTCCCTGGACCGCGCGGCGCGGGACGTCATCGAGGCCGCCGGGCACGGCCCGGACTTCTTCCACCGCCTCGGCCACGGGATCGGCCTGGAGGTCCACGAGGACCCCTACGTCGTGGAGGGGAACGAGGCGCTCCTCGTGCCGGGGAACACCTTCAGCGTGGAGCCCGGGGTCTACCTCGAGGGCCGCTACGGCGTGCGCATCGAGGACCAGGTCCGCTGCACGGAGAGCGGTGGGGAATCGCTGAACCAGGCGGAGCGCGGGCTCGTCGTCGTCCGGGGCATCTGACCGGCCCCGCCGCCGCCCCCGGTATCATCCGCTCACCCAGCCGGACCGCGGGCGCCCGCCCCGGATCCGGGACCGCCAGGGAGCGAGACGAGATGGCCCCACCCCCCGGACGCCCCCGCCCTCCCGCCGGGGAGGACGAGGCGGTCGACGCCGCCCCGGCGGGCCGCCCGCCCGGCGGCGAGGACCGCAGCCGCTGCACCCAGGCGCAGCTCCGGCGCTTCATCCGCTCGCGCTCGTACCTGCCGCTCCATGAGCTGCGCCGGCGGTTCGACCTCGGCGGTGGTCCGGATGACGTGACCCCGATCCCCACCCCGGACGGCACCCTCTGGGTCGGGCTCCCGCCGCGCGAGGCGGGCTTCCTCGGCGAGCTCCTCCGCCAGGGCGACGTCGGCATCGAGACCTCCTTCGACCCGGAGGTCCGCGTCGTCGTCGGCGTCTACCCGATGCGCCCGGTCGGCCGCTGAGCTCCACCGGCCTCCGGACGGACCGGGGGTATCCTGCGGGGAGACCCGCATGAGCGAGCACGACGCGCGGCCCGGCCGCGACCTCTCCACCCCGCCCGTGGCGGCGGCCCCGATCGAGATCGTCCTCCCGATCGAGGGGATGACCTGTGCCTCCTGCGTCAACCGGATCGAGCGCTTCCTGCGCCGTACGGACGGGGTCACGGACGCCTCCGTCAACCTCGCCACCGAGCGCGCCACCGTGCAGGTCGACCCGGCCGTCGCGGGACGCGCGGAGCTCGTCCACGCGGTGGAGGCCGCGGGCTACGCGGTGCGGCCGGAGCCGGCGGTGACGGCGGGCGAGACCGATCCTTCAGCCGCGGCGGAGGCGGAGGACCGGCTCCGGGATGCCGAGCTGCGCGATCTCGCGATCCGGGCGGTCGTCGCGGTCGCGATCGGCGCCGGGATCATGGCGCTCATGCTCACGACCGCGGTCACCGGCCTCGCGATGGAGGAGGTGAACGCGATCGCCCTCTGGCCCGCGACCTTCGTCCAGTTCTGGGCGGGCGGGGTGATCCTCCGGCGTGCGGCCTCCGCGGCCCGCCACCGGAGCGTGACGATGGAGACCCTCGTCGCGATCGGCACCCTCGCCGCGTGGGGCTACAGCGCCTTCGTGACGACCTGGCCCCACGCGCTGATGGCGGCCGGGATCGAGCCGGTCACCTGGTTCGACAGCTCGGCGGTCATCGTGGGGCTCGTCCTCGCCGGGCGCTACCTCGAGCTCCGCGCCCGCCGGCGGACCTCCGGCGCGATCCGTGCCCTCGCCGGCCTCGCGGCGCGGACCGCCCGCGTCCTCACGGAAGCCGGGGAGCGCGAGGTCCCGGTGGCCGAGCTGCGCGCCGGCGACCGGATCCGTGTCCGGGCGGGCGAGCGGGTCCCCACGGACGGGGTCGTCGTGGATGGCGCCTCGGCGGTGGACGAATCGATGCTCACCGGGGAGCCGCTCCCCGTGGCCAAGGGTCCCGGCGACGAGGTGATCGGCGCGACCCTGAACACCACCGGCTCCTTCACCTTCCGCGCCACCCGCGTGGGGAGCGAGACCGTCCTCGCCCAGATCGTCCGGATGGTCGAGGCGGCGCAGGGATCGCGCGCTCCGATCGCCCGCCTCGCGGACCAGGTGAGCGCGCGCTTCGTCCCGCTCGTCCTTGGGGTGGCGGCGATCACCTTCCTCGTCTGGCTCGCCCTCGGGCCGGCCCCGGCTCTCCCGTGGGCGCTCTCCGCCGCGATCACCGTCCTCGTCATCGCCTGCCCCTGCGCGATGGGCCTCGCGACCCCCACCGCGATCATCGTGGGGACCGGGCGAGGTGCCGAGGCCGGGATCCTCATCCGCGGAGGCGCGGCGCTCGAGGCGGCCGGGCGCGTGGACACGGTCTGCTTCGACAAGACGGGCACGCTCACGGCCGGCCGCCCGGTCGTGGAGGCGATCGAGGTCGTGGCCGGGACGGACGCCGAGACCCTCCTCCGGCTTGCGGCCGCAGCGGAGCAGGGGTCGGTCCACCCGCTCGCCGCCGCGATCCTCGCCGCCGCCGCGGCACGCGACCTTGCCCTCCCCGCCGCGGAGGAGTTCCACAGCGAGGTGGGTGCCGGGGTGCGCGCACGGGTCGAGGGGCGTGCGCTCCTTGCCGGCAACCGCCGGCTCCTCGTGGAGGCAGGGATCGACCTCACCCCGCTCGAGCCCGCGCTCGGCGCGGCCGCGTCCGCCGGCCGGACCCCGGTCCTCGTCGCGATCGACGGGCGTCCGGCGGGCCTCATCGCGATCGGCGATCCGGTCCGCCCCGAGGCCGCGGAGGCGGTCCGCCGGCTCCGGGCGCGGGGGATCGCCGTCCGCCTCATCACGGGGGACCTCCGGGCCGCGGCCGAGGTGGTCGCGCGGGAGACGGGGATCACGGAGATCGATGCCGAGGTCGCCCCGGGCGGGAAGCAGGCGGTCGTGGCCGGGCTCCAGGCGGCCGGACGGCGCGTGGCGATGGTCGGGGACGGGATCAACGATGCCCCGGCGCTCGCCCAGGCGGACGTGGGGATCGCGATCGGGACCGGCGCGGATGTCGCGATCGAGGCCTCGGAGATCACGCTCGTGGGCGGCGACCCGCGCCTGGCTGCCGCGGCGATCGACCTCTCCGGCCGGACGCTCGGGGTGATCCGCGCGAACCTCTTCTGGGCCTTCGCCTACAACGTCGTCCTCATCCCCGTCGCGATGGGCGTCCTCTACCCGGTGGCGGGGATCCTCCTCGACCCGGGGCTCGCCGCGGGGGCGATGGCGATCTCGAGCGTGAGCGTCGTCCTCAACTCGCTCCGCCTCCGCCGGGTCCGGCTCCTTACCTGACCTCCCGGGCGGGGGCCGCCGTCGCGGTCGGGATCGGGGTGAGGAAGAAGAGCGTGGAGCGGAGGAGCCGGTCGCTCGTGGTGTGGCGGTTGAAGACGGACTTGAAGTACCAGCCGGCCACCGTCTTCCGCGTCCCGTCCGTCCCTACGAGCGTGACGCGCGTGAGTCGTCCGGAGACGCCGCGGTTCTTCTCCAGGAGGAGGAGGTCCTTGAGCGGGCCCACGTCCGTCCGCGCATCGCGCTGGGTGATCCGGGAGAGCTCGGCCCAGGTGAAGCCGTCCGTCCCCCACGAATCGTAGGGGCCGCCCTCGTCGTACGGGTTCCCGTCCGGGTCCAGGTCCGGGGAGCCGCGCAGGTAGGGGATATCCACGCCCACCGCCCCGGTCCAGCTGGTGAAGACGTTCCGGGCGTCCTCCGTCGCCCAGCCGCCCTGGGCGTGGTAGATCGCGTTCGCCACCCGATCGTCGTAGACGAGGACCTCGCCGATCGTGGAGGTCACCGCAAGGGTCGTGCGCGCGGTCTCCGAGCCCACGCCCCCGTAGACCTGGTTGCGCGAGTCGTCATGGACGTCCCAGTGGACCTCCGGACCCTTCAGCTGGTGGATGACGTACGAGCGAGCCGCGACCGCCTGCGTCCGGAGCGCCTCGATGTGCGCCTCGGTGTACATCTCGCGGGGGACGACCGCGCGCAGGTAGAGGTCGACCGGGAGGTGGTCGATGACGTCCGCCTTGGCCGGCATCATCCGGACCTGGAGGGAGCCGCGGAGCCGGTCCTCGCTGCGCGCCGGGACCCGCAGGAGGGTCGTGGGGCCGGCCGGCTCGATCATCACGTCCGTTCCCTCGCCCCGGTAGAGCTCCTCGTCCGTCTCGCTCCGGACGACGACCTCGGCGGGCGTGCCGGGGGTGAAGGCGGCGCAGGCCTGGCGGGGGAAGGTGAGCTCGCTCCCGGCGATCGTCCAGGGGCCGCCCACGCCGCACACGATCAGGGGGCGCTGGGCGCTCACCGGCTCGTTGTCCAGGACGAGGACGCGGACGATCCGGTCCGCCGACCCGGGACGGACCTCGAGCGTGGTGCCGGGGTAGTAGTGGGCGAGGATCTCGGGGTAGAGCTGGCCCGCCTCGGCACGACCATAGGCCCCTGCCTGGCTGAGGCCGACGCCGTGGTCCGAGCCGCGTCCGGTGAAGCGATAGCGCGCCACGGGATCCGGGGTGGGCTCCGGCGTGGGGCTCGGGCTCGGGGTGGCGACCGGATCCCCGGTGACCACGAGCCGGTCGAGCGCGAGGGCCCGCAGGCCGCTTCCGGGGCCACCGAGCCGGATCGCCTCCACGGCACCCCCCGGCAGCGTGGCCCAGGCCGGCTTGCCGGACCCGAGCGCGAGTCCCACGCGGTCCTCCGCCGGGTCGAGGGTGAGGGTGAGGGTGACCCAGCGGTCCACCGGGATCCGCTGGAGGACGCGCGTCCTTTCATCGCCCGCTGCCGTGACCCGCAGCTTCCCGTCCGCGTCCACGACGAGCGCGGCGCGGACCTCCGCCCCGTCCCGGAGCGCGAGGAGCGTCCCGCCCGCCGGCCGTTCGCGCCGGACCGAGAGGGTGACGACCGTGCGGCGCAGCCGCTCCGTGAGCGCACGCGTCACCCACGCCTCATCCGCGGCGCTCGCCTGGAGGAGAAGGCCGCGCGTGCCGTAGCGGGCGGCGGCGGCCGTCGCCCGCGCGAGGCCGGTCCCGGTCGTCGTCACGGCCCACGCCCCGATCCCGCTCTCGAACCCCTCCGTGAGCACGGGGGAAGCGCCCCGGACGGGGAGGACGGCAGAGAGGAGGAATGGGAGCGCGACGATCGCCGCGCGGAGGGTTCGGCGCACGGGCTCCTCGTGCGGAGGGGTGGTCACCGGCGGTGCCGGGAGCGGAGGGGTCACGATCGGTGCGCGGCCCTCCGGCGGGGCAAGGATACCCCGGGAGGCAAGGAGAGGCCGGTGCGCGACCGGTGCGCGCATCTGACAGGTCCCGCCATCCGGTGTACGGTCCCCGCATGGAGCCTGCCTCCCGGCAGCGTCGCGGCGCCTCCGGCGCACGGCGTCGCACCGGCGTCCCGGCCGCCCTGATCGCGCTTTCCGTCGCGCTCGTCGTCTCCGGCTGCGTCTCGGTCACCCCGCCCGCGGCCCCCGATCCCACCGCCGGCGTGCCCGGCGCGACGGCACCCGCCGAGCGGACCGGCCGCCCGGACCGGACCCCCGCCCCCACGGAGCGGCCCGCCGTGCCCGCGACCGATGCCCCCGGCACGCCCCCGCCGGCCGGCGAGGGCGGAGCGACGGCGGCGGGCGTCGCGAGCCCGGATCCCTCCGCCTCGCTCGCCCCCACGCCCACGCCGCGGCCCACCGTGCCGCCCCCCTCGCTCACCCCGGGTCCCGAGCGGCGCCGTGCGCTGGCGCCGACCGAGGTCTACGGCTTCCTCCCCTCGTGGGAGCTGGAGGACGCCGACTCGATCGACCTCGACCGGATCACGACCCTCGCCTGGTTCGGGATCGAGGCCGGCTCGCGCGGCTCCCTCGTCCGGGAGGACGGTGCCGGACGCCCCACGAGCGGCTGGGCCGGCTGGACGAGCGAGGAGTGGCGCTCGCTCGCCGCGCGTGCCCGGGAGCGTGGCATCCGGGTCGTGGTCACGATCCAGCGCTTCTCCTGGACGGAGGGCCAGACGCGGCGGACGATCCGCCTCCTCCAGAACCCCGCGAACCGGATCCGCCTCGTGGCGGAGATCATGGAGGTCGTCCGGGAGGGCGATGCGGACGGCGTGAACCTCGACTTCGAGCCGATGCCCGCGGAGGTGAGCGAGGAGTTCACCCAGCTCGTCCGGGAGCTGCGCGCGGCGATGAACGCGGTGGACACGCGCTATCAGCTCACCTTCGACGCGATGCCTTCCGCCGTGGGCTACGACCTGGAGGCGCTCACCGCGGAGGATGCCGCGGACGCCGTCTTCGTCATGGGCTACGAGTTCCTCACCGGCGCCTCCGCGCGCTCCGGGTCGAACGCGCCGCTCCGGAAGCCGGGTGGGGAGCCGGGCGATGACCTGGCGAGCACGGTCGGCGCGATCGTGGAGCGGATCCCGCCCCGGCGCGTGATCCTCGGCCTCCCCTGGTACGGGCGGGTCTGGTCCACCTTCACGGATCTCCCCCGGTCGTCCACGCGGAGCGGCGAGGGAGCCCCCGATTCGGTGACGATCCTCTACCGCGACGCGGTCGCCCAGGCGCAGCGGAGCGGGCGCCGCTGGGACCCCGTGGAGGCCTCCGCGTGGACCCTCTATCCCGCGCTCAAGCCGGGCTGCACCGACTGCCGGGTCACCTGGCGGCAGCTCTGGTACGACGATGTGGACGCGACGATCGCGAAGATCCGCTTCGCCCAGGAGCTGGAGCTCGGCGGCGTCGGCTTCTGGGCGCTCGGCTACCAGGGGAGCGGCGGGGAGATGTGGTCCGCGATCCGCCACACGATCGGGGGCGCCACGGACCCGGAGGCCCCGGAGGGCTCGGTCCGGATCGACCCGGGCTGGACGGACGGCGAGCGGGACGGCCTGCCGGTCGTGGGCGGGGAGCTCCGTCTCCGGCTCGAGGCGCGGGACCGCGGCGGCTCCGGGCTGGCCTATGTGCGTATCGCGCCGGCGCCCGATCGCGAGCCCTCGGGTGAGCTGCGCTACGGGATGACCTACCCGGAGACCTCGTCGGTCACGATCGACCCGCTCACCGGCCACCCGGTCCATCCGCTCGGGACGCCGCGCCCGCGCGGGCCCCGCTCCCCGGAGCCCTCCGCCGCGCCCTCGGGGTCGCCGCTCCCATCGGGCTCGCCGGCCCCGCTCGCCTCCCCCTCGCCATCCCCCTCGCCATCGCCGATCCCATCCCCCACGCCGACCCCGGTGCCCACCCCGTCGCCGACCCCGGTCCCGCCCGCCGACCCCGGCCCGCGAACGCTCTGGGTCCAGTGGCGCGATGTGGCCGGGAACTGGTCGGAGCCGGTCGCCCTCGAGGTCTGGTACCGGCCGGACGTGCGGCCGGTGGTCACGGAGACCCCGGCCCCGGAGAGCATCTCCTCCCCGCCCCCGCTCGTCCCCGGCGAGGCGGGTGTGGACGACGAGGTCGAGAGCCCGGCGCCCTAGCTCCGGCGCGCCGGATCGCCCGCGACGGGCTTCCGGAGGACGAGGAAGTGGGAGAGGCCGAAGATCTGGAACGGGGTGCGCTCGGCGGCGTAGAGGAGGGCGCGCAGGACCCGTCCCAGGCGCCGATGCCGGGCGGTCAGGTTGTCGAAGCCGGGGTAGATCACGCGGTGCTCCACGACCTCCGCCCCCGTCCCGTCGAAGATCGCGCGGATCCCGCGCCCGGTATAGGCACGCACGTGCGGGGCGAAGCGGACCCGCAGCGGGTCCGGCAGCCAGTTGACGAAGGGGATGTTCCCGAAGACGTAGCGCTTCCCGAAGTACGCGCCGTGCGTCTCGAAGGGATAGAGGCGGTTCGGGCAGAAGAGGACGACGAGACCGCCCGGGCGCGTGACGCGGACCATCTCCTGCGCCGTGCGACGATCGTCCGCCACGTGCTCGATCACCTCGTTCGAGAAGACGAGATCGAAGCGGTCGTCCGGCCAGGGGAGCGCCTCGCCCACCCCGCACACGATGTTCGGCAGCTCCCGGCTCGCCTCCGCGACCCGCTCCTCCTCCACCTCGAGGCCGTGGACATCGTCGCTGAAGGCGCGGAAGCGCCGGACATAGGTCCCGATCCCGCAGCCCACGTCGAGGATCGCCCGGTCCCTGAGGTCGGTCATCTCGCGGACCATCGCGAGGCGGCGGTCCTGGCCGAAGCGCCAGGTCTCGCTCACCCGTCCCCGCTCGATCGCGGTGGCGGAATGGGGATCCTGGCCCGGCACGGCGGGGGGGGAGGGCACCGGGTCATCCACGACACCATCGTACGCCGCGCGCTCGTGCGGCGGCTCGGGCGGGGGGATGACACGCGCCGGGCGGCGTGCGAAAGTGTCGCGGTCCCGCCGCGGAGCGGGCGGAGGAGCGAGGGAGATCGGTGAGCGAGGACCCGGCGCAGGAGGGTGCGTCCCCGGTGGGCGCGGTCCCGTGCGACCAGTGCGGCCAGGAGGTCCCGGCCCTCGCGTGGTGCATCCGCTGCGGAGATCCGCTCGGCCCGGAGCGCCGGCGCGGCCGCTCCGGCCGCGTCCGGGAAGCCTTCGCCGCCGCCCCCGAGGAGCGCGCCCGCGCCGTCCGCCTTGTGAGCACCCTCTACCCGGCCCTGCCGCGCGAGGAGATCCGCACCTTCCAGGCCGCGCTCGTGGGCGGCACGTTGCTCGTCATCCTCCTCGCCGCCCTCGGCTTCCACCCGGTCGCGGTGGTCGCCGCCGCGGTCCTCGTCCCGCTCGTCACGATCCTCTACCTCGTGGACGTGGACACCTACGAGGATGAGCCGCTCCGCGTTCTCGCGGTCACCTTCCTGTGGGGTGCCCTGACCGGTGCGCTCTTCGCCCTCGCGCTCGACCGGATCTTCCCGGTCGGCGTGGCGGCGGGCCTGGCGGCCGGGCCGCTCGGGGTGGCTGCGCCGCCCGGCTTCCCGGTGGGCCGGACGATCGTCGCGCCCATCGCGGGTGGCCTGATCGCGCTCGCCGGACCCCTCTTCCTCCTCCGCTACCGGCGCTTCAACGACGTCCTGGACGGCGCGACCTTCGGCGTCACGGCCGCGGTCGCCTTCGTGGGGGCCCAGACGATCGTCACCTCCGCCGGCCTCTTCCAGTCCGGCCTCCGGCCCGTCTCCCCCGAGGTCCTCTCGTGGGTCGTCCGCCTCCTCTCCCTCGGGGTCGTCACCCCGGTGATCGCCGCCGCGGCGGTCGGTGGTCTCGCCGGCGTCCTCTGGCTCCGCCTCCGGGGGCCGGACGCGCACGAGGGGATGCTCGGCCCCCTCGGCCTCCCGCCGGTCGCCGCGCTCCTCGCGGCCGCGCTCCTCGTCGCGACGCCGGTCATCGATGCCATCGGTGGCGAGGAGGCGCCGGTCCAGGTCGTCCGTCTCGTCCTCCTCGTCCTCGTGGCGGCGGTCGCCCTCCTCTGGCTGCGCCGGATCATCCACACCGGCCTGATCCAGGAATCGCTGGAGATCCCCGTGGGTCCTCCGGCCGCCTGCGCGAGCTGCGGCGAGGCGACGCCCCGGCACACCTTCTGCGGCGCCTGCGGGGTCGCGCTGCGCGCCCTCCCCAAGGAGCGCGGCGACGCCACGGCGGCACCCCTTCCGGCCGCTCATGCGCGGCTCGGGGCGCAACGCCTCCTCATCGCCTTCGGGGTCCTCCTGGCCGCCGTCACGATCGTGGCGCTCGTCGTCGCGTGGATGATCGGGCAGGGCCTGGACCGCCCGGCCTGTCCGGACCGCGAGCAGCCCTGCCCCCTCGCGGCGATCGCGCTGCCGCGCCTGGCGACCTCCGCGGACGCCGTCGACGGACCCCCCTTCCCCGGCTATGCCACCGTCGCGGAGAGCGCGAGCGGGATCGCCGTCACCTACGACCCGGAGATCTGGGTCGTCTCCGCGAACGACGCGGGCTTCCTCGCCCTGGACGGCTACGGCGGGGTGATCAGCTGGATCCTGGACACGGCGCGCCGCGGCGAGCTCGACCTCCAGGGGCTCTTCGACCTGCGCCGCGACTTCTTCCGCACACGCCTCCTCGGGTTCGAGAAGGACCGGGAGCCGGCGCGCCGCCTGCTCGGCACGCCGACCCTCGGCCACCGGCCGGGGATCGGCGGGCTCTTCGGCGGGACGATCGACAGCCCGCAGGGACCCGGCCAGGAGGTCTCCGTCGCGATCGTCGGGTCCGTGGATGGCTCCGCGATCGGTCTCGCCTCCGTCATCGTCCCCTTCGAGGTCCGGGATGCGGGCCTCCAGCTCGGCGACAGCCTGAACAACGCGCTCGCCTGGCCGAGCGACGAGGTCCCCTGATGCAGCGACACCGCACGACGATCGCCGTCCTCCTCGCGGCCTCTCTCGCGCTCGCCGGAACGGTCCTCCCGGCCACCGCCGCCGATCCGCACCCCGCGCCCGTTGCGCCCGCGGCCGACCCCGTCGTCCTCCCCGTCGATCCCGCCGAGCCGGTGGAGATCGGCCTCGTCCTCCGCGGCCGCGATCCCGAGGGGCTCACCGCCTTCCTCGCGGCGGTCGCCGACCCCGACGCCCCGGAGTACCGCGCCTACCTCACCCCGGAGACGTACGCGGAGCGCTTCGGCCTTCCGGCGGACGCGCACGCCGCCCTCATCGCCGAGCTCGCTGCGGCCGGCCTCGAGGTCGTGCGCAGCGTCCCCCAGCGGACGAGCCTTTCCGTGAGGGGGAGCGCCGCGCACGTGAGCGCCTTCCTGGGCACCCCGCTCGAGGCGCTCTCGGACCCGCTCACCGGCCTGAGGCATCTCGCCGCGCCCACGGAGGTCGCCGTCCCGGTGGCCATCGCGGACCGGGTCCTCACGATCACCGGCCTTGAGCGCCGGCTGCCACGCGCCGCGATCGACCCCGACGACGCGCCGCCGCTCCCCGGGCGTGGCCTGAAGCCGGTCGACCTTGCACGCGCCTACGGCTTCGCGGAGCTCCGGGCGGCCGGCATCGACGGGACCGGGAGCACGGTCGCGATCCTCCAGTACGGCGTGGACACGGATGAGGACCTCGCGGTCTTCGATGCGACCTTCGGGATCGAGGCCCCGCCGCCGGAGCGGATCGGGATCGCGGGCGGGCTGGCGGATGCCCCGGACGACTTCGCGGGCGAGGCCACGCTCGACACCCAGGTGGTGCGGGCCGCTGCACCCGGCGCCCGGATCATCGTCTACGGGTTCCCCAGCACGTTCAGCATGGCGCTCGCCGTGGACGAGATCGTCAGTCGCGGGGAGGCGGAGATCATCTCCATCTCCTACGGCAAGTGCTTCCTTCCCGGGGAGTACATCAGCGATGCCGAGGTGGTGGCCGGTCAGGCGCTCTTCGCGACCGCCGCCGCGCTCGGGGTCAACGTCTTCGTCGCCTCCGGGGATACCGGCGCCTACACCTGCCACATGTTCGACCCGGAGGACCATCGCCCCACGCCTGCCTGGCCCTCCTGCGCGGACAACGTGATCTCCGTCGGCGGGACCTTCCTCGAGACCCGGGAGGACGGGACCCGCTTCCGCGAGACCGGCTGGCAGGACTACCTCGTGACCGCGGGTGGCGGCGGCGGGGTGAACCCGGTCGACCCGCGTCCGGCCTGGCAGCGCGCGCCCGGCGTGGAGAACGAGCGCTCCACCGGGATGCGCCAGTGCCCCGACGTGGCCGCGGCCGCGGATCCGGACACGGGATACCACGTCTTCTTCACGGACCCGGAGACCGGCGAGGCCGGCTGGCAGATGATCGGCGGGACGAGCGCCGCCGCGCCCCTCTGGGCGGCGATGGCCGCGCTCATCTCGCAGGTCGCCCGCGAGGAGGGGCGGGGGCTCGGCGGCGTGCCCGGGCGCCTCGGCTTCCTGCCCCCGGAGCTCTACCGGATCGCCCGGGAGACCCCGGAGGCCTTCTACGACGTGACGCGCGGCGGCAACCTCCTGGACGCCGCAGGGGAGGGCTGGGACTACGCCACCGGCCTCGGAACGCCGAACCTCGCCACGCTCGCGGCGGCGATCGTCGCCGCCCTCCCGGAGGCGCCATGAGCGGCCGCTCCCGCCCCGTGGAAGGGATCTTCCGCTTCCGCCACCCGATCGAGGTCCGCTTCGGGGATACGGACGCGATGGGTCACGTGAACAATGCCACCTACCTCGCCTACCTCGAGGCGGCGCGCGCGGCCTACTACCTCCGGATCACCGGCCATCCCTTCGGGACCGGCCCGGACGCGGCCCGCCACACCTTCGTCATCGCGGAGGCCCACCTCGCCTACCGGGCACCCGCCTTCTTCGGCGAGCCGCTCGTGGTGGAGGCGCGGATCGCCTGGATCTCCCGCTCCTCGTTCGGCTTCGAGTACCGGGTCGTGTCGGAGGGCGGGCCGATCGCGCCGGCGCGGACGATCGCGGACGGAGCGACCTCCCAGGTGATGGTGGACCCCGTCTCCGGCCGGGTGGCGCGCTTCCCGGCGGACCTGCTCGGCGCGATCGAGGCCTTCGAGGGTCGCCCGATCCCGCGCCGCTTCCCCGCCGAGACCGTGGAGCCGCCGCTCGCCTAGGGCTCGAAGCGCCGGAAGATCGCGACCGCGTTCTGGCCGCCGAAGCCGAAGCCGTTGATCATCGCCGTCTCCACCCGGCGCGTCCGCGCGACCTTCGGGGTGTAGTCCAGGTCGCACTCCGGCAGGTCCGGGTTCTCCAGATTCGCCGTGGGCGGGATGATCCCCTCGCGGATCGCGCCGATCGCGGTGAGCGCGCTCATCACGCCCGCCGCGCCGAGGAGGTGGCCGACCATCGACTTCGGCGACGAGATCGAGACGCGTCCGGCGTGGGCGCCGAGCGCCGCCTTGATCGCGCGCGTCTCCGTGATGTCGTTGAGCGGCGTGGAGGTCCCGTGGGCCACCACGTAGTCGACCTCGTCCGGCGCCACACCGGCATCCTGCATCGCAAGGGTCATCGCACGCGTCGCGCCCCGGCCGGTGGGCTCGGGGGCGGAGATGTGGAACGCGTCCGCGGTGAGCGCCGCCCCCATGACCTCGCAGTGGATCGTGGCGCCACGCCGGAGCGCGTGCTCCGCGCTCTCCACCACGACGACACCCGCCCCCTCGCCGAAGAGGAAGCCGTCCCGGTCCCGGTCGAAGGGGCGCGAGGCGCGCGCCGGGTCGTCGTTCCGCTTGGAGAGCGCGCCCATGTTCGCGAGCGCCGCGAAGGCGACGGGCAGGAGCGGGGCCTCGGAGCCACCGGCGAGGACGACATCCACCTCGCCCCGCTGGATCATCCGCAGCGCGTCCTGGAAGGCGATGATCGAGCTCGCGCAGGCGGCGACCTGGGTGATCACCGGACCGGTCAGCCCGTACTCCATCGAGAGCTGGCAGGCCGCCATCGAGCCCGACAGGGCGGGGATCGCGAAGGGGCTCACCTGCCCGGGGCCCTTCGCCGCCAGCGTGGCGGTCCCGTCGATCACCTGCTCCTGGCCGCCGCCGCTCGTGTTCACCGCCACGGCGACCCGATCCCGCCGGTCCGGATCCCAGCCCGTGAAGTCGAGACCGGAATCCGCCACCGCCTCCTTGCCCGCGGCCATCCCGAAGTGGATGAAGCGGCTCATCCGGCGCGCCATCTTGCGGTCCATGGCGATCGTGGGGTCGAAGCCCTTCACCTCGGCCGCGATCCGCACGTCGAACGCGCTCGCATCGAAGGAGGTGATCGGGCCACCGCCCGAGACGCCGGCGACGAGGTTGCGCCAGAAGGTCGGATGGTCGTTGCCGATCGGGGTGACGGCGCCGAGGCCGGTGACGACGGCGCGCCGGGACAGGTCGCTGCTGGGCACGGGTGGGGGGTCTCCTCTCACTGCGACCCTATCGTATCGGACCGCCCCGCGGCCGCCCGTCAGGCGCCCGGCCGGACGAAGGTGAAGATGTAGTCGAAGCGGTCGTCGCCCGCCCGCGCGATCTCCACCGCCCCGGCCGCCCCGCGGTAGGCACCGGTCCCGCCGACCGCCGCGCGCAGCCGGACGGATCCCACGGTGAGCGGCGCACCCGGTGCCGGGTAGGGATCGAGCGAGGCCACGACGAGCGTGCCCGTCGGGTCCTCGTAGAAGGCGAGGCCGAGCCGGTGGACGGAATCGGCGTCCCGGGCGACGTTCGTGAGGAGCCCCACGCTCGTCCCGCCGGTCTTGCCCACGATCTCCGTCCGGCTCGTCCAGGTCCACAGGTCCCCGAGCGAGGTCCCGGCACCGCCGCCGAGCTCGATCTCCGCGGGATCGTTCTCCACGGTCGCGAGCTCCAGCCCCTCGCCCGGCCACGCGGACCCGGCGGGGGCGCTCCCGGCACCGACCCCGACGATCCGGAGGGCGTGGAGCGAGCCATCGGGGCGGAAGGTGACCACGTCCTCTCCGCGGGCGCCATCGAAGCGGCCCGTCCCGCCGATGATCGCGAGCGGGGTCGTGGGGCGCCGGACCCCGGGGTCGCCCGCGAGCATCGGGGTGAAGCCCGCGAGGAAGAGCCGGTCGCCATCGCCGAGGACGAGGGAGACGAGGCAGAGGAGGCTGCGCATCGGGTCATCCGGGACGAGCGCGCCGCCGACGCCCGTGAGGGTCGCCGCGCCACGACCGGCCGGCCCGCCGCCGATCGTGAGCGGGAACCAGTCCGTCCCCGTCTCGCCCGGCTCGATCGGGGTCGGCGGCGGGGCGCCCGGCGCGCTCGCCATCGGGACCACGACCTCCAGGGTCCGGACGACCGGATCGCCGATCCCGTGGAGCGTCAGCTCGTTCGCCCAGGTCCCGTCCGCGCCGACCGTGGAGACGAGCTCCCCGCGCGTCCCGCTGAAGCGCCCCGTCCCGCCGAGGACCGCCCGGGTGACGACCGTCCCCACCGGGGGGAGGCCGTCCGTGGCAGCCGGGCCGGTGCCGGCGAGGACGATCGTGTCGCCACCGCCGAGGTCGTAGGCAAGGAAGGTGACCGCCACTCCGTCCGGGGCAAGATCGCCCGCGGTCCGGACGACCGTCGTCACACCGGCCACCGTGCCGCCGGTCCCGTCCGCCAGCCGGATCGGTCCGCGGAAGACCGTCCGGTCGCCCGCGGACGGGCCGGGGATCGCCGCATCCACGGAGATCCGCTCGCTTCCGAGCTCCTCGATCGCGAGGCGCGCAGGCTCGGCGGCACCGGCAGCAGAGGGAAGGAGGGCCGCAGCGAGCGCGGCGGCGAGGAGAAGGGGGGCGGGGCGCATCAGGGAGCCTCGGGCAGATCGGGTTCCGGCAGCGCCGAGGATACCGGTCCGGACGAGGCGGGGAGGGGTGTCACGGGGTGAGCCTCCGGGAGGCTCACCCCGTGAGTGAGGAGGATCAGCCGGCGGCCGGCATCTGGGGCGCCGGCAGGAGGCCGAGGCCGACGAGCAGGCCGTAGGTGTCGAGGAGGACCGAGCTCTCCTGGATCTGGCCGCACCCGATCGTGTAGATCGCGATCCCGTGCGCCTCCACCGGCGTCTCCATCTCCACCATCTCGCCGGTGAGCATGTGGGCGGGGACGATGAGCGTCGCCTCCACGATCATCCGCGGAACCCGGCTCAGCGCTCGGGGAGCTCCATCTCCGGTCCGTCCTCCGGCTCCTCGCCGTCGGCCGCGAGCGCGGCCTCGATCTCCCGATCGTCCGGCAGGCCCGCACCGCCGCTCGCCGCGATCCGCGCCACGAGC
>Ga0208783_10000105_pt1 | contig 48932 bp, 45 predicted proteins | sample DEB19_08_DNA_2_FD_184529 | JGI IMG/M metagenome (GOLD analysis project Ga0208783, IMG submission 184529) | Aqueous microbial communities from the Delaware River and Bay under freshwater to marine salinity gradient to study organic matter... | ecosystem: Environmental > Aquatic > Marine >... | reverse complement strand
CCCAGTCAACAGCCTCTCGCCAAAAAGCCCGCAATAACTGCGGATTTTCGTCGTTCGATCACCGAAGAGAGAGATATTTCCGGGGGTTAAGTGGCGGAGGAGAAAGCGCTGGCAGCCAACTCTCTTTTGTGGATGCCGCTCCGTTTGCAAGGAAAATCTGAACTTCTGGACATGTGATCAAGTGCGGACTTTTGTCAGGCCTGTCTGTGCGACCGACAAGGGCCGCTGGCCGGGATGGTGATGCGCGGACCGGGCCCCATACTCCAAAGGCGAACTCGAGGTTCGGAGAGAGTTTCGGGTTTGCCCAGCCCCGATCATTTCGATCGTTTGTCCATGCCGCTCATGCCTTCCTCACAACTCTTCGCCGGTCAGTACCCCCTGCCCTGACCGGTCATGCGGCGCTCACCAGGGCCGGGGCCCGGTAATCTTCACCGCGTGTCAGCATTGCCCAGATGGCGCGGGCCATTTTGTTCGCAAGTGCGAAGGCCACGACCATGGGCGGTTTACGTTCCATCATCTGTGCCAGCCACGGATGCTGGGGGGCACCCTTGCGGGTCGCCCAGCGGATGACCGACGTTGCCCCCATGATCAGTAGCCGTCGAATGTCTCGTTGACCATTCTTGGAGGTCTTCCCGAGTCGCTGCTTCCCGCCCGAGGAATGCTGCCGGGGAACAAGCCCGACCCAGGCGGCAAAATCCCGCGCTCGACGGAACAGATGCATCGGCGGAGCGAAGGTTTCGATGGCAAGGGCGCCAATCGGCCCAATTCCCGGCATTGTCTGTAGCTGACGTGGCATTGAGGAAGTCTGCGACACGGCAGCAATCTTGGTCCCCAGCTCGGCGAGATGTTCAGTCAGCTCCGCGATATGTGTCAGCACCTTCTTGCAGAGATCGCGCACGAGATCAGGTAGATCCGAGCGCCTGTCCTTGACGATCTTGGCGAGATCGGGGACGTGTGCGATCCCTTCCGGAGCGATATAGCCGAACTCATAGAGATAGCCCCGCAGCGCGTTGATCGACTCGGTGCGCTGTTTCAGGAGCTGTTCCCTCATTCGAAACGCAACTGCCTGGGCCTGCTGTTCAGCCGTCTTGGGCTCCACAAACCGCATGGTCGGGCGCAAGGCCGCCTCGACAATTGCCTCAGCATCGGCAGCGTCGTTCTTCTGCCGCTTCAGGAAGGGCTTCACGTAATGCGGTGCGATCAGGCGAACCTGATATCCGTAGCGAGTGAACTTACGTGCCCAGTGGTGCGCGCCAGCAGACGCCTCCATGGCCACCGTACAGGGATGGTGCCCCGCCATAAACCGTTCGAACAGTGGCCGGGTCAGCTTCTTCCGGAATACGACCGTTCCATCTGCCGTGGCACCGTGCAGCTGGAACACGTTCTTTGCCAGATCAACGCCGATGATGGTAACCTTCAACATGGATGCCCTCTCCTTTGACTTGAGTTTCAGCAACACAAGTTTGGCACATTGCGCTGCCGCCAGGGGATGAGCGGCATCCACCCCATCTCCGTGCTTAAGCCATTGTTTTGTTACGTTCGTATTTTGACCTGGTTCGAATCCCGCGCTGGGACCCGAACGTTTTCTTCAATACAAACATCTCTCGTCATGACACCAGTCCGGCTCTCGCAGGGCGCGCTAGGAAGCAACCAGTCACCGACGTTCAACCCGTACTACTCGTTTGGGGCCAATCACGACCATTTGTACTCGATCCACGGAAGAAGTGCTTCCCCGGAGATTTATGTCATAAGAATCTGGCGGATCGCCTCAACCCCCTTCATCGTCAGCATGATTCGCTCCTTGTCCATGGGCAGAGCGTGCGAAGAGAACTTGGCGATGACAATCTCGCTTGCGGGGTCAACGAAGACGTTCTGGCCGAACACGCCGATCCCGAAGGTCATGGGTGCCGCCCCGTCGAGCGTGTACCATTTGCTGCGGTAGCGAACGGGCTGGCCGGGCAGGTATACAGCGAAGTCGCCCTTGTCCCATGCATCTCGATCTCCGGCCTGCACGATGTCGGAGAGCCAGGACTGCGGCACGATCTGCTTGTCGCCGCGGCGGCCGCCCCGCACCATCATCTCGCCGACGCGCGCCAAGTCTTCCGCAGTCGTACACATGCCGCCCGCGCAGCGCGGTGCGCCCAGACGGTCCACAGTGATGTAAGCAGGGTTGCCGCTGCCCAGGGGCTTCCAGATGAGGTCACTCATGAGGTCGGCAAAACGGCGGCCCGCCTGCCGCTCGATCACCCAGCCGAGGAGATCTGTGTTGGGCGAGACATAGTGGAATACGCCACCATGTGTCCCGTCCCACTCCGTCAGGGCGCGGTAAAAGGATCGGAGATCCGAAGGCGTCTCGCCGGGGCCATAGGGATCCCAGCCCTGCGCCTTGCGGTATTCGATGATGGGACCACCGGCAGCGAGATAATTCTCGTCGAAGAGAATCCCCGCGCGCATATCGAGAAGGTCGCGCAGCGTGGCGCCTTCATAGGCCGTGCCCTTGACCTCCGGGATGATGGACGTGACGAGCGCAGCGGAATCGAGCGTTCCACGCTCCACGAGAATCCCGAACAGGAGCCCCAGCATCGATTTCGAGACCGACATTAGGATATGCGGCGTATCCCGGTCCATGCCGGGCTTGTAATAGTCATAGACGATCCGCCCCCGGTGCAGCACGACCATCGCGTCCGTATCGGTACCGGACAGGAAGCTGGCGAAGGGCAGCACCCGACCGTCGATCATCAGCGGCGTGCTGCCGAGGTCGCCCACGGCACGCGGCAGGTTCCACACATCGGACGCATCATTCCGGATGTCGGCGGACGGCACGATCTCCCGGACATGGTGGAAGGACCATTTGTTGAAGGGAGGCTTGCGCCAGTTGGCAAGAGTCACCTGTCCGGCGGGTTCCGGGGGGAAGCCTTTCATCAGTTCGGCGGTGTGCATGCACTCAATCCTCTCAACTGAACATCAGATGCTGGCGGCAATGGCCTCCGCCAACGCCATGGTGGTGGCGGTGCCGCCCATGTCGCGCGTCAGCAGGTCCTTGCGCAGCAGGGTGGCGGCGACGGCGTCCTCGACGGCGCGTGCGGCCTCGGTGGCTCCTAGGTGATCGAGCATCATCGCGCCCGACCAGATCTGGCCGATGGGGTTGGCAATTCCCTGCCCCGCGATATCGGGGGCAGAACCATGGACGGGCTCGAACATCGAGGGGAACTCCCGCTCGGGGTTCAGGTTGGCAGACGGCGCGATGCCAATGGTGCCCGCCACCGCCGGCGCAAGATCCGACAGGATGTCGCCGAAGAGATTGCTGCCGACGATCACGTCGAACCGCTCCGGCATGCGCACGAGATGCGCGCAGAGAATGTCGATGTGAAACTGATCCACGCGCACGTCCGGAAACTCCGCCGCGATGGCGGCCACACGCTCGTCCCAGAAGGGCATGGTGTGGATGATGCCGTTCGACTTAGTGGCGGATGTCAGGTGCTTCTTCGGCCGCGAGCGCGCGACGTTGAAGGCATAGCGCAGGATGCGATCCACACCGGTGCGCGTGAACACCGATTCCTGCACCGCCATCTCGGCATCAGTGCCCGCATAGAGCCTGCCGCCGATCTCGGAATACTCGCCCTCATTGTTTTCGCGTACGATGACGAGGTCGATGTCGCCCGGCTTCTTGCCCGCCAGCGGACAGACCACACCCGGCAGCAGACGCACCGGACGCAGGTTCACATATTGCCGGAACACCCGGCGGATGGGGATCAGCAGCCCCCACAGCGACACATGATCCGGCACGTCCGGCCAGCCCACCGCGCCGAGGAACACCGCATCCGAGCGCATGATGGAGGCAAGCCCATCCTCCTGCATGAAATTGCCAACACGCTTGTAGCGCTCGCATCCCCAGTCGAGCCAGATCCAGTCGAAACTGATGCCGAAGCGCTTGCCCACGGCCTCGAGAACGGTGACGGCGGCCGGAACCACCTCCTTGCCGATCCCGTCTCCCGGAATGACTGCGATCGAGAATTTCATTGCACACCCTGCCTCTGCGCGGCCTGCGGTTGAGCCGCCTCGACGAATTCCATCAGCGAGCGCCGCACCCGCTCCGGCTCCAGCCCCTCGACGATGAAGACGAGACGCGAAGACCGGTCCTCATCCGGCCACTGATCGAGATGCTGCGGCGGATGAATGAAGTTCTGAACGGCGTTGAGCAGGATGGGCCCGGGCGAGCCCGGCACGTTGAGCAGCCCCTTGATACGCAGCAACCGGCTGCCATGCCGGTGCACCATGGCGGAAAGCCACACAGCGAAGGCCGTCCAGTCCACCTTCTGCTCGAACCGCACAGCAAAGCTGCGCATGGCGTGAGAGGAAGCATCCTTGCCCCAGAACGCGAAAACCGGGGCCGGATCGGCAGGCACCCGCGAAAGCCAGATGCGCGCTTCATCCGCCATCCGATCCGGATCACTCGCATCGGTGCCAAGCAGATCATGCCACAGCGCGTTGCTTGCATGCGTGTCGATGACCGGCGCAGCAGGGTTCACTGCGCCCAAGCGCTGCCGCACGAGTTCGACCTCTTCTGCCGATGCAAGATCCGTCTTGGTCAGCGCCAGCCTGTCAGCGAGCGCCGCCTGCCTGAGCGCCTCGCGGTGGGAGTCGATCTGTCCCGCAGCGTGCAGCACGTCGATGGTCGTCACCATATTGGCCAGCAGCAACTGGTGGCGGAGCATGGCATCCGCCGTCAGCGTCTGCACGATGGGCACGGGGTCGGCGAGGCCCGTCGTCTCCACCAGAACCCGGTCGAAGGCGGGAATGTCGCCACGGTCACGGGCATCGACAAGGTCGCGCAGGCCGGTCTTGAGATCGGAGCGCACACTGCAGCATATGCAGCCGTTCTGCAGCACCACGGCGGGCATCGCCATGGGCCGCACCAGCAGGTGGTCGAGCCCCACCGCACCGAACTCGTTGATCAGCACGGCCGCACCCCTGCCGCCCTCCTCATTGAGAAGCCGCTGCAGCAGCGTGGTCTTGCCGCTGCCGAGAAAGCCGGTGAGTACGGTGACGGGAATCCTGCCCATCAGCCACGGCCCTCCAGCGGATCGATTTCGCGCCGTCCGATCTCGTCCGCCGCCTTCCAGACATGAGCGAGATCGGTGACGATGCGCGTGCGGCCGGTGGCGGATTGAAGCACCAGGCGGCCGCCGAAGTCGCGCAGCCGCACGCCCGCCGGCGCCAGCAGGCTGTTCACCAGCTTGATGCGCTTGTGACGCTCCGCCAGGCGCTCGACGCCGTCACGCGTGCCCGCACCGTCAACCCAGTCCGGCGTTCCCGCCAATATGCCGCACGCACCGCACATGGCTCAGAGCCCGCTCGGCCCGCCGAGTTCGACAGGGTTGGCGAAGGGCGAGCGGCGGCGGAAGTCCTCAGCCATGTCGGCGAAGGTCATCATGCGCACGCCCGAATGCGACATCATGTAGTCGATGAGGCGTTCGAGCACCATCAGCACATGCGGCTTGCCGGCGCTGTCCGGATGGATGGTGATGGGGAACACCGCATAGTCATGATGGCGGTAGACCCAGTCGAACTGGTTCTTCCAGATCTCCTCCAGCTGGCTGCCGGTGATCCAGCCATGGCTGTTGGGGAAGGCCTTCACGAACATGGTGGGCGGCGCATCGTCCAGGTGCCAGCTCGCCGGCAGCTCCACCAGGTCCACGAGCTGAATTCCCCCCAGCTTGCGGGCAATCAAACCTGGTTCCAGGGTCATGGCAACGCGGATAGCGAGATCAAAGCCTTCCTCAACAAGATTGACGATGCGGGAACTGGGATCGATTTCGAGAATCACATCCGGGCATTGCCGGTGAAATGCAGCGGCCAGCATGGCAAATCTCGGTGTTGCCATCCACACAGGCATGCTCACGCGCAGGCGCCCGGAAGGCTTGATGGCCATTTGCGAAAGCTGCGCTTCAACCTCAGCCAGACCTTCCAGCAAAGGCCGCATGCGTGCGAGGTAGATGCTTCCTGCCTCGGTGAGAGTTACGCTCCGGCTGGTTCGGTTCAGCAGCCGCGCACCAACCCGGGCTTCCACATGCTGCACGTGTTTGGTGGCCATTGCGGTCGATAATCCAAGGCGGTCTGAAGCTGCCGTGAAGCTTTTGAGTTCCGCCACCGCATCCAGAACCCTCAGGCTAACAAGCGTGTCCACGATAATTTCTCCTTAAGAAATGTACCATTGAAAAACGCACCAATGATTTCCCACGAAGAAGCTAATAGATGGGGACCAGGAACTCAACGGGGCAAGGACATGGTCCCGTAATTCATGGTGCACAGGAGAACTCGATGAATACAGCGACCCCCACCGCATCCGCCTCAGCAGGCAAGGCGTGGACCATTGGCCTCTGGGCTGTCCAGATCTTGCTCGCAGCCATGTATGGTTTCGCCGGCTTCAACAAGCTTGCTCAGTCATCCGATGCCCTCGTGGCCATGGGCATGGCCTGGGTCGCGTCCTCGCCTATTGCTTTGGTACGCTTCATCGGCCTTGCCGAAGTTGCTGGCGCACTTGGCATGATCCTGCCTTGGGCTACGCGCATCATGCCGCGCTTGACGCCGCTTGCTGCGCTGGGCCTCTGTGCCATCCAAGTCCTCGCGATGCCTGTCCATATCTTCCGCGGAGAGTATGGAGTACTGCCGATCAACCTGATGCTGTTCGCTATGGCTCTCTTCGTCTGGTGGGGCCGCAGCAGACGCCTGCGCGGCGGTGCAAGTGCAGAATGATCGGCTGCTTGCCGCACCTAGGGTCACTTGCGTCTCTTGACAGGCCGTTCACCAAACGCCGCTAGTACGCAAGCGAAGAAAACAGACTCAGCGACGCGGCGCCCTTCGATCGCATCACCGGCGAGGCAGCGCAAACCCCAACCCGCACCGTTTGCCAGGGCACTCACGCCAATCAAGGCCCGGGAGTTCAATCCAAATTCGCCCAGCTTCTCGCGCGATGGCAACCGGGACGGCGGGCCCAGTATCAGAAAACTGGCAACCGTACGCCAGCCTCCCACGGGCGATGCACGGCCCACGAAATCCGTGCCCGACACCCTGAAACGGTCACGAACCAAAAGGCGATTGCCATCATCGCGGACTGCCGTGTCGAAAGCCACATCACAGAATGGACGCGACCTCGCCTCCGGATCATGCATGGCGAAGATGTCGGCGAGAAGAAGAACGGCACCCGGCGCAAGACGGGCATTCAGCGTTGAGACAAGAGAAGCACCCGGAAACAGAATAAAGGGATCAGGCGTGAGCGCAAGAAAGGAGCTCTCTTCGAGCGTAATCTCGCAGTCCTGACGGGCCGGTACGCCTTTACAATCATGGACGACAGTCGCCGATTGTGTTGTGACGTGACTTGCCGCCCCCGATCTCAGCCGATACCGGCAGGATAAGTCATCGGCGCGATACATCCCGCCTGAAGAGGACTGCTGATAGACTGTAAGCAGCGAGGGAATGGCGGCGTCGAGGGAAAACGGCCGTGTGAAGTGGAAGGGATAGCAAACATTTTGCCGCCCGACCGCGGTGCGGCTCCCACTTCGCACAAATTCAAGATCGAAGACCCCTCTACGGTAATGCTCAGCAGCTTGACCCATCGGCTTCTCAGGCACCACCACCACGGCTCAATGGGCAGTTCATCGGAACAGTACGTCGCCCATCAAGCGGTCCACCACATGCTCTATCCCTTCGCCTTTCCGGCAATTGGTCAATGCTATGGGACGGCCGGCCCGAGCTGCCGTTGCCTCGGCAGTCATACGCGCAAGATCCACACCGACATACGGCGCCAGATCGGTCTTGTTGATGACAAGAAGATCGCATCTCAGAACGCCTGGCCCGTTCTTCCGAGGGATGTCGTCGCCTCCCGCTACATCAATGACAAACATCCACCAATCCACCAGATCAAGAGAGAAAGTAGAAGCCAGGTTGTCGCCGCCGCTTTCGATCAGGATGAGTTCCAGATCGGGGAAGCGGACCTCCAGTTCGTCTGCAGCAGCTATGTTGAGGGTCGGATCTTCCCGAATGACCGTGTGCGGGCAGGCTCCGGCTTCAACCGCAGCGACGCGCGAGGGATCGATAAGACCGGATCGTCGAATGCGCTCTGCATCTTCAGCAGTCACCAAATCGTTGGTGACAACAGCGATGGAGACTCCTCGAGCGGCAAAGGCCGGGATCAACCGTTCGATCAACGCAGTCTTGCCTGATCCCACAGGCCCTCCAATGCCGATCCGTGCGGCCCCGACCCGTGATCCGATTCCACCTTTCATTTGAACATCTACCGCCACGCCCTCACCTCAACATGTAGCGCTGGGCGAGGGGCAATTCACGCGCAGGTTCGCAAGTCGCCAGAGTTCCGTCAACGAAGACATCGAACGTCTGCGGATCTACCCGAATCTCGGGGCACACGTCATTGTGCAGCATGTCGCTCTTGGAAAGATTCCGGCAACCGCTCGACGGCAACAGCAACTTCTTGAGATCAAGGGTTGTCGCAAGATCGCGCTCTATGGCCGCTGGATTCACGAAGCAGGCTGACAATGCCTGCTTCGCGCGGCCAAACGCGCCCCATTGCGGACGCAACATGAGCGGCTCACAGGTCATGAGCGACGCTGCGCTGTCTCCCATGGCTCCCCAGGCGATAAACCCTCCCTTGACCACCAGTTCCGGCTTGATCCCAAAGAACGCCGGTCTCCAGACAACAATATCGGCCATCTTGCCGTCTTCAAGGGAACCAACATGTTGGGCTATGCCGAACGTCCGGGCGGCATTGATTGTGTACTTCGCGATGTAGCGCTTGATACGTTCATTGTCCCCGAAGCGGGTCTTTTCCCCGGGTAGGCGTCCACGCTGCTTCTTCATCTTGTCAGCCAACTGCCAAGTCCGGCAGATGACTTCGTTGATACGCCCCATGCCCTGACTGTCTGATCCCAGCATGGAAATGGCACCGATATCATGCAAGATGTCCTCCGCAGCGATCGTCTGTGAGCGAATGCGGCTTTCCGCAAATGCGACATCCTCGGGAATTGCCGGATTGAGATGGTGGCACACCATCGTCATGTCGAGATGCTCGTCGAACGTGTTGACCGTGTAAGGATTGGTGGGGTTCGTGGAGGATGGCAAACACCACGGTACTCCCGCCACCCGAATGATGTCTGGCGCATGCCCACCTCCAGCGCCTTCCGTGTGGTACATGTGAATCGTCCGCCCACCAATCGCCGCGAGTGTATCCTCCAGGAATCCGGATTCGTTCAGGGTGTCTGTGTGGATCTGCACCGGGAAGTCCATGCTGTCCGCGACACTGAGGCATGTGTCGATTGCAGCCGGCATGGTACCCCAGTCTTCATGCAGCTTCAGGCCAAGGCATCCCGTCTCGATCTGTTCTACGAGCGACGTCGGCTTGTGCGAATTTCCCCGCCCCAAAAAGCCGAAATTGATCGGCCAGTGCTCTGCTGCCTGCAGCATCTTGCCAACATTGAACGGCCCGCCACTGTCGATTCCCACGGTAATTGGGCCGAGCGAGCCGCCGAGCATCGTCGTGATGCCAGATGCAATCGCATGTTCGCATAGCTGCGCACTGTCAAAGTGAACATGAACATCAAGTCCGCCAGCGGTGGCAATCAGCCCCTCGCAGTCCCGAACCGTCGTCGCTGCCGAGACCACAAGCCTCGGGTCGACACCCTCCATGATATCAGCGTTCCCGGCCTTGCCTATTCCGACGATCCGGCCGTTCTTGATGCCCAGGTCGCCCTTCACGATGCCGATGACGGCATCAATGACTGTCACGTTGCAAAGCAGGAAGTCGAGTGCGCCCTGCGCGCTGGTGACGCCGGCCGCCATGCCAGCGCCATCCCTCAGCGTCTTTCCGCCACCGTGAAGGCATTCGTCGCCGTAGGTTGCAAAGTCCTTTTCTATGACTGCGACCAGCGAGGTGTCTCCCAATCGGACACCGTCGCCTGTGGTCGGCCCATACATCGCGGCATAGTCTCTACGTGACATCGTCGCCATTCGCTTTTTCTCCTGATCAGACGCCGCGGAAACCAGCTGTCCGCGCTCTCTCGATCGCAGCAGATTTGACGTTGGGATCGTCAGCAGAGCCGTTGGCCAAGGCATTGAGCCCTGAAAGCAACTTTCTGCCGCCGAATGCCGTCAAGGTGACTTCCTTCTCTTGCCCCGGCTCAAACCGCACCGCAGTACCGGCGGCGATGTCGAGTCTCATGCCAAAGGCAGTCGCCCTGTCGAAATCGAGGGCTTTGTTGACCTCGAAGAAGTGATAGTGCGACCCGATCTGCACCGGGCGATCGCCGGTATTGACAACGCGCAGATTGACCTTGCGGCGTCCTGCGTTGAGCTCGATCTCACCTTCTTCCACAATCAGTTCTCCAGGCTGCTCCGCATCGCTCTCCTGACCTGCAACCGGTCTCAGAGGATCGTGGATGGTTACGAGCTTGGTGCCGTCACGAAACGTGGCTTCCACCTGCAGCATGGGCAGCATCGCGGCCACGCCGGGTAGAACCTCCCGCTGATTCAGGACTTGTGATCCCAGCGACATCAGTTCAGCCACGGAGCGCCCGTCGCGCGCGCCCTCCAAGATCTCGTCCGAGATGATCGCAACCGCCTCCGGATAGTTGAGCAGGAGACCGCGGGCACGACGCTTTCGCGCCAGTTCGGCCGCGGTATAGATCGTAAGACGTTCCATCTCAGTCGGTGTAAGCAACATGCTTGGCGCTCCGTCGATTTCGCTAATTTGAAAAAAGCTTTTGTCCCGTGGTTCCGTGCGATGCGATCGCAATTTCCGTCAGAGGAACAAAGGAACACAGTGGTTCGTCATCTCCCACAGCGACGTCACATCCATCCACAACCAGTGGCATTGACCCGGCGATCAGGCGCTGCGCTTCAATCGCGCCAATTAGCCCCAGGCGAACCGCTGCGGTCGTAAGCGAAGTAATCGCCTGATAGCCACTTATTGCTACCGCTGCTGTCTCATCGAGTTCGAGTGCTTGCCACACCAGACCTTGGACAACCGAAAGATGCCCTAAGGCACTTCCTGCCTTGACAAGGTTTCGATACTCTCCTGCTCTTGGCGTCCCTATCCTTTCGTGAGCCGTCAGAAGGGCCGAACCATTCCGCCTGGAACCTGTTCGCAATCCTTCTGTCAGTGTCGACGCCTCAACTTCAGAGTCGAGAACTGAGAGTGCGGCGAGATCTCCGCGCAAACGATATGCCCTGATCAGAGCCACTCGGTCTGATCCAGTCCAACGGTGCCGGATTTGGACATGCAGGAATTCAGCGAAATCAAATCCGCCCAGATGCGCCGCCAGCTGCGATGCGGCTTCCAGCCCTTGCGAGAATGCAAAGCCTCCAGAGGGGAACTGTCCATCAGCATGTTGCATGGCGGTTAACAAGTGAACGGTTGAATGGCCCCTCATTCTGCGATCTCTTTGATCAAGACACGACCGCTCCTAAGAAGCGTTTCAATGCGCGCTTCATAGTGGTGAACCGGCCCCTCCATCGCAACCAGCAAGTCGTCACCGTCAAAGCGAACGCGCCAGTGCAGATTGCCTGCGTGATAACCAAGCTCAAGCGCTGCATCTGCAGATCTGGGTGACAGACGAAGCCAACGCTGCTCGGCGGCACGCAGCACAATTGCACGATCAGGCTCCAGCACGAGAACTGCACCATCAAACAGCTTCTGATCCCGCGGAAGAGCGATAGCCACTTCCTCTCCCGCTTCCGTGCGAACCAGCAGTCGCCTTCGGGCGAGATCGCCAGTTGCTATTGTAACGATCTCCAGCGCGTTCTGGTGTTCCAGCGTGTGGAGTCGCTCGCTGAGGACAGGGTCCGTGCAAGCGCCAACCAGTTCATTCACGTGACGCATCAGCTTCGGTTCTTTCCTAATGAGTGTTCCGCTTTCAACGCCGTGCTCACTCAATCGCCTCCAAATTCATGCGAGGCCGAGGGGGATTTTCGATCAGGTTCAGGAGTTTGCGCGTCGCGGCTTCAATCTGCCCGAGTGAAAACGCAGCACCAAGACAAAGTCTTACAGCATGCGGCGCGTGATCTCTCTTCACCGCGAAGGCATCAGCAGTAATGACCCGAACCCCCTCTCGTAGCGCCAACCTCGCAAAGGAGTCCATGCGCCACGCCTCAGGAAGACTAAGCCAGAGATGATATGACGGAGCCGACGCCCTTCGGGCATAAGCGCCTAGCCAGCGATGTGCAATGTTCTGACGTTCTTCCGCCTGCTTGCGATGCCAGGAAACGAGCCGATCTGCTTTGCCATCCCGGATCCAGAGAGAGGCAACCTCAGCCAAAAGTGGAGGGGTCATCCAATTGGTCATGCAGCCCAAATCCTGAACGACATGGACCAGCGCGTCCGGGACAAGCATGAAGCCTACTCTTAGCCCGGGCGCCATGCTCTTCGATGCACTTGTCAAATATATCGTACGCTCCGGAATGAATGAAGCAATGGGCTTTGGGTGATTGTGAGCCAGGAACCCATAGACATCATCTTCTATCACCAACAGTTCAAACTCCCGAGCAATCTCTGCAATTTCGACAAGGCGGCGCTCGCTCATGGTGACGGTCGTCGGATTCTGAAGAACAGGCATAAGGTAGAGAGCTTTTGGGCGGCGCGTGCGGCAGATTTCACGCAGTGACTCGGGGGCTATCCCCTCCTCGTCAGTCGCGACGCCAACGAGATTCAAGCCAAGCTGATGAGCCGCGGCCTTGGCGCCTGGATATGTCAGGAGTTCGGTGACAATTGTCTCGCCATGCCGGGCGACAGCCATGAAGCTGAGAAACACCGCGTGCTGCCCGCCATTGCAGATCATTATCGAGGCAGGGTCGGCATCAAGACCCCGCCGCATTAGCCAGTCAGCTGCCGCCACACGGTGATTGCACATCCCTCCGGCCGGTTGATAGCGCAACAACTCCCCGCAACTCGCGCGGTTTACGATATCCGTGAGCGAGTCACGGAGCATCGCCTCACCATCGCCAATGGCCGACAGATTGAGGCCAAGATCGATGATTTCTCCCGTGCTGTTGCCCTCCTCCACCACCAGCTGCGTCATCTCCGGCCGCTGCGGGCCGTAATCGACGACGAAGGTTCCGCGCCCCACCTCCCCAACAACCAATCCGCGTTCCGTCGCTTCCGCATAAGCATGTGCGACCGTGCCGATGGTGACTCCCAGCCTGAAGGCCAAGTCGCGATGAGGCGGAAGCTTTTGGCCTGGCTTCAGCTTTCCCGATGCCACACCCTCGGATATCGCGTCGCAGATTGCTGCATACAACGGTCCCTGCCTGTTCTTGATCTGCGGCTGCCAATCCATATGCTTCTCTACATTGAAACGGTGTCAATCCTTGAATTGACTTGGCTGAGACCTCCCATCTACGTTGCTCCCAGATCCGGGATTAAGTCAATATCTTAGACACAACGCTTCAGTTGCATGTCAATTTCGTGGATGTGATCAAGGAGACTCCCATGCCTTACCCACGCGATATGGTTGGATATGGTCCAAATCCTCCAAAGGCCGATTGGCCCAACGGCGCAAAACTTGCCCTTCAGTTCATCGTCGCATTCGAGGAAGGATCGGAGAACTGCATTCTCCACGGAGATGCTCACTCGGAGAACTTCATCTCCGACATCATAGGCGCCCCACAGTTATTTGGCGTTCGAAACGTAAATATGGAATCCCTCTACGAATACGGAACGCGTGTGGCGTTCTGGCGGATATTCGATGAGTTCCAGGCACGCAACATTCAGACCACGGTGCTGGCGAACGGCCTGGCTCTCGAACACTATCCCGGGGCCGGACGGGTTATGCACGACCGGGGTCACGAAGTTGCCAGCCACGGCTGGAGGTGGATCGATCATCAGTTCATGGGAATTGACACCGAGCGGCAGCACATGAAGCTGGCAATCGATTCTATCGCTCGGCACACGGGAGAGCGCCCATTGGGGTGGTATACCGGCCGATGCAGCCCAAACACGCTGGATCTTGTAGTCGAGGAGGGCGGATTTCTCTACGACGCTGACTCCTACGCGGATGATCTGCCCTACTGGGTCAAGGTGCACGGAAAAAACCACCTCAGGATTCCCTACACCCTGGAGTGCAACGACATGCGATTCGTAGCGGCAGCGGGATTCAACAGCGGCGATCAGTATTTCAGCTACCTGAAGGATACCTTCGATGTCCTTTACAGGGAGAGTGACCGAACCCCGCGCATGATGTCCGCCGGACTCCACCTGCGGATTGTCGGGCGCCCGGGCCGGTGGGCTTCGTTCCTGCGGTTCCTCGACTATGTTCAGAAGCATGATGCCGTATGGATCTGTCGCCGTATCGACATCGCCCGGCACTGGCACAAACATCACCCAGCTGAAACATAGCACCCGGTCGAGGATTGCGATGTCGGAGTATAATCGAGAGGCGGACGCTGGACAACGCATCATGGATCGCTGTGATGCACTCGCAGCCGTTTCCGCACCGTCCCGCGGCGTAACTCGCTTGTATCTAACTCCTGAGCATCGGCAAGCTGCAGACCTCCTCCTCGCCTGGATGCGCGAAGCGGGTATGGAAGCTCATCTCGATGAAGTTGGAAACGTGGTGGGACGCTATCACTCCCATAACGGAGGCGGTCCCTATCTCATTCTGGGCTCTCACTACGATAGTGTGGTCGATGCGGGGAAGTATGACGGTCCACTCGGCGTCCTGACCGCCATTGACTGCGTCGCTCGTCTCAATGCTAACAACAGTCGACGTCCGTACGGCGTTGAAGTCATTGCCTTTGGCGACGAGGAAGGTACCCGGTTCTCGACCGCACTGGCGGGCAGCAGTGCAGTGATTGGCTCCTTTGGGGTCGATTTGCTGTCGGCCGTTGATCGTGACGGCATCACTTTATCAGACGCGTTGAAGAACTATGGGCTGAGTCCTGAAGATATCTGGCGCGCCGCTCACGGGCGGGAGACGGTCCTTGGCTATGTTGAACTTCACATCGAACAGGGACCGGTTCTTCAGTTCGAGGATCTTCCCGTTGGTATAGTGACATCGATCATCGGTCAGACCCGCGCAAAGGTAACATTTAGAGGCTCACCCAATCATGCCGGGACTGTCCCAATGCGGCTGCGGCACGATCCCCTCCTCGCCGCAGCCGAACATGCCTTGGCGGTCGAACGGATTGCAATTGAGCATCAGGACGCCGTGGCAACGGTTGGACAATTTCAGGCGCTTCCCGGCGCGATGAACGTCATACCAGGAACCGTCGTGATGAGCGTCGATGTGAGAGCGGCTTCCGACGAGGTCCGCAATAAGACATACCATGACATTGTTACGGCCGCACAAGACATTGCGAGTGCCCGCGGAGTGTCGGTCGACTTCGAGAAGGTCATCGACTTGAGGGCAGTTCCTTGTTCGGAGGTGCTGACGCGCCAACTAGCGGCGGCATGCGAAGCTTGCGGCGTGCCAGTCTTTGCATTGCCAAGCGGGGCCGGCCACGACGGCATGGCGATGAGCAAACTGACCGACATTGGCATGCTGTTCGTCCGTTGCAAGGATGGCAAGAGCCATACCCCAGAAGAGCAAGTCGACTCCCACGATGTCCGCGTTGCAGCCGACGTGCTTTTCACATTTGTCGAGAACTTCGTCCAGGAGAGCACCAGTGGAAATCATGCGACCTGACAAGATAAGGTTGGAGGCCCACGCTTCCCTGCATCGCTTCGTAGACGAACACCGCGTTCCCTCTCTCGAGCTGCTTGCGGAACTGATAAAGGTACCGTCCGACAACCCCCCTGGAGACTGTCGGCCACACGCCGTTCGCGCCGCCCAGCTTTTCCGTTCTCTCGGATTTGAGGTCGAAGAGCACCCAGTGCCAGAGGACCTCGCAAGAAGTGTGGGAATGATTAGTGCCACAAACCTGGTGATACGTCATCGGTTTGGCCCAGGCCCCACCATTGCACTCAACGCACACGGCGACGTCGTCGCGCCGGGGGGCGGTTGGACGTTTGATCCCTATGGCGCGGAAGTCAAGGATGGCTGGATCTATGGACGGGCGGCGACGGCGTCGAAATCAGATTTCGCTACGTATGGTTATGCTCTGCTCGCATTGCGATCGCTTAGCGAACGTCTTGGGGGAACAGTTGAAATTCACCTGACCTATGATGAGGAGGCCGGTGGAGAAATCGGTCCAAAGCGTCTGCTTCTTCAAGGGATCACCAGGCCTGATTTTGCCATTTGCGCCGGCTTCACCTATCTCGTTGTAACCGCTCACAACGGATGCCTTCATCTCGAAGTCGAGATCAAAGGCAAGTCGAGCCATGCTGCCAGACCTGAGCTTGGGCATGATGCGATGGAGGCGGCGAACCACGTGCTGACTGCACTCTTCGCTGAGCGTCGAAGACTCGCGGGCATTCGGTCGACTGTCGAGGGCATCGGGCATCCGACACTTGTCGTTGGCCTCATCAACGGTGGTATCAACACGAATGTCCTTCCGGACCAGGTCACCATGCGTATCGACAGGCGTATTCTCCCTCAAGAGGATGGCAAGCAGGTCACAAGCGACCTCGTTCAGCTTGTTCGTGACTCGGTGAAATCCCTTCCCGGCATAAGATGCGAAACTCGGATAGTGATGCTTGCTGAACCCCTCACACCTCTGCCCAGGCAGGATCATCTGGTCGCAGCGATCAAGAGGAATGCTGATGTCGTGCTAGGCGAGGAAATTCCGGCAATCGGCGCTCCCATCTACACGGACGCGCGTCATTATTGCGCGGCGGGAGTGCCAACTGTCCTCTACGGAGCAGGACCGAAAGATCCATCTGATGCGAATGCTCACGGTCCTGACGAACGTCTGAAGATTTCCGACTTGTGCTCGGCAACCGAGATTACCGCCAGAGCCTGTTACGATCTTCTTACGGGATCGACGTGACAATTGCCGCAGCACGCCTCGGCCCGGGCATTTGGTTTAGCTTCTCGGTTAATGGGTGTACTTCAGTATGATTGCTCCAATGTCCGCGTTCAGAATGAGCCAATGGCTACTAGTCTGGAGAGAACTCCGGCAGGCACTAAATAGACTGTTGAATACAGAGGGCACTAGAAATTATGAAACTCCCACAAGTTGATCTGGCTTCAACCAAGGACGTAATCGCTCGCTTCATTTCATTCAACACCGAGAGCTCCAGGTCAAACCTGGGCCTTATCGATTGGGCTGAGCAATATGTTCAGTCTGCAGGTGTTCGCTGCTCCAGAACATTTAATGAAGATCGCACGAAGGCAACGATCTGTGTTTCGATTGGACCGCAAGTAAGTGGAGGTATCGTTCTCTCCGGTCATACCGACGTTGTACCAGTAGAAGGGCAAGCATGGTCCAGTGATCCATATGTATTGAGGGAGTTCGACGGAAAGCTCTTTGGGCGAGGCACCTGCGATATGAAGGCATTCGGCGCGATCGCCATTGCTCATGTTTCCTATTTCTTGGCCGCTAACATCAGACGCCCGATACACATCGTCCTCAGCTATGACGAGGAGGTCACGAGCCGCGGGTCAATTGCAGCAATAGAAGACTTTGGGAGAATTGAACCCCGCCCTTCAGCAGTCATTGTTGGCGAGCCGACCATGATGGCCGTCGCCGACACTCACAAGAGCATTTCGACTTATCATACCTGCGTCACCGGGCATGAGGCGCACTCATCCAAACCAACATTGGGTGCGAATGCGATAGCGGGGGCATGTGAACTCGTCAGTGAACTCTACCGCCTCGCAACAGAATTGGAGCAAAGGCACGTTCCCGGGGATGATCGCCTCCAACCGGGCTATTCGACCATTAACGTCGGGACGATTGCGGGTGGTACAGCGCGAAACATTCTGGCGCGCGAATGCCGCTTTCACTGGGAGTTCCGCGGTCTCCCTGGGGTTCCACAGGATCTTGCCTTACGCCATATCGAGCGCTTTGCCGCCGAGGTCACCCTTCCGAAACTTCGCCGCTTCGCCAGTAACTCCGACATTGAAACCACAGTCGGAACTGAAGTACCCGGCTTGAGGGCGGAGCCAGGTTCGGAGGCCGAAACGCTCGCTTTGAAACTCACCCAGTCCAACGCCACGGTGGCCATGCCCTTTGCAACTGAGGCGGGGCAGTTTCAGGTCAGGGGCTATCCGACGGTTCTCTGCGGTCCAGGCAACGTAGATCAGGCTCACCAGCCAAATGAGTTCATCTCCATCGCACAGGTGGAGCGCTGCATGAAGTTTATGCGAGATCTCGGGCAAGAGCTCGGTCGCGACTAGAAATACGGCAAACTCAACATTGCGCTTGACGTTAGTATTCTGTCTGATAGCGTAATCTACCTGTCTGATAGTTAAGATTTAACGAGCTGACGAGAGTAAGATGGCGGATCGCGTTACCTTGGCTCTAACCGGCGACATTCTTCCGACCCGGGATCTTGCATCAGTGTCGGCTGGCGCTCAGGTGGTCTTTGGCCTCATTGAGCGCGCGGACTTAAGTCTTGGCAATTTCGAGATGCCTCTAACTAATGCGGACGGCGCCGTTGAGAAACTGCTGAACATAAAGGCCCCGCCAGAACTTGGCAAAAGCCTGGGCGTTCTTGGTCTGGACATCGTTACAGTCGCAAACAATCACGCTGTAGACTACGGCTGGGAGGGTCTCGCACAGACCATCGATGTGCTGTCGGCCGCCGGACTGCGCGTGGTTGGTGCGGGCAGGAACCTTGACGACGCCCAAAGGCCGAACATATCGACGGTCTCGGGAAAAGCGATTGGGGTGATTGCATTTTCTTGCCTGTTGCCGACGGGCATGGCCGCTTCGCCGGTCCGTCCCGGCATTTCGCCAATTCATATCAATACCTCCTACGAGATTGACCCGTACTATCAGATGGAAGAACCAGGTGACGTTTCGGCGGTAAAGGTCAGAACGCAAGCCAGAGAATTCGATGTGTCAATGGCAGAGTCTGCTGTCCAGACTCTCAGAAAACAGTGCGACCTCGTGATTGCCACAATTCACTGGGGCTTCGGTTCCGGAGAGGATCTCGCAGAGTATCAGATGCCCCTCGCCCGGCGTCTCATCGATGCAGGTGCTGACATTATACATGGGCATCACCCACATGCCGTTCATGCCATCGGCTTCTACCGCAGCAGACCAATTCTCTTCAGCCTAGGTACTCTTGTTGGCCAGCAAGTTTTCTTGGATGCATCTCCTGTCGTAAAATCGCTGTGGGCGGCGATGTCAGCCGATGGTTATGTTGCGACCATTACGACTTCTGACGAAAGCGACGTGATCGTCGAACTTACCCCAACGGTACTTGACGCGGGTCGGCTGCCGCTCATCGCGACTGGAACAGATTTTGATCGCATCCGAGACAGGCTGGTTCGATTGTCGGCCGCTCATGGGGCGGTCATCGAACAGAAAGGGGCAACCCTGCGGGCGAGGGCTGCTGCGAATGTTGTTTTGTGAGGCCCGACACACGTCGTTTTGCTGAATCAAACTTAGAAACAAGGGAAAGGAAACGTCATGGAAAAGACGCCTATTACTTTGACACTGGACGCTCAGATGACGCGCCGTCTATTCACCGCCGGCGGTGCCGGTTTCTTCGCATCCTTGGGGCTTGGCCACCTTTCATCAGCCAGAGCCGAGGAACGCATCATCGCAATCAGCTTTCCGAATTCCTCGACAATCGGCGCCGTTATAACCTCGTTGGAACAGGCAAAGGTCCGCGGAAAGGAACTCGGCTTCACTGTCATTGTTGATGACCCCGGCACCGATCTGAACAAGCAAATCAATACGATCAAGACATGGATACAGCAAAAGGTCGCCGTGATAGTCTGTGTGGTACTGCAACCTCAGGTCTTTGTAGCGATTGCCAAGCAGGCCAGAGAGGCTGGTATCAAGTGGATCACCTATGGCGAGAAGATCGAGAATCAGAACGCGACCGTGGGCTATGCGCAGTATGATAACGGCCGAGACCTTGGTGAATATGCAGGCAAATGGGTGAACGAAAACCTGGGAGGCCAGGCAAAGGTGGCGATCCTCGGCTACGAAAAGGGGTCGTGGGGGCAATTGCGCGGGAATGGAATTAAAGAGGGCCTCAAAGCAATAGCGCCGAATGTTGAGATCGTCGCCGAGCAGGATGCCATTAATCCTACGGAAGGCTTGAACACAACACGCACCATATTGCAGGCCCACCCGGACATCAACGTCATCCTCGGGGTCGAGGACCCAGCAACGGAGGGTGCCTACAAGGCTTGGATTGCATCTGGAAAGGATCCGAAGGATCCTAAGGCCTTCATTGGCGGGATGGACGGCACTCCGCCGGCTCTCAAGCTGCTTCGAGAGGGTGGCACTGTATATCGTGCCTCCATGGCAATTCCTCTCAAGGAGGTTGGCAATGCCATCGTCGAAACGGCCGCTCGCCTCGTGAAGGGTGAGGAGACCGGCGACACGATCATACCCCTCGTCTTGGTTACCGAGAAATCGCCAGACGCCCAGAAGTATCTGGACGAACAAGGCGTTAAGGATTGAGGTCGAGTTAACGCCAGAAGCGGAGATTGTCGTGGCATTCGCTGTCAAGACGCTATGCAAGGCCTACGGCGGTGTCGATGTGTTGAAGAGCGTGGATCTCACTGTCGAAGACGGTGAGATCCACGTGTTGCTCGGCGCAAATGGTGCCGGGAAGTCCACATTGATCAAATGCCTATCGGGCGCCATTGCGCCTGATAGTGGAGAGATCATTGTCGGAGACGAACGATTCACCGCCCTTACGCCCAAGTTGTCACGTCAAGCCGGCGTCGCGGTTGTATATCAAGATCTGTCGCTTGCTATGTCGCTTGACGTATCTGACAATGTCTTCTTGGGTCGTGAGGCCTGCTTTGGACCTTTTGTCAGGCGCTCGCATCAAAGGAGCGAGACACGTACCCTTCTCTCGCAGCTGGGAGTGACTCTTGACCCGGATACAGACCTTGCCAGAATCGGCAATGCTGAGCTCCAGGCCATCGAGATCATCAAGGCGCTTGCGGCTCAACCAAAGGTCCTTATCCTCGATGAACCAACAGCGTCACTGTCGGAGCGCGAGGCCGAGCGTCTCAGTCATCATCTAAAGCAGCTTCGTACGCGTAACCTGCCTGTACTCTATGTGACACACCGCTTGAATGAAGTTTTTGACCTTGCCGACCGGGTGACCGTCCTACGAGGCGGCGAGGTCGTTTTGACCGGACATGTGAAGGATCTTTCGCATGATGAGCTGGTTCGAGCCATCGTGGGTAAGAATGTGTTTCGTGGGCGGGCCGAGAAGGGCCACGCCGCAGGTCATTCTTTGCCAATACTTTCGGTAAGAGACCTCGTGTCGTCGGGCATAGGGCCGGTCAGCTTCGATATACATTCAGGCGAGGTGGTAGGCGTATTTGGCCTTGTTGGTTCTGGTAGAACAGAGTTGCTCGAATCACTCTTCGGCGCACGGCACGTCCACGCTGGGTCAATCAAGTTCCTTGGTGAGAAGTACACTCCCGACTCGCCCGCTCATGCGGTGTCTTGCGGCATGGCGTTAGTTCCTTCGGATCGGTTGCGCCGTAGCATTTTCCAGTCGCTGCCCGCTGAGGAGAATACGCTGCTTTCGACATTCCGGAAGCTAAGCTCCGGTGGCTACAGGATCCGGCGACGGGAACGTGAAGTATTCTCCAGCATCGCTGCCCGACTGAATTTGCAGCCAAGGCGCATGGATCTTGAGGCTCGCCGCTTTTCCGGCGGCAATCAGCAGAAACTCGTCTTGGCACGCTGGCTTAACGACGTTCAAGCCTGCCGGCTTTTGCTCCTCGACGAGCCAACACAGGGAGTTGACGTAGGAGCGCGCAGGGAAATCTACGATGCAATACAGGTTGTTGGTCACGCATCAGGCTGCGCTGCTCTGGCAACTTCGAGCGAGCCGGACGAACTCATGCAAATCGCCACGCGTGTCATTGTCTTGTCCGGCGGTCAGATTGCAGGAATCGTTACTGGCGACGACATCAATGAAACGACACTCCTGTCACTTGCCCACAGAATTGAGCACAAAGGAAGCGCAGCATGACCGCGAAGCCACACTCTCCCGACGCTCATGGGTTTGGCTCGCGGGTCATCAGCGGTATCACCCAGGGAAATTTCCTGGTGAACAACATTCTCCTTGCCACACTTTTGGCTCTGGTGATCTTCTTCAGCTATCGCAGTAGTGCCTTTTTGACGATCTCAAATTTCACCGTCATTCTTACCAACTATGCAGCCATAGGAGTCGTTGTTGCGGCGATGGCGCTCCTTGTGATTGCGGGGCATGTGGATCTCTCGGTTGGATCAAACATCGCGTTCTCGGCCATGATTACCGCGGTAAGTATCACTACGCTTGGAATGTCCCCATCGTTAGCCATCGTTGCGGGTATCATTACCGGTGCGATAGTTGGATCGGTTAATGGCTTTCTCTGCGGGATACTTAAGTTTAATCCCATCATTGTGACACTCGGTATGCTGAGCTTTTTGCGCGGTACCACGCTTCTCATTAACCCAACTGAAGTCTATGGCCTCGGTGATACCTTCTTCTTCATCGGCAACGGACGTTTTCTGGGCGTGCCCATTCTGCTTTGGATAGTGGGATGTGCATTCGTGAGTTCTGCAGTCTTCATTGCGGCCACTGTATGGGGCCGTTATGTCTATGCGATCGGCGTGAATCCGCAGGCAGCCTTTCTGGCTGCGCTACCAGTTAAGCGGCTGCTATTCTGTTTGTATATTGCGACGGGCGCCGCGGCGGGCCTCGCCGGTGTACTCTTGGCAGCGCGACTGGACGGTGTTTCGCCCGGTGCACTTGGCCTGCAGATGGAGCTTCAAGCGCTCACAATCATCTTGCTTGGCGGCGTTGCCTTCACTGGGGGACGAGGTCGGATATTGGGTGTCGTTACGGCCTGGGTGTTTCTAGGCGTGCTAGAGAACGGACTGACACTGCTCAATGTCCCCCCTTTCATTCAACTCGTTGCAAGCGGCTTGGCCTTGATACTGGCGGCAACTCTAGACGCTCTTGGAAACTACATGGGTCCGCGCATTGCGCAACGGAGGAAGATCACCGAACAGCTCGAGAACTCGAGGAGATTGGAGAGGACCCCAACAGCCGAGTGACACCGGCTGATCGCCCTAGTTGAATCGGCGCCGGCGGAACGCAAAGCGAAAATGATTGGGATCTAACCAGATCCGTCCCCAGATCACCGGGCGGCCCTTAACTGTCACGACGGTGGTATCGAGATAAAGAACGGCGTCGCCCTCAGATCGGCCCAGCGTCTTCCCAAGCTCTTCGTCACAGATCCACGGCCTCACCTCGCTATCGGCGTAGTCGATTGCCTGAACCGGATCTTCGAGAAGAACATCCAGAATGGAGCCGCGAAACTTCCTTCTCAGATCCTCGGGGTCAACAAGCTCTCGCGGCAGATGATCGATCACCCACGCAGCCGGCTCGTCATCCACCAGCTTCAGTCGCTTAACAACCAGGACCATATCGCCAACCGGTATCCGAAGCTTCCGGCTCATCTCAGCGTCCGCGGGAACTTGTTCCCAGGTCAAGTCGGTGGTCCCGGCACGATGCCCAGTCTCCACAGCGAACGTATCTATCGAGGCCAATCGATCGAGACCATGCGGAATCTCATGCGCACGAGGCAAGACCACCGCGCCGACACCGTTGCGGACACTGATAAGGCCATATTCGTAAAGGCTCTTGATCGCCGACCGAACTGTCGACCTCGAAACCCTATACATCTCGCATAGTTGGGATTCACTGGGCAGAAGATCGCCGGCAGGCACCTTCTCGCTCATGATGAAATCTTTGACAATCTGACGGCTAACCTCATCGGGCAGTGAACGTACTCCGCGCGATTTCGCAGACTGCGAGCCGGAGCGGCCTCGCCGCTGCGCGCCCTTTCTGCCCTTCTGAGCGACCGTAGTCTTCTTGCTTGTCTGCTGATCCATGATCCCATTCCAATGTGACGGTGCCATTTGGGAATCGCGTCAATCCCTGAGGCACTCTTGCCACATATCTGCCTCCAAGCGTCAGGCATTGCAATACTAAGCACCAGCTATCCGATAGGTGCCGTACACCTACTTGACAGGTTAATCATGCTTGACTAACTTCTGAACTCCAACATCCTTGAAGGAGAACCACGGTGTCGACGGGAACAGTTGAGGCTTGGGACGCTATCATTCGGGTGCCTGAGGCACGTTTCAACTACAATAAATGCGCACTGATCATCATAGACCTTCAATACATGACGGCATCGCGGCAGTATGGAGCGTTCAAGAAACTTTCTGACCTTGGACATGGCGACGGCGCTGAATACGCGATCTCACGCATCGAAAACACGGTCGTTCCCAACGTCGCCAGACTCTGTGCCGCGATGAGGCGGCGCAACCTTCCGGTGATCTATGCACGCTGTGGCTCTTTGAGGGGTGACGGTTCCGACCAAACAAGGCGACACAGAGAGCAAGGACTCACAATATCGCTCGAGCAGAAGGAAGCGCAGATACTCGAGGGCATCGCGCCCCAGAAGGGCGATATCGTTCTGACGAAATCGGGTTCGGGCTGCTTCACATCGACAAACCTGAATCACATCCTGCGAAACATGGGAGTTGCCGACGTCATTCTGACAGGAATCTGGACGAACAGCTGTGTTGAAACCACTTCTCGAGACGCTGGCGATCTCGACTATCGGCAGATAATCGTTGAAGACTGCTGCGCTGCCATCACCAAAGACCTTCATGATCATGCGCTGACTTATCTGGACAAGAACTGGGCAGATGTCAGAAGCTGCAATGACGTTCTCAAAAGTCTGGGTTAGGACGTCCCCTTCTTCACAAAGCGCGCGGCTTAAACTCTATTTTTTCGCACACGAGGACGAGCGATGTCTTGGCGTATCGCAATTGACACTGGTGGCACCTTCACTGATGTCGTCGCACTTAACGAGTTGACCGGTCAGCAGGAAGTCATAAAGGTCAATAGCACACCCAAGGACCCTTCTATCGCGCTCGTCTCTGGGATTCTTCAGATATCGAAAAAGGCTGGCTTTCCACTCGACGCAATTTCGAATGTTATGCATGGCACAACTGCTGCAACCAACGCCATACTCGAAAGCAACTATCCGCCTATGGGCCTGATCGTCACGCGCGGGTTTCGGGATATTCTCGAAATTCGCCGCCAGGACGTTCCTGGGGACTTTGGAGACATTACTTGGTGGATCAAGCCAGACCGGGTCGTCCCTCTGGAGCTGGTGCGCGAAGTGGGCGAGAGAGTCGATTACAGGGGCTCCGTGATCCGGCCCCTCGATGATGACGAGGTGCGAGAAATTGCCCTGGAATACAAGGAACTCGGCATCGATGCGCTCGCCGTCTCATTTATTCACTCCTACGTCGATCCGGCACATGAGCAACGTTGTCGGCAACTCATCGCAGAAGTACATCCGTCCTGCTTCGTATCACTTTCCTCCGACATCATCCGAGAGTACCGCGAGTACGAGAGGACACAGGGTACGTGCCTTAATACAGGCCTGATGCCACTTATGAGCTCATATATCGGGCGCATCGAACAGCGCCTCAGTGCCGAGGGAATAGACGCCAATCTCTACATCATGAAGTCGAGCGGCGGCGTCGCAAGATCTGCCGAGCTCGTGTTACGACCCCTCAACTCCGTGCTTTCTGGTCCAGCGGCTGGAGTTATGGCAGCTGCAAAGAACGGACCACTTTCCGGATTTGACAATCTGCTTACTCTTGATGTGGGGGGCACCAGCGCCGATATCGCCCTCATTGAAGGCAGTATGCCAAGAATTCTCAACTCGGGAAGAATCGAAGACTATGAGATAAAGGTACCGATGGTCGACATGACGACCGTAGGTGCCGGCGGTGGATCAATCGCCTGGATAGCGGACAACGGGTCGTTGCGTGTTGGCCCCGAGAGCGCGGGGTCACAACCGGGACCCGTTTGCTATGGTCGGGGCGGAACACGCCCCACAGTGACTGATGCCCACCTCGTTCTCGGCCGGATATCCCCTTCCCTCCTGGACGGAACAATAACGCTGGATATTGCGGCGGCCGAAGAGGCCATCGACAAGTCCGTCGCCCGCCCTCTGGGATTGAGTTTATCCAAGGCAGCCGACGGCATTCTTGAACTCGCGGTACAGAACATGATTGCCGGCATCCGACTGGTTTCGGTGAGCAGGGGACGCGATCCACGCAATTTCGCGCTGCTGCCTTTCGGCGGTGGCGGCCCGATGCATTCGTGCCTGGTCGCAGAAGAACTTGGGATTACGAGCGTTCTCGTGCCGACGGCTCCGGGTGCAATGTCGGCTGAGGGACTGCTGCTGTCGGACGTGCGTGTGGATCACGCGATTACCAGTGTGCAACGCGAGAGCGATTTTCAGGAAACCGCACTTGCCCACCAACTCACTGCCCTGAAGGACAAGTGCGACCACGATCTTGCACGGCAAGGCTTCCGGAGCATGGCGACACGTTATGAAGCCTTCGCAGAGATGCGCTATTTGGGGCAAGCCTATGAGTTACGGGTCCCCTTCTCTCTTGATGCCGAACCTGGCATGGCCGCGCGGGATTCTTTCACGATGTTTCACGGTGCGCACGAAGATCGCTACGGCTTTTCGCACCAAGGTGAGCAGGAAATCGAGTTGGTGGGACTGTCCCTGGCCGCCTTCGGTGAGCTACTGCGGCCACCTCGCCTGGATGCAAGCACAGCGGTTCGCCAGAAATGGTCTGACTACTACCGTGGAACACGCAAGATGTTCGATCGGAAGCGATCCGAATTTGTTGATGCAAACATTTATCGACGGCCATTTATGGGGGTGCAGGATCTGATTGCCGGTCCTTGTATCATCGAACAGTATGACAGCACCACCGTTGTGGACGCCGGCTGGAATGCCGCGTCGCTGGATAATGGTGTGATCGTTCTTCGTAAGACATTGGAAAACTGACGGTACTCGACATGTCACAGAGCACGCCTGATCAAAACTTCGGTCACGCACGTATCGATGAAGACTATTTCCTGACGCCGGAGTTCGCGCCATTTCGGACGATGAGTTTCCCAAGATCCGCTGATGACTGGCGTCGTATCGATGCCGCCAAGAGTTCAATTGATCCGATCACGCTGGACGTGATCGAAGGCGCCCTTGAGGCGGCAATCAGCGAAGCCGAAGCGGCCGTTGAACGATCTGCGCGCTCCACGATCATCCGCGAGCAGCACGACTACCGCGCGGCAATAAACACTGTGGATTGCGACAGCGTGACCCATGTTTCCTTCGGTGCAACGGCGGATCCGATTCGAGCCTTTTTCGACGTCGAGGAGATGTCGCCCGGCGACATCTTCATCTACAACGACGTGTTTAACGCGCATGGTACGATCCAGCACCTGCCGGATTACTGTCTCGTAATGCCAATTTTCGCCGGTGGCCGTCTTCGTGCCTTTGCCCAGATCTACGGGCACACTCAAGACGTTGGCGGTAGTGTCGTCGGAAGCTGGCCAGTATCTTCCCGGAGCATCTTTGAGGAAGGCATCCAGGTTCCTCCGGTTAGGCTCTGGTCGGCAGGCAAGCGCAACGCTGATGTCTACAACATCATCCTTCGCAACACACGGTTTCCGGACGCGCTTTCGGGGGATATCGAAGCCTTTGTCGGCGCGTGCCGAATTATAGCTAGGCGGTTTGAAGAACTATGCCAGCGACTGAGCCCAGATATCGTCGAAGGCGGCATGTACAAGTTGATTGACCGCTGTGCAGAGTCGTTGAAGCAGGTTGCTCTGCCCAAGATTCCCAATGGACGATGGTACGCAGAAGATTTCGTGGACAGCGACGGTGTTGACAATGATCAGCCGGTGAAGATTGCGGTTACGTTCATGAAGGATGACGAGAAGATTATCCTCGATTGGACTGGCTCGTCTGAACAGGTCACGGGGCCAATAAATTTTGCGGCTACTGGCCGATTTATTGTCAAGTGGCTGGGCGGCTACCTCAAGCAGTTTGCAAGGGGCGTGACGATCAATGAAGGCATTACCCGTGTAATGCGCAGCTACCATCGCCCGGGTTCCATCATGGCCCCACGGCGCCCAGCGGCGGTAGCAAACCGTTCACAGACCAACCTACGAAACACAAGCGCATTCTCCGGTGCGCTGGCGCAGGCGCTAGGCGGTCAAATTGTAGCCGACTCCAACACCCTGCAGATCTATGGTTACTACGGTAAGCTTGATGATGGCAGCGACTTTATTCTTCGAGAGGTATTTGGAGCAGGTTCCGGAGCGCGCCCCTATGCCGACGGCACCGATGCTGTCGACATGGTGCCCAACGCACGCAATCTTCCGACGGAGTTCATTGAGCAGAACTTCCCAGTGATCGTGGAGAGGACTTCCCTGTTTCCTGATTCAGGAGGGGCTGGGAAATTCCGTGGTGGACTTGGCTATCTCAAGGAAATCAGAGTTCTGCGTGACGGGTACATTTTGACTTGCTGCGACCGCACGGCCTTTGGATGCTGGGGTGTCAGCGGTGGCCAGGCTGGCAAGCCAGGCGGCTCATTCATCAATCCGGGCACGAAAGGCGAGCAGGTTGTACAGTATTCACGTGACTCGGTGCCGGTAAAGAGGGGTGATATTGTGCGCGTTACAACGCCAGGCGGGGGCGGGTTCGGCGATCCCCTGGAACGGGCACTTGATGCGGTTCGGTTGGACGTGCAGCGTGGTCTGGTATCTCTGATCAGCGCGGCGCGCGACTACGGAGTTGTACTTACGAAGAAGACACTTGGCCGCAGCACTGTCTATGAGATCGACCAGAACGCTACGCATGAACTTAGAAGGCAGATGCAGGAGAAGCGCGATCCCTTGCTTCTCATCGAGCGCGGACCATATGCCGCCAAGATGCGCCAAACAGGTCGAATTGAGTATTCAGATATTCCACTTAGTCGTCCATAAGCGAGTCTGTTTACGTTTGAGTTTCTGGATCATTGCCCGATCCAATGGCCGCGGTCTTCCGCCGAATTCCGGAGAGATGTTGTCTGCCCGCGAGGCTTTCGCAGCGATTGCAGGATCTCTTGCCGTGGTAATAGATAGTGCGTGATCCAAAAGAGTGTACTGGCGATCCCGAGTCCGGAACGATGGCGACTGCAAACGCTGACGATCGAAATCAGAGTTGGAACTGCTCTCGACAGCACTTCACTCTGATGCTCGAGGCCAGTGATGATGTTCGACTGGATTCAGTCAAATTTCATGCACCTGTATGCGAGGTATCATCAGCTTCTTGGTTGTCCAAGTAGGAATTTGAATTCAGGCGCTCACCCCGCCCCGCCCCACGAGTAGGCCGAGGAGGCAATCAAGATGTCGATCAGACTGGCAACCAGTTCAGATGAGTGATACAATCTTGGCAAGTGTTTCATCGGAGATCAGGAGCCCGTCCAGCTTGGCCTGTTCGCGATTCGCGTAGCGCCGGTCTGCGGGCAAGCGCGTCCCCGGTTGCTGGAGAATCATGTCAAAAAGCTTCTCTCCTTGTTCACGCCAGCCAATGCCACCAAGCTTCTGTGGGGAGATGACGATGAGCAGTTCGCCACCCCGCGGTGGCCCGCCGTCCTTATTGTCGCGTTCTGCCGCTTCGAATGACAATGTTTCACCGATGAGGGGGCCTGCAAGTAGTTCAACCATCAGAGCGATTGAAGATCCCTTATAGCCGCCAAAGGGGAGCATTGCGCCCTTCAGGATCTCATTTGGATCCGTTGTCGCCTCACCCGCTGCGTTGATTCCCACGCCTTCTTTCATGCGATGGCCATCACGCGCTGCAATCATGATGTCGCCTCGCGCAAGTACACTCGAGGCCTGATCGAAGATCATGGGCAGCCGCGAAGGTCGTGGCCATCCGAACGCCATTGGATTAGTTCCAAAAAGAGGCTTGGTTCCCCCGGCAGGAGCGACCGAGGGCAAATAGCTTGTGAACGCGAGTGCACACAAATCTTCACTACAGATTGGCTCGATATCCGCCCATAGAGCAGAGAAGTGATAGATATTCACAAAGCTTGCGAGCGCTATTCCCTGCGTACGCGCAATTTCGACAATAGAAGAGCGTGCAGCGCGGTGGGCGGGAGGAGCAAAGCCCCCTTGGCCGTCGATTCGGACCGTGGAAGGTCCGGTACGTTCCAACGACGCAGTTGCTCGACCATCAACTTTTCGGCTACGCAACGAGCTCACATATCCCGGAACACGAAAAAGGCCGTGTGAGGCACATCCGTCCGCTTCAGCCGTTACGACTACGTTGGCGATATCTCTGCTGTTCTCATTCGAGCATCCGTTTGCCTCAAGACACCTCACGACTAGGGAAGTTGCTTCATCATACGTCAGCGTTGCCATGGCTTATCTCCAGATGTCTGCAAGCAATATTGTGTAAGCGCTCTTGAGAGCACCACGACGCCCTCACGAAGGCACCGCTTGGCAATGCGTTCGTCGCTTCCATTGGCTCCTGAAAGCTTGATGTCCGCTTCACCCGCACCAAACATGACGGTCGGTATGCCGGATGCAGAGAACCAGCGGGCGTCGGTATACAGAGTCGATCCCTGTTCCTTAAGATTTTTCCCAAGAGCGATTTGAGCTTCGTTCTGAAGGCAATGCACAAAGGCCCTTGCGGCTTCCAACGGTCGCATGGGTTCAGCCAATCTAACGGTCTCAATGTTTGTATTCACGTCGGTTCCCGCTTGAGTCGCCCTGATGCGAATTAGTATGTCGTGGTAGGCATCCGCCAATTGCTCATCCGGAAGGACCCGCCGATCGATCCAGATCTCAACCTCGCGCGGCGACATCCCAAAGGCGCTCCCTCCGGCGACCCTGGTGATATTGAGTGTTGGATGAATAAGCCCAGGAACTGCGCTGGAACGCTGTGCTAGCTCGTCGGCGTAGTCGTATAGGCTCTTGCATACCAGCGCAGCATGACGCATGGCGTCTTCGCGGCTTGGCACAAGAGACTGGTGACATGCCGTCCCCGTCAGTTGGAGCTTGAGCTGTACGCATCCATTGTGCGCGATCGTGACAACATCGGATACGCCTGCACAGATGGCCATTCGTGGGCGCAGCCCCATGGTTCCGAGCAGATAGCCAGCCCCACAATCGCCGCCTGAACCTTCATCACATGTCACCGCGACCGCAATGGAGATATCTGGCCGCTTCCTCAAACCATGACGCGCGGCTTTGGCGGCATGTATGTATACCGCAATATCGGATTTGGAAACCGCAGCACCGCGACCGAAGACGTATTCTGAGTGATTCTCACCTAAAGGGTTTCGGTTCCATCCTGGACCGGCCGGCGACGTATCGAGATGTGCGCAGAGCATTACGTCCGGGCTGACGGATCGTGGTCCAACCCATCCGATCAAGATGGGGAAGCTCTCTGATGCCCCAGCGGCTGCATGATGAAGGTCAACGCTTAGTCCAGCGTTTACCATCGCTTCATGAACCAACGGAATCGCTTGTCTACATCCTTCGACGTTGTCGGTTACCTGTGAGAGAAGCCGAGTCAGTAGAGATTCGACCTCAGCTTCGCTAGCGAGAGCGATGTCATGTACCTCCTCAATATCCTTTTCTGTGATCACGGATACTCCGCGCTGTCGGACTGCTGTTAATTTGCTATCATATAGCTTTGATACGGGAGAACAAGGCTATTGGGGATCGGAACTGAATTGCGTACGTGAGACAGAACTAGCGCAACGAAGCGATGTTCGACGATGTCGTGACGAAGACACAAAAATTGATGTTATGATTGGAAAGTTCGGTCGACGTACGTATTTTCTTGCGCCGCGCATGCCCGCCACCGGCAAAGCAAAGTTGGCTCTACTCAAGAATAGAACTGTTCGCAGAAAAAAGTTGCTCTTCCAAAAAGGAAGCAAGACAAGCGCCGCCAAGGCAAGGTCCACGCTCTTGGCGCCGAAGTGACGGCGATCGGCTCGTATTGTGTAAGCTTTAGAGCCGAACCCATTGGACGAAGTATCAATTAACAGGCGATTGGGTCAGTGATCATGTGAATCCACTGATATCCACTATTGCGCCGTCGTCGAATATTGCCACACTTCCGCTGAACAGCAGCCTATAATACTGGATTGACAAGCTATCATATAGCTTGTAGATGTGCTATTTGTGAATTTTATCATCAACTTAACTCACGGATCAGGCGGAGAGCAGAAGCAGACTTGGTGCCGATTGTACTTCTTTGACCCACGAGACCCCGGTAGCGTTTTCTGGCTGGGACCTGTCTACATCGCGCGCTGAATGCTCGAGGCGAAGCGGAGCGGGCTTTGCTGACCGTTCAGCTTACACACGTGGGGTCGAGGAGTAGTACGGAAGCAGATCAACTATGCCGTGGGAATGAGTGTCAGGGATTGAACTACCCAGAAGCGGACTAAGATGGGGCAATTGGAGTTGAGACGATGACACAGACATCACCTAAAGTGCAACAGGCTCTAGAGACAATCTTCAATGAGGACTCGTCTCTCTATGCCAAACGTGGATGGAACCAACGTAGCGGATACGGCAAGTCGATAGCGATACTTAACATTGACATGGCCAATGCATGGACTCGTCAGGGTTACCGCTTTACGTGCAATGACATGGACGATCAAATCATTCCCGGTACCCAGCGCCTCCTACGCGCAGCCCGTGCCAAGAACCTTCCGGTCATATACACGACGACTGCGTTTTGCAGCCGCTTTGATATTGGAGCATTTCCACTCAAGGGACCTTGGGAGGATCTGATGTTAGGATCATCGGCTGTTGAGATTGACACCCGTATCAAGCCGGTCGAGGGGACCGACACAGTTATCGTAAAGAAGCGTCCAAGTGCATTTGCGGGGACACATCTGGCCGGAATACTCCGGGCTGGAGGAATTGATACGCTGATCTGCACGGGTGTGACGATGGCTGGATGCGTCCGTCATACAGTTGAAGATGCGCTGGGAGAAGGCTTTCGAACGGTTGTCGTCCGTGAATGCGTGGGAGACCGGGTGCCTGCTGCAATTGAATGGAACATCTTTGACTTAGACATGAAGTATTGCGACGTCGAACCGCTCGACAGGGTGATTGCTCACCTCGAGGGCAATGAAGTTCCTGTTTACGAATATCCGAGCTCCTAGCGGTCGTAGTGGCCATTGAATGAAGGTAATGGGAGAAGCATGGTATATCGTTTGGGTGTCGATGTCGGAGGCACGTTTACAGATCTTGTCCTCGTGGAAGATGATGGAAAGACGTTTCACGTCGCAAAGGTGCCGTCGACATCTCCGGACGCCTCGCTTGGCATCATCGCCGGGATCAAGCGGGTATGTCTAGCGGCAGGTATAGACCCTAGGGACATTCACCACGTTATGCACGGAACTACCGTTGCGACCAACGCCATACTCACCGGCGATGGTTCACGAGTTGGCCTCGTTACAACGGCGGGATACAGGTCAATACTCCAAATTGCTCGCTCTTTCATTCCCGGTGGTCTAGGCGCTTGGGTTAACTTCAATATGAAGCCGCCGCTCGCGCCGCTTTCTCTTACGATTGAGGCGCAGGAGCGCATCGATGCGTTTGGCAATGTCATAAAGGAATTAGATGAAGCTCATCTCGTTGACGCGCTTCGACGCCTGCGTAGTAAGGGAATCGATGCACTGGCCGTTTCACTCATCCATTCCTATGCAAATGACCGACATGAGCGCCGCGTTGCTGAAATAGCGGCGATCGAACTACCTGGGGTCGATGTATCTCTCTCATCTCAGGTTGTGCCCGAAATTCAGGAGTATGAGCGTACGATAACAACGGTTGCAAATGCCTACGTTGGACCCACGGTCAGCCGATATGTTCGCAACTTCAGTGAGCAGTTGAAGGCTATGTGCGGCGACATAAAGCTCAACATTCTTCGCTCTGACGGTGGACTGACCTCGACGCGAGGCGCCGAAACTTCACCGGTGAACTTGCTCATGAGTGGGCCTGCGGGCGGTGTCGCTGGTGCGATATGGACTGCTACGCAGGCGGGATACAGGAATTTTCTAACTTTTGACATGGGCGGAACCTCAACCGACGTGTGCCTAGTTAGAGATGGAGAGGCCGAGTTACGTCGCGAGACCTTGGTGGGTGAACTTAGCGTACGTGCTTCGTCTATTGACACCCGCACCGTTGGTGCCGGCGGAGGCTCAATTGCCCATGTCCCCGAGTTGACAAAGGCTTTGCGCGTTGGGCCGCAGAGCGCGGGTTCTACCCCTGGCCCCGCCGCCTACCTAAAGGGTGGCACGGCGCCTACCGTAACCGATGCCAATGTTGTTCTCGGCTATCTGCCGATGCTTTCACGCCTTGGGGGGGAGTTGCGTATTAGTCGAGACCACGCGGTGGATGCCGTCAGCTCAATCGCTAAGATACTTAACTTCGACATCGAGAGAGCTGCACAGGGAATCTATGACATCGTCAACGAGAACATGATGGGAGCGCTCCGTCTTGTATCGGTTCAAAAGGGTTTTGATCCTCGACAGTTGGCGCTGGTCGCGTTTGGGGGCGCCGGGCCCCTCCACGCAAACGCAATTGCAATGCTCTTAGGCTGCTGGCCAGTTATAGTTCCTCCCGGACCAGGAGTTCTATGCGCACTCGGTGATGTGAGTACCTCGGCGAGACATGATGCTGCAAGAAGTTACCACAGACGATTCCGCGAGACGGATCTAGCTGAGTTAGAACTGCTCTTGGACGACTTGGCTGCCAGAGCGTCACGCGGGCTTGACGACGACAATATACCACGTGAGAGTCGTTCCCTCAGGTTTGAAGCCGATGTTCGTTACTCTGGTCAGGTTCTCCACCTTACAGTTCCGTTCACAAGAGAGGATATCTTCGACGGTGGAGTAACAAGCATTGCAAAGCGTTTTGACGATGTGCATCGTCGTTTGTACACATTTGCCCTTGGTGTCGATCACGAGTTCATCAACTTGCGAGTTATCGCGGAGTCGCAGAAAACTCTCGCAGGACTGACCGAACTATCGAGCGGTGGAACTGATCCCTCAGCGGCCTTCATCGAAAATGCCCAGGCAATATTCAGAAGGCAGTCCCTTATGACGCCGATATATGAGCGCACAAGGCTTGCCTCAGGAAATCTGATTAGAGGGCCGGCCATTGTTACTCAACTTGACTCAACTACGCTGATACTGCCGGGGCATCAGGGACGCGTCGATCGCTTTGGAAACATTGTCATAACGCCAATCGTATCCTGAACCGAGGTTCACATGCCCGCAAGAATTATTGAGTCAAATTCAGCCCCTTTCATATCGCTTGAGGTCGATCCTATTGACTTGGACATTATTGAGAATGCGCTTCTCAATGCTCGTCATGAGATGGACGCAGTGTTGTTTCGCACTGCGATGTCTCCAGGTATAAGGGAACAGCGTGATGAATTCCCGATGATCGCAAATCGCGATGGAAAAATGGTCGTCGGCCAGTTTGGCGCCTTCATTAATCTGTTTAAGGAGGCTTATGATGGCGACGTTCAAGAAGGCGACGTATTCCTGACGAACGACCCTTATTCCTGCAATGGCGCGATAAGCCACTCTTCAGATTGGCTAGTGTTGATGCCAATTTATAAGAACGGTCGGCTCCTCGGTTGGTCGGCAATGTTTGGCCACATGACTGATTCGGGAGGTCGAAGCCCAGGCAGCATGCCTACGGATGCGCAACAGATATTTGAAGAAGGTATCCTTATCCCCCCTACGAAAATCTACAACTGCGGCGTTCTGAATTCAGAAATCTTAAAGCTTATTCTACACAACTGCCGTATGCCTGATTGGAACGAGGCAGACTTGAATGCACTGATTGCGGGATGTCGGGTTGCCAGTATTCGGGTCGTTGAGCTCGCTGAACGATTCGGCGATGACCTGTACTGTTCAGCGCTGAATGCCTTGCTCGACCGCACGCGGGAAGCCATGCGTAAGGTGATCCTGCGGGGCATCCCGGAATCAAAGCAATACTTTGAAGACTATATAGATGACGATGGTACCGGGATGGGCCCCTACAAAATTGCCTGCTCACTATGGCGAGAGGGCGAGAAAATGATTCTTGATTTCGAGGGAACCGATCCGCAATCACAGAGCTCTATCAACTTCTACTGCAATGAAGAAATGACCAAGATGCATTGCGGTGTTTTTCTCATTCAGCTCGCTGATCCGCAGATTCTTTTCAACGACGGCTTCTATGATTTGATGGAAGTTCGCATTCCCAAAGGCACATTGCTCAATCCGTACAAACCTGCCGCTTTGTCATGCAGAACACATGGGTTGGCACGCTGCATGGATGTACTGGCAGGGCTTTTTGGATCTGGCAATCCAGACTTTCTTTGCGCAGCGGGGTTTTCGGCCAGCCCGCATTTTCTCTACTCTGGTTACAACTCGCGAGGAGAATGGTTCCAGCTGTTCCATATCGCATTTGGTGGTGTTGCTGCCGCACCGTCTGGCGACGGCGCTGATGGTCATGGGATGTGGCCCGATTTCACAAATGTTTCGAGCGAGTATCTAGAATCCATTCTCCCCATACGGATCGACATACACGCTGTCATTCCTGATAGCGGCGGTGCTGGCTTACATCGCGGAGGCAACGGCGTGCATACAGCATACCATGTTTTGAACGAGGGGCATGTTTCCATCCACGATGATAGATGGTTGACGCATCCATGGGGAGTGAATGGAGGTCGGCCTGCTCGGCGTAGCACTAAGTTTATCGTTCGCGCTAACGGTATAGAAGAAGTTCTTCCTTCCAAATGCGACAGGCTGTCAGTTAAGCCCGGTGACGTCGTGCACTTTCTTACCTGGGGAGGGGGTGGGTGGGGTAGTCCTCTCGCCCGTCCAGTGTCAAGAGTTATTCACGATTACCAAGAAGGCCTGATTACCGAGACAGGCGCTAGAAGTTATGGGGTTGTCATTGATAGCCATGGGAAAGTGGATATGGAACAAACGAGCGCTCTGAGATCGGAGATGTCAGCGCATAGAGAGAATTTGCCGATGTTTGATCGTGGCGGAACGATTGAGGAGATATTGGGTCGCTGCAAGCTGGAAACCGGAATTGATGCTCCTTCTCCCCCATTGTTTCCTCACTGGGTGAGGTCACGGTCTACTTCAAACCTTGGAAAGCATTGATCGTCCTGAACCTTATGCGAGTTTTCAAACTGACGCTTGGTCTGCGGAGTAGAATGACAATCGTGCCTATCCCATTACTTAAGCCCGATGTGTCACACCACGGCCCTCACCTAGAGACCCATGGGCAGGTCGAGGATCCTACAAATGCGCATTGCTCAGGTTGATGAATTACGCTTCCTTGCTTCCCTGGTCTTGAGCCACTCATCCCCCTGCCCCGCCTTTCGGCCTGATGCCAAGCTGCTTCCTCCTCTGGTGGCATGCGCTTCGTGACATACTTCAGGACCGAGGGAAGCAGCGCTTTACCAAGCCGGACAACGAATTCGATCCAGAAGGAAGGCCGCTGCGCCACTAGGAATGCGCTGGCGCCGAGTCCCAGCAGCACGACCGTACCCCCATCACTGTCGTACACGGAATTCCTCGGCGGGCGGCAGCATAAAAGAGAGACAGTGCATGGTTGCCACGGGAATGGGTTGCTACCCCGCGAGACAGGCGATCCGCATCCAGGCTGAATACAGCGTTCGATGCGCCTCGAACCCTGAAGGCGCCGGCTTTCTGAAAGTTCTCGCACTCAAAGAGAAGCTCCGCTTCAACTATGTTGTTAATGAAGGAGGAGGTTAAGACAGGTGTTCTGTGGATGTGTGCGCTTACTCTGGATACTGCTTCCAGAACATTCTCAAATGTGGGTACGACAGCGTCTTGGACGTCATGCATAGTGTGTTTCTCGAGATATTATGAATGTTTTCTACCCGCTTGGGATGTTAAGCGGCGTGCTTGATGGCCGGTGCGGATTGTCGAAGAGCTTCCTGTGCAGCTGCGACGCCAGAGCCAAGCTTGATCGGCCAGCCGAGATCAGCCATACACATTTCGGCAGTAGCAATACCAGCGAGTAAGAGCACATCGGTCAGCATGCCTAGGTGCCCTATTCGGAAGGTCTTTCCGGCCAATTCGCCGAGTCCTACCCCGAATGCAACGCCATATTTCTCGCCTGCGTGCAGGACAAGTTCGGTACCATTCATTCCTGACGGGACTACCACTGCCGTGACTGTATCTGAGTAAAGGTCTGGAGATACTGCACAGGGTTTCATACCCCAAGCGGCTACTGCCCTTCGGACGCCTTCTGCTAGGCGGCGATGACGAGCAAAGACGGAATCTAGGCCTTCGTCCTGGAGCATCTCGATCGAACGGGCTAATCCTGAAATCAAACCCGCAGCCGGCGTATAGGGATAGCCGCCCGCCTTTACAGATCTCAGGTGATCCCCGAAGTCGAAAAATGTTCGCGGTAACTGAGCGTTCGTTGTGGCGGCAATCGCCCGATCAGACAGGCCCAGAATGGCGAGACCGGCGGGGAGCATAAAGCCCTTTTGGGACCCTGCGACGGCGATATCAATTCCCCAGGCATCCATGTCGAAGGGCATCGACGCTATGGAAGAAACGCCGTCGACAAATAGCATCGCACTGTGACGAGCGTTATCAATTGCCCGGCGAAGAGCACCTATATCTGACCGAACTCCGGTCGCAGTCTCGTTGTGAGTGGCGAGCACGGCTTTAATTCTATTTGAACGATCATCGCGTAGCGCGGCCTCTATCGCCTTGTGAGGTATGCCCTCCCCCCAGGGTGTGTCTATCACTTGAACGTTTAGTCCATGTCGTTGGCAGAGGTCGATCCATCTATGAGAGAACACACCATACCTAGCGGCTAGAACCGTATCTCCCGGAGAAAGAGTGTTAGAAATTGCGGCCTCCCAGCCTCCTGTCCCAGTTGAAGGCAAAATAACGATCTCGCCGCCCGTCAGCCGAAGGACGTGACGAACGCCCTCCACGGCAGGTCGATAGATCCGGGAGAAGGACTTAGATCTGTGGTCAACTGTCGGTATGTCGCATGCTTTTCGCAACTCGTCTGGAACGTTAGTTGGTCCGGGAATGAAGACAGGATTTTGCAAGGACATAAGAGGGCTCCGCTTTGATGCCTCGCATCCTGCGCCGCATTTTGGAGACCTGCAATTTTTTCGAAATGCGTTTCCATTTTCGTAGAAAAACCTCAAAAACCATGTATTTTCATATAGAACGACATTTTCCACTGACGTTTGGAGCTGTCATGCAGAAAAAAAAATCCTCCGTCACTAGACCGCGGGGCCGACCCAAGGCCTTCTATGACAAGACTGATCAGAACACTGTTCAGGCGCTTGACCGAGGGTTACGTCTTTTGAGTTTGCTATCAATGAAACCGGGACTGTCTCTCTCGGAAATTGCCGACGAATCTGGGCAGGCAGTCTCAACTGTGTTTCGGGTACTGACTACCTTGCAAGGACATGCTCTGGTGGAGGTCGAAGAACCGGGGCAGTTCTGGCACGTGGGCAGCGGTGCGTTTCGCATAGGGACGGCATTCCTTAGACGGACGAAAGTGGTGGAGCGCGCGCGTCAACCCATGGACGTTTTGATGCGCGAAACAGGGGAAACTGCCAATCTTGGGATCGAGGCTGGTGACGAGGTTCTGTTCCTCGGCCAGGTGGAGACCCATCAGATGATTCGTGCTTTCTTTCCCCCTGGCACGAAAGCTCCGATGCATGTGTCGGGAATTGGGAAGGCACTTCTTGCTTGGTATCCGGAGGAGAAGGTTCGACATATCCTTAGACGAAGTGGCATGGCCAGTTTCACAGACAACTCGCACATAACAGAAGCCAGCTTATTGCAGGATCTCGTTGAAATTCGGTCGCGGGGTTTTGCCATCGACAACGAAGAAAGGGCCGTGGGAATGCGTTGTATTGCTGCGCCAATTTTCAATTCTTACAGCGAGCCAATTGCAGGATTATCTATTTCAGGTCCTGCGTTTCGCATGGAGATGAAGGATAGTCATATGATTGGTCGTCTCGTCATGGAGGCAGCGACACGAGTAACCGGGGCGACGGGTGGAGTTGTGCCACAGTCCATATAGCCGTTTTCCGGATTTCAAGCTTTATCCGCAGATGGACGCGGATGACCGTTAAATGAGGAGACTCATTCACTACTCATTCAACGCCGCGCTTGCTTCAACAGTAACCTTCACAACATCCGTGCGAACCCATGACTGATAGAAGTCAAAGGGCCTTCCATCTTCCTTCCACGAGACGGAAGTGACGAGCAGCAGCGGCGCACCTTCAGCAACTTCCAAAAGTCTCGCGATGCGGTCCGGTGCGGGAACGGCCTCCACGGTGCGTCGTGCCCCGGATATCCGGTAGCCGGCATCGTGAAGGACGCGGTTCAACGAACCGCGTGGCTCGAGAGCAGGACTTCCGATCACCACCGTCGCCAACTCAGGAAGCAGGTAGTTCTCGGAATAGAGTGCCACCTTGCCGTGAAGCCGGCGCAACCGCCGCAACAGGAAGCCCCGCTCACCCTTCGCGAGCTGCAATGCCTTCGCCGGTTCAGCTGGAAACACTTTCAGCTTCGCCTCGAGCACCCGGGTCTTGACGTCCCGATGATGGTGATCGACCTCGCCCTCGAAAAACCCCTGCGCGACCTGAAGAACCCAGCCGGATTGCTTCGGGTCGGCAACAAAGGCACCTCGGTGGGACACGACCCTGATCTTTTACCGGTCTTCAAGCGTTCTGAAGGCCTCGCGCACCGTCGATCTTGCCAGGTCGTAGCGGCGGCAGAGCTCAGTCTCGCCCGGCAGCCGCGCGCCGGGCGGGAGTTCGCCACGGTCGATCTTGTCTTCCAGAAGACGCTCAGCCGCCAAGGATGGCGAAGGCGTAGATCTGGCAAGCGTTCAGTTCCGAAGTGAGCGGCAGTCTGGGTGTCGCACCTGACCAGTTTGACGAACGCTCATTTCAGAGCACCGCTCTTGCTGACTCGAAGAGCTTCAACACTTCTTCCCTTGCGCCGCCGCTCGTCGGCGCGCCCTAATCCCTACCAAAGGTTTTGCAATTTTCCAGTTGCAGAATAGCCTCATGGACTACCAATATGTAAATCAAAGGCTTAGCGTTAACTTCCAGTTCTCATCTTCATCTTGTCCGGCCCGCCAAATCTTAACAAAAGCTTAACAAAAGTTTGCGCTTCGTCCGGTCGTGCCACTATTTGAAAGCGAACGTAACACTTCCCCAGATGATGTCGCTCTCGAAGCGGCGCTTGGCTCCCAGTTCGAGGAGGTACTTGGCCTCCAGGATGGACGGTATCGTTCCGGGTTCAGCGTTCCAGTTGAGCACCGGGCCTACATCAGTCCGAAGAAGTCCCCATGGGAGCCGGGGGACATCCCTGCGCATCTTGTGGCCTTCCCCCGCACAGCGCTGGCCAGTCTCGGCGGCATCGATGCCGTGGAGGCGGATGATGGTTTCGCTGATCACGAGGGTGTCGCCATCAATGATGCGTGCAAGTCCCGACACTTCGACGGCACCAGCTTTCAGAGGTGCCACAATGATGGCTATCCGGGACAGTAATCCTGGTCGACAAGTTGGATGGGCTGGAGTGGACCACGAGCCAAGGCCTTCGAGACAACCTTTGCCGTTAGTTCGGCGACACCTATTACAAGCTCCGGGGCCAAGCGGCGAGCCGTGAGGTGCTCGCCCGGCGCTAGCTCAGGCTGCGCGCTTTGGTGATTTCCGCACTGCCCCGCACCCAGGAGGGATAGTCAGTATATTCACGTGGGCCGCGGTTGATCCAAAGCGCCCAGGTGTCCTCACCGCTGATCAGGGCCCGGTCGAGATAAGGGTAGAGCCCCAGATACTCCTCGCCATCGAACGTGCTGCGCGCGGTCTGCACGACGGGCGCGATGCCGAGGCGCCGACCGGCGCCATCCATGAAACCGAGCTCCCAAGGCATCCAGCGAGACAGCTTCGAGTGGCGGCTATGCACATAGAGCAGCGACTTCGAAGCACGCAGGCGGCCGCGGAGCGTCTCGGCCGTCTCGTGCGTCACCTCGTTGGGCGAGAGTTGCGGATCGGTGTAGCGGTCCACGTAGACGCTCAACCCGGCGTCATTCAGAAAGCCCTTGATCCCAAGCAGGATTTCCTCCGGCTCATTCGACGAATGGCTGAGGAACACGTCGAAGGTCTCATTAGCCGACGCGGTTTCTGTAAGGATATCGCGAGCGTTTTTGCGCAACGTCGTCATCTGAGATGCGCGAGCGCGGACCTCAGTTTCGGTCAGCAGCGCCATCAGGCGTTCCCCTGAGCCGGTTTCGCCAGGCGAAGCAAGCCCCGGAGGATCAACGCGACAACCTCATCGACGTGGACGGTTCGGACCAGCGTTGCATTCTCTTCGGCGGTGAGGCCATTGCGAAGCGCCGCACCGTCGAACTGTCCGAAGGCGCTCCATCCGGTCCAGGTCGGTAGGCTCACCGGCTGGGGCACGAGCTTGAGGGCCACCGCAATGTCCCGCGCGCACCCTCCGAATCCGCCGAGGAGGAAGAGCGACTGCCCGGCCTCAAGCGCAGTCAGCGCCTCCTCTGCAATGCCCGGCATCCGGCCCTTGTAGCCCTCCGTTCTCCCACCGAGCACGATCCGGGCGTCGCTGGCACGGGTCAGGACCTCGCGCATCGCGCTCAGCGCGACCGCCCAATCCGCATCGCTCACCGCCGGTCGCGCCGCGTCGTCAAGCCCGGCCGGGGCCAGTTCGCAGCCCTGACGGTCCAGAAAGTGCAACTCAGCGAGGCCGGCGAGTTCGTCGACCAGCCCACGCATCTCAGCCGCGGGCTTCGAAACCACGATTGGCCAGGCGAGGTAGTTCACCACCGCGGGTCGGGCGTCGCCGACGTCCGCATCGCGCCGGTAACGCGCGACGAGTTCGAACAGAAGTTCCGTGAAGCCGTTCGCGCGCAGATCGCCGCCGTAGACGAGCCGAGCCCCCATCGCGAGCAGGTGGCGGGCGATCTCCGCCATCGCATCGCGCAGATGCTCGGGGCCCAGGCCTAGCGCCGCCATGTCGGGGCTTTCGGAAATGGCGATGGCGATCGCCTTCTGGCTGAGGGGCTCCTGGTAGGTCATGTCGCGGCCTCCGTTTCAGCAACCCATTCTGTCAAGCTGCGAAGCCGCACGTCCGGGGCGATCTCCTCGAACAAGCGCTGTTCCTCCGTGGCGAGCGGCGGGTCGGGATAAACAAGGACAGTCTGCTCGTGGGCCGCGCGGTCGAGCCCCGCGAGTGAGATCAACTCGGGCGGACGCGGCAGGAACCGGACCCGCGCGCCGGCTTCCGCCCGCACAAGCTCGACGCGGCAGCGCCAGAGGAAATCCTTGAGCACCTCATCCAGCAATCGGCCAATCACATCGTCGATCCGGTCGATGCGCGCTGGGTCCATCCGTACCACTGGCACGTTGCCCATGTAGGGAAAGCCGCGTTCGTCGAGATCGACGAGGCAGTTGGCGATCACGAGCGGGACGCTTGCGCGCTTGGCCTCGATGATCTCGCGCCGGCACCACTCGCGCGACGAGAAGCTGTCGGTGTGGATCGCCACGACCGCGCTCACCCGCACCTGGTTCAGGATAACCTTATCGAACGGCAGTCCTGGCGCGATGTCATGGACGTCGAAGAAGCTCGACAGGCCGTCGCCGTCGAACAACGCCTGACGGATCACCTTTGCGATCCGCTCGCCATCATCGTCCCGCTTGGAGTGGCTCAGGAAGACTTGGACCTTCTTTAGGTAACGCTCGAGTTCAGCGTCCTCGTCGGCGGGATGGAGCAGCCGCTCAAGATAGGAACGCAACATTCGCGCGAATTGGTAGGTCAGGGACGAGATCAGCCGGCGGATGCGAGCCGCTTCGTCCACTCCACCCCACTTGTCCCAGCGGACCGCCTGTTCAACCATGCCGGAGCGGGTAAGCGCGCCGTCCATGGCGACCGGAAAGACGCGGGTGCCAAGGCCCGTGGCGGCCACGCTCGCCGCCGTCTCCCTCAGCCACGCCATATAGGCCTTGTCGCCGGCGAAGGTTTCGTCAAACAGCACGATGACGGCCGCGGTCTCGCCCTCACCAAAATCGATTGACAGGGGTGCGTCTGCGCCCGACGGCGGCACAGATCGATAGATCACGCTCAAGCCAGTCCCGCCAGCCACATTCTCGAACAGCTTCCGGCGGAAGTGCTCGTAGAGCGCCTCGGCGACCGCCTTCCCGGGCTCGAAGTGTGGGTGGCGCACGATATAGACGACGAGGAAGGGGCGGGTTGGGAGCGCCACGGGTCAGCCGTTACGGAGCCGACGGTCGCGGGTGTTAACGATCAGCCGCTTGTCCTTGGCGTTGGCGGCCTCAATGTGCGCTTGGCAAGCCTGAGCGCTCGCGGTGATGTCCGCCCACGAAACCCAACGAGCGTAGCCGGATTCAATATTGTCGTGCAGGCGGGCCGGCACGGTCACGGTATTCTGGGCGGTTACTGGCGCGGTCGGCAGGCGAACGCCGATCAAACCGTGGCTCGCATCCAGAGTCGCCTTGATCTCCCAGTCCACATACTTGCGAGCATGGGTGTCCTTCCCGACCAACACGATCGTGCAGGAACTACCTGTGATATAGTTCTCCCGGATGCGCCGCATGACATAGTCGACATTCTCGCTGTCAATCTGCCGCTGGAGCGAGTTGTCGGTAATCACGTCATAGGTATCGTGAAAGGCCTTGGAAAAGGCGTCGTAGTAGGCCTGATCACCATCGTGATGGTAGCTGACGAAGATCTTGCGCTTGACCGCGGCCTGGATGCGCAGCCCCGACCCAAAGAGCGACCCGCTCATGCTTTGCGGCCTCCCGCGGCCGCGACGACGGCGATCCGTCCTGCTGCGCGCGAGCGCGGCTTGTTGCGGATCACGATGTCCAAGTAATGATCGAGCGCGGTCAGCAGCGTCATCAGCCGCTCGACCGAAAAACCGTCGAGCTCGTAGTTGGCGAGTGCCGACACCTTCGGCTGGGTGATGCCCAGGCGCTGGACGGCCGTGACCTGGTTGAGCCGTCGCCGCGCGATGAGGCCGTTGATCGCATGCGCCAGCCGCAGCTTCATCTGGCACACCTCGGCATCGGCATAGCCAAGATCAGCAAAGACATTACCGCTGCCGCAGGTGATCGCCTCATCGCCGGCGACCACGGCATCTTCACTTCGACTTGGCATAGCGCGTCTCGTAATCCTTTTGCGCCACCTTCAGGCGCGTGCTCACCAAATCAACGTCCGTCTGGGCGGTCTTGATGCCCTTCCGCGACTTCTTCTGGAAGGCGTGCAGTACGTAGACCACTTCCTTGAACCGCGCCGTAGAGATCCCGCGGAAGGTACGCCGTAATGGTCGTCGACTACTTCGAACACACCCGCGCCCTTCCAGGGTTTCGCCTTTGGATGCTTGCCGCCGAACGGCGCCAGCCCAAGTGCATTACCCGTCTCGTCCTTCGCTGCCTCCGAAAAGGCGAGGAAGTCCTTCTTTGACGAGCCCACCCAATCGAGCGGTTTCTCCACTCGATCACCGCGAGCCAAGGTCTAATATCCTCATTTTTGTCCAGAAAATCAAGGGCGGCGGAGCGGCTTTGCCGCTCAAGGGTGTGGAGGGCCCGCACTACAGGCTGCGGACGAAGCGCAGCAGTTCGTCCTTACGTGCAGAGCTTTGCAAGTGTTGACGAAATTAAAAGCGGCTTACGTTTCACTTCGCAGTACGGGGGAACTCACGCTCCCGTGGCCAAAACGTCTCGATGAAAGCCTCGTCAAGCGCGACAACGAATTAAGCTAGCAGTCCGTTGCGCTTTGAATTTCTTCCATAGCGTAAGTCGCGCTTGACCTAAGCGCGGTGCCATTCGGGGTGACTAGGGTCACATCAAATCATACACCGTCATTAGAGGAAATGCGTTGTTACACCTGCATTTGGGAAGGAGTTCGGACCAGGGCATCTCGTGGACGCAGGTGACGATCGGGAGAACGGCCAACCATGCGGGAACCACCCCCATGAGCGAGCCTGCGGCGGGATGCCGGGGTGGCGACAGAACTCGACGTAACGACTTCCGAACACGACCAATCCAATTACCCGGTCAGTCGGATAAGAAGCTAGATTTCAGTAGGGAATGCGCTCGCTGCCGTCTGCATGTCGGCCAAAGCTTGATTTCGCTTAGCTAGGGTCTCGTGCCACTCTTGGGCTTCGCGATCTTTGAAGAAGGAAGCTTTTGGGGCAAGCCTTGCGACTGCACTCTCGACCTCCTCCAGCGACACCCAAAAGAATTCCTTTCTGAAATTCTGGAGATTTATGCGGCGATCCGCGAATTCCTGATGGAGGGAATACTCGAGCTTGGGGGCATCATCTGAATAGACCATCGCATGGATGTCGAAGCCGAATGGAACGCTGGCATCTCCGAGCTCGCGAACACGGTCTTCAGGATCCAATCGCCTTGTGAGGCCAATCTTCACAACTTCCTCGCCGAACGAACCCACATTTGAGATAACATAAACATACCCGGACTTGGTCATTTCTGCCATCGCTCTGGCGCGTTCGCTGGCATCATGTGCTTCTGCCAGTGACTTTTCCAGTTCCGCTATTCGGCTTGCCATCGCAGATGTCATTCCACCGGAAGCAGCTTCTGCATCCGCCTTGGCTTTAGCAAGCATCGCTTGATACTTCCGTTCATCGCGTTCGGCGGCCTCCGCGTCTGCCAAAAGTTTCTTCTCTTCTCGTTCCGCTCTAGCAAGCTCTGCTCGCTCTTCCTTCTCCGTCTTCTGACGTTCCCGGTACTCGTGCGTAAGCCGAAGTTCTTTCAGCTTGGCAGCAAGATACTCATCCGTGACCCGGAGGTTCATCGACGCGTTCTCTTTGTTGATCCGTTCGAACGCTGTTGTGATCCGCTTTTCCATCGCAAGGACGTTGTTCCAGCGCGCATTTGCTATGGCCGCATCACACTCCGCATTGAACGCTCTAAGAGTAATTCTTTTCTGCCGACCTATCATAGTCTTGCCTTGGGATTTACTATTATTAACAGTCCACTCAGTGGGGCAGTCTGTCGCGATATCGCCGCTAATCATATCCTTTTGTTCGGCGCGAATATCGTCAATCGCCGCTTTGAATTCTTCCGTATCTCGGAACTCAAAATGCGGTTCATACACGCCTAGCTCCGCGAACGAGAGCCGCTCATCATAGATTGCTACCTGCTTCTCAAGCTGATCGAGAAGCTTCCGCTTTTCCGAATATGTAGCTCTGAGTTCATCAATGGAGATTGAAGCCAGCTTTCGCTGGAGAGCCTTTCTGCGCCGCCACTCTACAAGCCACATGACTAATGGCAGTAGAACAACCACACATACAACAACTAAAACGTAATCAGCGGTCATGCTCACCCCCCAGCTGTGGGGGTTAGATTACAGAAATCATGGCCTTCATTAAAATTGTTTTTACCCATGGAGATAAATCAGCTGAACAAGAAGTCATATGATCTGACGAGTAGCGAAGCCAATGACATTTCCGCCCTCATGCTCGGCCATGATCTTGAGGATATACCGTTCGAGAGCTTCAGCGGCAGCCACGCGCTCAGGAAAGCGAGATCGCGGCTATGAGATCAACTCTGATCATGAGGCAGATAAAATCCAGGTCTCGTCTGCCGATCCGGAGATAATTATAAACACTGGTTGAACCCACCCGGGTCCTATATCTATATTGCGTTGACGTAGGCTCTCACCGCCTCCTGTACATGCCGAAATCTGTCGCCGCCGAGATGCTTGCCTCCGAACCATCTCGTGACCACGACGATATGGTCTCGCAATCCTTCCTTTTCGAGCATTCGGAAAATGATCATGCCGGCCCCGACCTCGCCGTCATCGTTCTTTATCATCTGCTCGCCGCAGATGAGGCCCCACGAATTATGCGTGGCTTTGGCGAACCTTTTGTTGCGCTTGAGTTCGGCCACAAAGACCCTGGCCTCGTCGCTTGAGCGGCATGGTCCGCCTGAGACGGCATATTTCGAGCCGCGGTCAGCGATGACGTTGTCGAGAATCATCATTGAGGGACGATGGAACCAGAGCGCCCCTCAAGACACCAGGTGAAACTTCTGGAGAACCCTGGACTCGACCAGATCACGCGTAATCTTTCTCGAGGCGTTCATGAAGTCGGAATTGGCATGGAGTGCTAGCGCTTCTTCGTCCGCCCAGATTTCATAGAAGAGGAATGTATCCGGGTCCTCGATTGACTGATGCAGATCGTACTTTATGCATCCCTTCTCCGTACGAGAATGCCGCTCAAGTTCCAGAAATGCGCTGCGAAGCTCAGCGGCCTTGCCAGACTTTGCCTTAAGCGTTGCCACAACTACGAGTGCATTACTGGTCATTTTCACTTCAACCTTATCCGGAGGATTGTCCGATAGCTCAGATACCAGCTATGTTGGCGTTTGTGCACCCCGGACATCAGCACCTCAGTTCTTTGGCGCGCGTCGCTGCCATCGCTTTCGCAGCCACTCATCCCCCCGCCCCCGCCTCTCGGCCTCCCGCCACGCAGCCTCCTCCTCCGGCGGCATGCGCCGTGTGAGGTACTTCAGGGCCCGCGGAAGCACCGCCTGCCCCAACCGAACCCCAAACTCGAGCCAGAAGGAGGGCCGCTGCGCCACGAGGAACGCCCCGGCCCCAAGACCGAGGAGCACCACAGCAACCGCAACCCCCTCCTGCCAGCTCATGCTCAGGCCACCTTCTTGTTGGGAATAGCCCAGACCAGCACCGGCGTGATGAGGCCGATGATGGTGGCAATGGTAGGGCGAAGCGATCGGTGCGCTGCGATGCGGCGCTGAGAATGACCGCCTGCGTATCGGTGAGTTTCGTCATGAGGTTGGCTCCTTGGATCTGTGGAACGGCGGGATGCCGGTTCCTACGACCCTGAG
>Ga0208783_10000104_pt1 | contig 49022 bp, 35 predicted proteins | sample DEB19_08_DNA_2_FD_184529 | JGI IMG/M metagenome (GOLD analysis project Ga0208783, IMG submission 184529) | Aqueous microbial communities from the Delaware River and Bay under freshwater to marine salinity gradient to study organic matter... | ecosystem: Environmental > Aquatic > Marine >... | reverse complement strand
ACGCTCGCGTGGGGCATCCATGCCCTTTGGCTCGCTCGGCATTGGCTTCGCTCCGCCATCCTGGCTCCGCTCGCCACTGACGCCGTCTCCCGGGGCATGGGCAACCCCTCGCTCGTCACACGGCGGTTCGGTTCGATTCGGTGGGTCGTATGCCCGTGGAAGCCCAACGGCGTGAGCCGTGGGACCGGCGCGGTGAACCGTGTGGCGTGTTGGGCGCGCGGACGCACGGTGCGTCGCTCGCCCAACGGCGCCGGATGGAGTGGCGGCGCGTGTCCCAGGCCTTACGGCCTTGGGCTTGGACGGGTAGGGCGGGGCGATGGTGCGTGCGCCGTGGAAGCCCAACGGCGTGAGCCGTGGGACCGGCGCGGTGAACCGTGCGGCGGGTCGGGCGCGCGGACGCACGGTGCGTCGCTCGCCCAACGGGGCCGCGTCAGTTCGGGGCCTCGCCGCCCTCGAAGTGATGCCGAAGGTAACGGGCCCGCTCGATGTTGCGATCCTTCGTGTCGAGTTCGACACCACGAATCTTCTGCAGATGCGCGGGCTGCGTCCGGATCAGGAGCGAGTTGATGTCGGCGATCTTCACGTCGCCGATCAGGCCGAGCAACACCCCCATGCGCACGCGGGAAAGGAGCTGCATCGTCTCTTCCGCCGTGATGGTCTGAGCCGTCCGAAGGATGCCGTAGGCGCGGCTCACCTGATCGTGGACGTTTTGCTGCGTTTCCCGCACGAGAAACTCGCGGGCCCGGCGCTCGTAGTCGATCAACACCGGCACCACGTCGCGCACCTGCTCCACCAACTCCTCCTCGGTCTTGCCGAGCGTGGTCTGGTTGGAGATCTGGTAAAAGTCGCCCATCGCCTGTGAGCCCTCGCCGTAGAGGCCTCGCACGGCCAGCGAAATCTTGTGAAGGCTGCGAAACACCTTGTCGATCTGACGCGTGATCACCAGGGCCGGCAGGTGGAGCATCACGCTCACCCGAATGCCGGTGCCCACGTTGGTCGGACAGGCGGTCAGGTAGCCCCACCGCGAGTGGTAGGCGTAGGGCACGACGCGTCCGATCTCGTCGTCGACCGCCTTGATCTGCTCCCAGGCACCCTGCAGATCGAGGCCGCTGTGCATGCACTGGATCCGGAGATGGTCTTCCTCGTTGATCATCAGGCTGACCTGCTCGCGACCGTCGATCGCCACGCCCCGCGCCCCCTGCGCCTCGGCGTGCTCGCGGCTGATGAGCTGCCGCTCCACCAGGAACTGGCGGTCGATCTCCTCGAGATGGCCGACGTCGATGTAGTCGAGCTGGCCTCCCGCAGGTGCCAGTGAGATCCGGTCTCGCAGGAAACGCTCCACGTCGGTGCGTTCCTGATCCGTCATGCGGCTCACGAACGGATACTGCGCCACGTTGCGGGCAAGCCGCACGCGGCTGCTCATCACGATGTCGGATTCCGGCCCGGTGCCACGAAGCCATTCACCAACGGCTTCGGCGAGAGATTCAAGCTTCATCGGTCACTCCGCCGGCGTGCGGCGTGCCGGTGTCGCCAGGTCGTGCTTCCAGCCAATGCTCCTCGACGCGTCGAATCGCGTCGCGGTCTTCACGGGCCTTTTCGTAGTCTTCGCAGCTGATCGCCTCCTGCATGCTCCGGCGGAGGCCGATCACGCTCGTCAGTTCGTCGGTGTCTTCCGGGAGCACCACGCCACCGGTCGGAGCGGGAGCCCTCACCGGCCGACGGCCCGTGTGCTGCGTGGCACCGTGGATGTTGGCGATCAGCGGTTCGAGTTCCTTTTCAAAGTGCACGTAGTCGTGCGGGCAGCCCAGGCGGCCCTGGTTGCGAAACTCGAAGAAGGTGATCCCACACATGGGGCAGGCCTTCTTGTCGAGGAGGGCGAGTTCGTCGGCGGTTTGGCCGACGCTCAGGGGCGTCGTCAGGCCCCCGGCAGGCTTGTCGCCCTCATCGCCCTCGGGCTGGTTGAGGTAGGTTCGCGCGTGATCCTCGCAGAGATGGATTTCACGCACCTCGCCGGACTCGAGTTCCGTGATGTGAAACACCGCCTGCTTGTCACATTCCTGACACTTCATGCTCCGCTCCGGGAAGGTCAGAGGAATCATAGCGGCTCGGCCCGCCTGGGTCGCGGTCGGATCGGCGAACGGCGTGTTGTTGGGCCGAAGCCCCGGGGGTACGCTCTGGCGAACGCCCCGAGTGTCCGCCGTTTCGGTTGCCCATGCCCCACCTTCCCGACAGGTCCCGCTTCGAATCGCTCGCCAAGGCCGCACCGTGCCCTGGCGGCCAGCGGCTGGTGCCCGTGTATCGCCGGCTTTTTGCCGACGGCCTGACGCCCCTATCGGCGTTCGCCAAGCTCGACATCGGCGAGGCTGGATGCCTTTTTGAAAGCGTGGTCGGGGGGGAGAAGGTCGGACGCTACAGTTTTCTCACCGCCGATCCGTTCCTGCGGTTCGAGGCCCACGGCCGCCAGGTGACGATCCACGGCGCCGAGGGGACGGAATCGTTCGAGTCGGATGATCCGCTTCGCGATCTCGAACGCCGCATGGAGCCCTTCCGCCCGGCGCGGCTTCCGGAACTGCCCCCGTTCACCAGCGGCATCGTGGGCTACGCCGGCTACGACACCATTCGCTACGTGGAACGGCTTCCCGATGCCCCGCCCGACGATCGCGGTCTCCCGGACCTGTCGTTTGGCTTCTACGACCGCATGGTGGTGTTCGACAACGCGACCAAGGCGATCGACGTGGTCGTGCTCGCCCGCATCCACGACGACACGCCCTCCGGCATGGATGAAGCCTACGCCGCCGCCTGCCGCCGCATCGACGCGACGATCGCGAAGCTCTCGGCCCCGCACGACTGGCCGCCTCCGGCCGACCTCGGGAGCAAGCGCGAGCCCGCCTGCCTGACCGACGGCACGGCACGGTCGAGCTTCAGTCGTGAGGCCTTTCTGGCCGCCGTAGAGAAGTCGATCGAATACATCCGGGCCGGCGACATCTTCCAGGTGGTGCTCAGCCGGCGGATCGACATTCCGTTCGACGCGCCGCCGCTCGAACTCTACCGCACCCTTCGCGTGGTGAACCCGAGCCCGTTCATGTTTTATCTCCGCACGCCGTCGTGCACGCTCGTGGGCAGTTCCCCGGAGATCATGGTGCGGTGTGTCGACGGCATCGTGACGGTGCGGCCGTTGGCGGGCACACGCCGGCGCGGAGCCACTCCCGACGAAGATCGGGCCCTGGCGGAGGAACTCCTTGCCGATCCCAAGGAACGGGCGGAGCATGTCATGCTCATCGACCTGGGGCGCAACGACGTGGGCCGGGTGGCCGAGATCGGCTCGGTCGAACTGTCGGACGTGATGGTGATCGAGCGCTACAGCCACGTGATGCACATCACGAGCAACGTGACGGGCCGGCTCGCCCCGGGCCTGACGTCGTTCGACGCCCTCCGCGCCTGTCTGCCCGCGGGCACGGTGTCGGGTGCACCGAAAATCCGAGCCATGGAAATCATCGACGAGTTGGAGCCCGTTCGGCGCGGCCCCTATGCCGGCGCCGTCGGCTACGTCGACTTCAACGGGTCGATGGACACGTGCATCGCGCTCAGGACGGCGGTCGTGCAGAACGGCCGGGCCTATGTTCAGTCGGGGGCGGGTGTCGTGGCCGACAGCGTGCCCGACAAGGAGTTCGAGGAGACGCTCAACAAGGCGAAGGGCATGCTCGTGGCGATGGAGATGACCACCGAACGACTTCGAGGGCGGGGGGCGGCCGTCTGACGCCGTTGGAGGAATGATCCGCTGTGAACGCGCCACGATCGAGCGTTCCGGCCGGGTGGTGGTTGAGGCGCTCTCGATCACTCTGGAAGCCGGCGAGGCCACGGCGTTGGTCGGGCCCACCGGGGCGGGCAAGAGTTCATGGCTCGCCGCGATGGCCACCGCGGTGCCGCTGCACGCCGGGTCGATGTTCGTCGAGGGGCATTGCGTGCGACGGGAGGCCGAGGCGGTGCGGCGTGCCGTCGGCTACGTGCCCGACCGGCTCCCATCGTGGCCGGGCCTTCGGGCCCGGGAGTTTCTCGAGCTCTTTGCGGCCGTGCTCCCCGCGACGGCGCGTGCCGGGGCCGTGTCACGCGCCCTGGATCTTGCCGGGCTCTCGGCCGATCCGGCGATGCCGATCGAGCACCTGGCCGCCGGCCAGCGCAAGCGGCTTCTCCTGGCCAGGGCGCTTCTCCACGATCCGTCCGTGCTGCTCCTCGACGATCCGTGGGGCGGGCTCGACCCGGCCGAGCGTGCCGGAGTGGAGCGGCTCATCAGCGACACGCACCTGATGGGACGCACCGTGGTGGCGGCGATCGACGATGCCGTCGTGCCCACCTGCTTCACCAGGCTCGTGGTGCTCTCGGAGGGACGGCTGGTCACTGCCGGTGCCGCCGTTCCCTCGGCACATGCCGAAGGCCGAGCCTGGCGACATCTGGCCATCTGCCGAGGCTCCGCCGAGACGGCGGCGATGGTGCTCGCGGCCCACGGTGCCGAGGCTCGGGCGATCGACGCCGATGCCGTGGTGTTTTTCGTCGCGGCGGAAAAGGCCACGGTCAGTGGGATGGTGGCGGCGCTCGTGCAGGCCGGGATCGAGGTTGAAGCGGTGGCGTTTGATCCTCCGTGGCCGGCGCAGCTCTGGGGTGGATGAACGGCTCAGTCCTCTCCCCAGATCCGCCGCACCTCCGCGAGGCCTTCGACACAGAGGTCGTATTCCTCCGACAGTCGCTCGAAAAGTTCCCGTTCGTCGGCTGCATCGGCAGGCTCGAGCGTAGCGGCGAGGCGGTAGGCACGCCTGCCCGCGTCGCGGTAGGTCGTCAGTGGCATCCCGCGGTCTCGGCGCACGAGCGCCTCCGGGTAGAGCCCGCTCCAAAACAGCGTGATGTCGCCGACGTGGCGAAACTCCTCCCGGGCCTCCTCGGCGGCCGTACGGCCAGCGGCCCGGGCCATCAGGTGAGCCACATCGGCGACCCGGGGTGCCACGGTGCCTGCCGGCGTCGCGTCGTGGCGCAGAAAACGCACCAGCAGCAGGGCGACATAGTCGACGAGTGGGGCATCGGCCACGCCGAGCCGCGCGTGAAACGCATACTCGGTGATCCCCCGGAAGAACCGGTCGACATCGTCGGGGCCGTGGGCCGAAAACATGGCAGGCTCGCACACAAGAGGTACGCCGGCTACTGTTTCTACGCATCCTTATAGGCTTTCGTTCCCCCGGGTGGCCAGCCGAGTTCCATGCCTGTCGACGCGCCTTCGTGTGCCCAGGCACTCCTCGCGGTCACCCGCGAAGAGTCCCTGCGTCCGCTGCTCCACCAGCTGGTCGTGATCGTCCTTGCTGCCAGGGCTGGTGCGGTCGTCGCGCGGTGGCTTCGCCAGCCGAGCGTGGTGGGGGAAATCGTGGCGGGCCTCCTGCTGGGCCCCTCGGCATTCGGCGCATGGTTTCCCGATGCGTTTGCCGCGATCTTTGGCGGCGGGCAAGGATCGCATGGGTCGTTGGAGGCGTCGCTCACGAGTTTCAGTCAAGTCGGGCTCATCCTGTTGTTGTTCCTGATCGGCATTGAGTTCGACTATTCGCACATTCGTCGTCAGGGGCGGCTCGCCGCCGGCATTTCGATCGCGGGAATCGCGGTTCCCTTTGCCTTGGGCTACGCGTTGGCCGTGGTCATGACTCCCCGACTGGGAATCCTCGGGGCATCGTCCGACATCGATCCCAGGGCGTTCGCGTTGTTTCTCGGCACCGCGATGTCGATCACGGCGATCCCGATCCTCGGCCGCATGCTGATCGAGATGGGGATGCAGCACACCCCGCTGGGGGCGACGGTCGTCGCGGCGGCGGCGTGTGACGATGCGGTGGGCTGGACGCTCCTGGCCGCCGTGTCGGCCTTGGCGACGGGTGAGTTCGAGCCGGTCAGGATCGCGGGCATGGTCGCGGGCACGCTCGGCGTGGCGGCGGCAGGCCTGTTCATCATCCGCCCGCTGCTGCTTCCGAGGCTGGAACGGGCCGTGAGTGACGGCCCTTCAGGACCAACCTTGCCGCTTGGAGCGTTGTCGCTCGTGCTCGCCCTCTTGTTCGTGGCAGCGTGGACCACCAGCATGATCGGCATTTTTGCAATCTTTGGAGCCTTTCTCCTCGGGGCCTCGCTGTCGGGTGTGTCACGGGTTCGCGAGGCGGTCTCCCATCAACTCGCCGACTTCGTGACGGCCTTTTTTCTTCCGATCTTCTTCACGTACACCGGCCTCCGAACCAACATCGGCTCACTGGGAACGCCCGAGGCCTTCGGCTGGACGGCGGCGGTCTGTGCGGTCGCCGTGCTCGGCAAGTGGGGTGGGTGCGGGTGTGCGGCACGTCTGGGCGGGCTCCCGGCTGGCGAGGCATCGTGCGTGGGTGTGTTGATGAACACGCGAGCGCTCATGGAGTTGATCGTGATCAACGTGGGGATGGATCTCGGGGTGATCCCGCCCGTCGTCGCCAGCATGCTCGTGGTGATGGCGGTCGGCACCACGCTCATGGCGACGCCGCTCGCGTCCCACATGCTCCGAGGCAGCCGCTACGAGGCCACGCTCGTCACCCGCGGATTCTTGCGGGCGTGAGCGACGTCAGGCCGATCGTCGCCGCAAGCGTGCCGCAGCAGCCATCGCCGCAGCGGCGCATGCGCCGAGGGCGATGGTGGATGGCTCAGGGACGGCGGTGTAGGTGAGGACGACGTCGCTGCCCTGCTGGGTGAGCGCGAAGGTGGCATCGGGTCTGGCCGAGGAGAGGGCCGCCCCCGAGCCGTCGAGCCAGTCGGTGACGGTGATCGCGAGGCTCCCGATGCCGGTGGAGGAGCCGGTGACGTCCCAGAGCGTCCAGGCCTGGTCACTGGCCCAGAGGGAGTCTTCCCAATCGACGGTGCTTCCCGCGGCGTCGAACGAGAGAGTCAGGCCGGTGGCGCTGGTGAACACGAGATCGCCGCCAACCACGATCTGGTCGTAGGCGACCGGCGAGTTGGTGGTGGTGTTGGCGGCGAGTTCCCAGAGGACGCTCGCCCCCGGGCCGTAGTCGAGGGTGCCGGTGATCGCCTCGATGCCGGGGGAGTTGCCGGGGCTGTGGAGGCCGGTGACGGTCACGCTTCCGTCGATCGTGCCGGTGCCGGAGAGGAGCTGGGTGATGGTGGTGGTGCCGCCGGCGAGGGCGAGTAGGCCGTTGTTTTGGACGCTCGAGAACGTGGGGGAGGCGCCGCCTGTGGCGAACTCGCCCGACGGGTTGACGATCAGCGAACTGGCGGCGGCGAGCGATCCGCCGGCGGCGAGTTCGAGGCGGCCGGCGTCCACGCGAGTGGGGCCGGTGTAGGTGTTGGCGGCGGCGAGGACGCTCGTGCCGCTGGTGCGCTTGAGCACGCCCGACTGGCCGCCCGCGTCGTCGGCGATCGGAGCGGCGAGGGTGCCGGAGTTGGTGAGGACAAAGGCTGAGGAGAGGGTACCCGAGCCGGTGAGCGAGCCGTTGTTCTCGTAGGCGCCGATGCGGATGTTCTGGTTCACCTGGAGCGTGCCGCCTGTGGCGGTGGTGACGATGGCGAAGGGGTCGAGGGCCGTGGCGCTGTCGAGCACGAGCGTGCCGGCGTTGACGAGGGTGTGGCCGGTGAAGGAGTTGGAGCCGGAGAGGGTGAGGGTGCCGGGACCCGTCTTCGTCAGCCCGCCGCGGCCCGAGATCCGTCCCGCGAAGGTGCTCGACGCGGAGCCGGTCGTGAGCGTGGAGGAGCCGAGGGCGATCGCACCGGAGCCGCTCACGCTTGCCAGGGTCTGGTTGCCACCCAGCGCGACCGCGCCGGCGGCGGCGATGGTCACCGATCCGGCCGTGGGGAGGCGATTGACGCCCGCGGTGGCGAGCGTGCCGCCCTGCACCAGCGTGGCGCCGGAGTAGGTGGCGGCGGTGTTGAGGGTGAGGGTGCCGGAGCCGCTCTTCGTGAGCGAGCCGCCGACGCTGGTGAGCGCCGAGGAGTAGGAGACGCCGCGGCCGTTGGTGTCGATCGCATACTGCTGTCCCGCGGCGGTGCTGAATCGCGGGGAGTAGTCGGTGGCGTTGGCCGACGAATACCGCAGCGTGCCGCCACCGAAGGAGATTCCGCCGCTCGAGGACAGGGCGTTGATCGAGCCGGCCTCGAGCACGCCGCCGTTGATCGTCGTGCCGCCGGTGTAGCCGTTGTTGCCCGAGAGCACCTGCGTGCCCGAGCCCGTCTTCACGATCGAGAACGCAGGCAGGCCCCCGCCGAGCCCGCCGGCAAACGTGAACGAACTGCCGCTGGCCACGGCGATCGTCAGCACACCGCCAGACCCGCCATCGCCGGTGAAGTTGTAGACGGTGCCCGTGCCGGAGAGCCCGGCGACCGTCTGGGGACGGTTCGAGATGTCGAGGGAGGCGCCACTGGCAATGGCCATGGACGATGCCGCCGAGAGGGCGTTGTCGGCCGTGATCGAGGCGACGAGCACACCGGACGACACCGTGGTCGGGCCGGTGTAGGTGAGCTGATTCTGGAGACGGAGCGCACCGGGTCCTGCCAGGGTCAGGCCGCCGGCTCCGGAGATTCCGCCGCTGAAGATCTACGCCCGATCGATGCTCGTCTCCCGCACGGTGAGCGTGCCCGCGCCGATCACGACGTTGCCGCCGCTCGTGCTGCCGCCCGTGAGCCGGCTCACGTTCAGACCGCCGCTTTGCACTTCCAGGGCGATGCCTGCCGCGGTGCCGAGCGTGAGGATGCCGTTGGTGGTCGAGATGTTCGTGGCAAGGACGAGGCGGCCTTCGGTCACCGTGATATCGCCGCTGGTGTTGGTCGTGCCGGAGAGCGTGGCCGTGCCCGAACCGGTCTTCGCGAGCGCTCCCGTACCCGTCATGCCACCCGTCGACGTGCCCGAGAAGCCCTGGCTGAACTCGACCGTTCCGTTATTGACGATCCCACCTCGGATCGAGTCTGTCGTGCCGATGAGCCCGCCCGCGGAGACCACCGTGCCGCCGGCGTAGCTGTTCGTTCCCGTGAGCGTGAGCGCGCCGGTGCCGAGTTTCGTCAGGCTGCCGGTGCCACTGATGCCGCCGGAGTAGGTCGTGCTCGCATTGTTTGTGCCCACGACGAGCGACGCGTTGCCGATCGCCAGATCCTTCGCGCCCGAGAGGCCGCCAAGGCGATAGGCCGTGCCAGCCGGCGCGGTGAACGTGACCGTGCCCGAGTCGGAGGCGGCGACGTCGAGTTTGGAGCCGGCGAGGGCGCTCGCCGCGCCGATCTGCAACGTGCCGGCCGTGGCCCGGGTCGTGCCCGTGAACGAGTTGGAGGCGGAGAGCGTGAGGGTGCCCGGGCTCGCGTAGGTGAGGTTGCCGGTGCCGGTGATTTGGCCCGTGAGCGTGGCGCCGAGCGCGGCGAAATCGACACCACTGAAGGTGAGCGAACTCGTACCCGTCGAGGTGAATGTGTGCACGGTGTAGCCAGTGCTCGAGCCCGTGCCGGCCGTGGTGCTTCCTCCGGTGGCGACCTGGGAGCCCGGGTAGCGGACGATCACGATTCCGGAGCCTCCCGCGGCCGCGGTGTATTGCGTGCTGCCGTTGTAGGCGCTGCCGCCGCCACCGCCGCCGGTGTTCGCCGTGCCGGCCACCGCGGGCACGGAGTTGTCCCAGTTGCCACCGCCGCCGCCACCGCCGGTGCCCCCGGGGCCGCCGGAGGTATTCGGAACGCTGCCGTGGGCGGCCGTGCCACCGCCGCCACCGCCGTACGTGACGTTGCTGCCGCTGATCGAGATCGCGCGGCCGTTGCCGCCCGCGCCGGTTCCCGAACCGCCGCTGGCGCCGGCCTGGCCGGCACCGCCACCGCCGCCGCCCGACCCACCTGCGGACCCGTTGGTGGCGTCACCCGCCCCGCCGCCGCCGCCGCCGTAGCCGACGAGGCCCGCGAACGTGGAGTTCTGGCCGTTGCCGCCGCTGCCGGCGCCCAGGGTGCCGGCACCGCCCGTGGCCACCCCGCCTGCACCGCCCGTACCGACCACCACCGTCTGCGTCGCGGTGGTGACCAGGGCGTCTGCTTGATAGAGCACGCCCCCCGCGCCACCACCGCCGCCGAACCGGGCGCCACCGCCGCCCCCACCGCCGACCAGCAGGGCATCGACGGCATAACCGAGATTCAGCGTCGCTCCGGTGCCGGTGGAGATCGCAGTGGAAACGCTGTTGGCGCCGCTCGTGCCGTTGAGCGTGTACGTCTGGGCGTGAGTGTCGCCGGCGATCACCGCGGCGCAGGCGAGGGCTGCAATCGAGCGGCGAACCATGGCTGCCTTTCTCGGAGGGATTGGGGGTTCGCGACGCCTAGGCGCGCCGGCGACGGGAGCCGAAGGCGGACAGGGCGAGAGCCCCGGCGGCGAGGAGGGCGAGCGACGCGGGCTCGGGCACCGCCATGATGGTGACGGACGTGCCTGCGAGCTGGTCGCTCGTGAAGTTCGAGCCGCCGACCGGGTCGTCGTAACGAATCTCCCACTGGTTGAGGCCGGTGGAGAACGTCTCGAGGTTCGCCAGTTCGTTGCCCTGGTAGGTGAAGAGGCCGGAGTTCCACGAGTTGCTGCCATAGCTGATCAGCGTGAACTTGGTGCCCTGCGGGAAGGCGGTTGGCACGCTGGCGAGGTCGGTGAACTCGAGGATCGACCCGCTGCCGATCGAGAGGTTGCCGTTGGACACGAGCAGGTCGGCCGCCGAGGCGAGAACGACCGAGGAATCGACCTCGTAGAAAAAGGTCGAAGAGCCGGTGGAGAAGGTGGTGGCTCCCACGGCGAGCGACTCGACGCTGGCCCCCGGCGAGAGGATGCCGTTGGCGAGCACCGTCACGGCCCCGCCAGCCGTGCCTCGCCCGCCAAGCGTGGCGCCACCCGCCACCGTGATCGCCCCGGTCGCGATCGACTGGTTGCCGTGGATCAGGAGTCTGCCGGCCGACACGGTCGTGGGACCCGAGTAGGTGTTGTTGCCCGAAAAGATCGTGGTGCCCGAGCCGATGGCTGCGACGGCCTTCGCACCGCTGAGGATGCCCGCCATCGAGAGAATCGAGCCAGCGGCGACGTCGAAGTCAGTATTCGAACCGAGTGACACCGGCAGCGACACGGCATGCGAACCAGTGAACACGGCCACCTTGGCGGCCGTGGATCCCGTGTTGAGCAGGGCGAGCGAGCCGCCCGAGGCCCCGGCGATCCCGTAGCTGGCCGAGCCGTTGTTGAACGTGATCGACTTCACGCTCGGCGTGGCGGCGGTGACGGTGACCGTGGCCGACCCGCTCGTGAGCGCGGAGCCGAAGGTCGCGGTGTCCGTGTTCGTGAACGAGGGGTCGACACCCGGCGATCCGTCGAAGGTGCTCCAGTTCCAGTTGGAGCCGAAGTTGCTGGCGAGCGTGCCCCACTGGCCGCTGCCGTTGACGTTCCACGTCGACTGGCCCGTGAACACGGTGCCGGTGGTGGTGATCGAACCGGGCGAGCCGACCACCGTGGCGGTGCCGTTGGAGAGGCCCGTCACGCCGTTGGCATTGCTCACGAGCGACAGGGCAAGCGTGCTGGCGAGGGAGCCGGCCGTGCCGGTGCCGATGGAGACCACGAGGTTGTTCGTGGTCGCACCGCCGGCCGTCGGGGCGAGGCCCGAGAAGCCGGTGGCGGCGACGAGTGGGTTGCCGGTCGTGGCGGAGGCATTGAGCGTGTCCTGGTAGGAGGCGGTCGTGACGGTCTGGTTGCCGATCGCCACCGTGCCGCTGGCACTCGCGCCGCCGCGATGGATGTAGCCGAAGGCGAAGGCGGTGCCCGTGTAGGCGGCGTTGGCCCAGTCATAGACGCCGCCGGTGGTGGCGATCGTCGGCGCCGAGCCGCCCACGAACGTGGCGGTGCCGTTGGTCAGGCCCACGATGCCGTTGGCGTTGCTCGTGTAGGTGAGCGACACCGTGCTGGCCAGGTTGCCGGCCGTGGCGGTGTTGGCGGCGAGCGACACGTTGCTCGTTGCCGTGCCGCTCGTGCTGGCGGCGAGGTTCGAGAAGCCCGTCGCCGTGACCTTGGCGTTGCTCGTCGAGCCGCTGATGGTGAGAAGATCCTGGTACGTCGCGTTCACGACCGTCTGGTTCCCGATCGCGACCAGTTGGCTCGTCGCGGCCGATCCGGTGCGGACGTTGCCAAAGGCGAACGTGCCGCTCGAGACCTTGGCGTTCGCCCAGTCGTAACCGGTGCCGGTGACGGCGATGGTGCCGCTGCCGACGGCTGTGGTGCCGCTGGTGAGGCTCGTGCCCGGGACCGAGCTGAAGGCGAGCGAGGCGGTGCCGCTGTTCGGGCCGGTCGTCGCCGAGTTCAGATTCGCGACGACATTTGAAGTTCCGCCGACGGACAGATACGGGCTCGGCAGGCCGGTGATCGAGTTCACGCCGCCAAGGGGCGTCCCCGCGATCGTGAGTGCCTGTGTGACGGTATTGGATGTGACCAGGGCCGTGTTGACGATCGGCGTGGTGCCCGACAGCGTGGCACCGACGCGGTAGTTGCCGAAGCGGAACGCATTCGTACCGAGCGTGTATTGCGCCAACACGGTCCCCGAGGCGACAAGACCGGTGCCCGCCGACCCCGTCGAGTTCTGGTCCTGGACCCAGTAGTAGGACGACACCAGGGTGCTGCCCGAGGTGTACAGCGACATCGCACCCGTCTTGATCTGGTACTTGTCGGAACTGCTCCCAGGCGACGTGGTTGAAACCCGAATCGAGTAGCCGGATGCGGGCAGGACGACCGGCGAAGCGAACGTGGCGCTGACCGTGCCAAAACTCGATTGGGAAATGTTGAGGTAGGGGATCGTCGTGCTGGCGACGATGCTCCCGGTGCCCGAACGCCCACCGAAGGCGTTGAAAAGATCGATGACGATCGGGGCCGTGGTCTGAGATCCACGGTCGATCGTCAGCAGCACGTTCGTCACCGAGATGGCCTGTGAAGCCCCGGCCGTGGTGATCCCGATGTTGTAGGAGAGCGGCGCTGTCGCGCTGACGGTCAGATTGCCCGAACCGGACGGCGAGCCAACTTCGAGAAAGTCGCCGTAGGCGGCCGCCACGGGCAGAACGAAAAAAAGCAGCGACGCGAACGGAAGAGACTTCGAAGGGGTGGGCATGGCGGGTGGGAAGTGTTTCCGGGGAGGGCAGGAATGGTCTGCTGGGTGATCTGCACCCGGCGTGCCAAACGGCTGATTCGCCCCAGGACCTGCCCGATTCGTCCCTGCGAGTTCCCGCGTGGCGGCGGGCGGGATGTCGCCAAACGCTTGCGATGCAAGGGCTTACGGCGTGATCCGCAAGGGCTGAGGACCGAGCAGCCCGTTCGGGGACACACAGGCGTCGGCGCGTTTTGCGTACCATTGTCGACATGCGCAGCGTTAGGGTGAGGCGAATCGCTCCAGTCCCTGCGGCGATTCACATCAGCGCACGACCGGCCGCTGGAGCGAATCGCTCCAGTCGCCAGCGCGACTGAGCGGTCGGCAACGACGATTCTGTTGCGAAAAAGACAGGTACGCGATGTTTGTTCGTGTCCCCGGTTGTGGTGACACCTTGCGATTCGCGTGCCAAACGCTTGACTTTTTTGGAGTCAGCGCGATCGACGGCCTGGTGCCGAGTGGCACCCTCACGCACGCCGTCGCCGCACCACCAGCCACATGCCGCCCGAGATCACGCCCACGAGGGCCACGCCGGCTGGCTCCGGGACCGCGTTGACGTCTTGATGGTCATATAGACGCTGTCGCCCCCCGCGCTCGCCTGAGCGATGAATGTGCCGTTCGTGTCGTACGACATGATCGTGGCCGTGCCGGGGCTGATGTTGTAGACCGTTCCGTTCGAGGCGATATCGCCATACCGGCCTCCGGGCGCCGGATCATTCGTGCTCGACACCAGCAGGGTGCCATTGGTGCCGTACGTGCCGCCCGTGATCGGAAACTGGATCACGCTGTTGTCGCCGTTGACGATGTAGTTGTTGCCGTGCTGATAGGCAGCCCCTACGAAGGGGAGCTGGCCGATGAAGGCCGGGTTCAGCAGGCTCCCCGCCGTCGTGTAGGTCGATATCAGATTTGTCGTCCAGCCAAGGCCACGATCAGGTCACCGTTGCTGCCCACGAATGCCGCCGTGGGCTCGTCGAGCCCGGTCATGAACGACGTGTTCAGCGTGGACGACGCAGCAGTCCACTTCGCGATGTCCGTGGAGTTTCCTCCCGTTTCCCCATTGTTGATGATGTACATGTCGCCGTTCGGCGCAACGCTGATGTAGCCGGGGTTGTTGAGGCCCGTGATGAAGTTCCCGTTCACCAGCGTGCCGGCGGAGTTGAACTTCATGATCCGGTTATTGATGTAATCCGCGGCATAGAGGTTGTTCGCCGAGTCGAATGCGATGCCGGAAAAACTCGGGGAGTTCGGATCGGCCGACACATCGCAGAAGACGCCATTTTTAAAAAAATCGAGCGCGTAGGTATAGACCTGGCCCGAGTTGCTCCGAGGCGAATAGTAGATGAGTTCCGCCGCGAACGACGCCGCGAAACCGCCGAGAATCTGGCCTGCCAGGACCACGCCAAGAACTGCACACGACCGTCGGAACATGACTGATGCCTTTCTGAAGATGTTGGAAATGATGAACGCGTTCAAAGTGTTTGAGGGAGCCCGCGGGATGACTCAGGTGCGGCGCGGGCGATGCCGCCGGCGGCCGGCCAGATAGATCGCCAAGCCACTGACTGCCGCCGAAGCTGGGACAAGGCCGCTGGGCTCGGGGACGGGGACGAAGTTGTTATCTGCTGTGAAGTATTGGCCTGCGCTGTTCGCGTACTGGACCTCCAGATCAGGGTCGTCCGGGGCATAGAACTGCACGTCGCGGAGCACGGAGTCGATCTTGAGCCCGTATCCCTGGTTCGCCACGCTTCCTTCGGCATACAGCATGAGGTAGTACACGAGCGGGTCAGGGCCCACGATGATGTACGGAAACGCTCCTTCCGTGGCTGGTCCAATCAGGTACTGCGTGAACGTGGGCGAAACGGCGGCCTGATTGAGATTCGTGCGAAAGAGCGCATTGGCGTCTGAGACGAATGAACCCGAGATCGTGGCGTCTAGATCGAACATCGCCACCCTGAGGGCGTTGCCCGTGATGGTGTTTTGATTGCCCTTGTTGCCACACCTGGGTGTACATCGACGTGAACTCATACGACGTCGAGGACGACAACTTCAGCTGGTACTTCATGTAGTTGTTGCCCCAGTTCGTCACGGTGCCACTGGCGAATGTGGTGCCGAAGATGTTTTTGTTGTTGGTCGGCTTTTCGATCAGGTTGAAGGTGATCGAGCCCGACAGAACCTCGGCACGGGCGGCCGATGTGACTGCGACTGCGGCGAGCACGACAAGGGCCAGCGAGAGCAGGCGAGGCATCATGGTTGGTTTGATAGGGGTGATTGGAAGGAGGGGAGGCGGGCAACGCTCCACTTCCACACGCAACGCCTGTGCCAATGCGGCCGCGGGCCGCTCTTTTTTCAGGGCGACGAGAAATGAGCCGTGGAAACAGAGAAAATCAGAGGTCTCGCGCGGGTCGTAGCAGCTAGATTCGCTGGCGCGATTCGCTCCACCTCGTGCAATCGCCTGGGGCGATTTGCTCCAGAGCGTGAGTCAGTTCGCCCCAGTGGCCAGTGTGACGCATGGTCACTGGAAGGTATCGGCGTCTCAGATGCTCGATATCTGTCGAGTCAGCGACACGCTGCGGCGAGGTCGGTCACGAAGCGGCGCACGCCGGTGAGCATCGCCTCACGGGGCTGGCCGGCATGCTCGGCGACGCGTCGCACGAGCGCCGATCCGACGATCGCTCCGTCGGCCACCTCGCACACCGCCTTCACCTGGTCGGGCGACGAGATGCCGAATCCCACGAGAATCGGCACGTCGGTTTTCGTCTTGAGCCAGCGAATCCGATCGACGAGGCCGTCGGGCAGTTGCGTGCGAGCCCCCGTTACCCCCGCCACCGACACGCAGTAGAGAAAGCCGGTCGATTTCTTCGCGATCGCCTCGGCACGATCCGGCGGCGTGGTCGGCGTGACGAGCCGCACGAGCGCGAGCCCAGCCTGTCGGCAGGCGGCGTCGAGGTCGTCGCTCTCCTCGATCGGCAGGTCGGGCACCACGAAGCCGGCAAGGCCCACAGCCACGGCATCGGCGACGAAGCGGTCGATACCCCGGCGAAACACGAGCGAATAGCTCGCCATGGCCAGGATCGGCATCGAGGTTCGGTCAGACGCCTGCTTGGCCGCCGAAAAAACGCCCTCGAGCGTCAGCCCCTTGTCCAAGGCCCGGGTGTAGGAGGCCTGGATCACCGGGCCGTCGGCGATCGGGTCGCTGTAGGGCACGCCAAGTTCGCAGAGCGACGCGCCCGCCTCGGCGATCGTGGTGAGCACATCCACCGTGGCGTCGAGGTCGGGATCACCCGCCGTGACGAACGGCGCCAAGACCTTTCGGCCGGCGGCTCTGTTGGCGGCGAACATCGCTTCCAGTTTGTCGATCGGCTTTGCTGTGGTGGCGGAGGTCATGGAGCGATGGATTCCTTACGAAGGGTGGCTGCCGTCGGCGGTGAGACCGCGAAGACGGGCGATTTCGGCGGCGTCTTTGTCGCCACGGCCCGACAGGCAGACGACGATGATCTCGTCGGGCGACCGCGTGGCGGCCTCACGGGCGGCCCAGGCGAGCGCGTGCGAGGTTTCGAGGGCGGGCAGGATGCCCTCGTGCCGGGCCACCATGTCGAAGGCATCGAGGGCTTCGAGGTCGGTCACGCTCGTGTATTCCACGCGGCCCATGTCGTGCCAGTAGCTGTGTTCCGGGCCGACGCCTGGATAGTCGAGGCCGGCCGACACGGAGTGCACGTCGGCGGTCTGGCCGTCGGCATCCTGGAGCACGTAGGAGAGCGAGCCGTGCAGGATGCCCGGGCTCCCGTAGGAGAGGCTCGCGGCATGATGGCCCGGATCGCCCGAGCGGCCGCCCGCCTCCACCCCCACCAGCCGAACGCCCGGGTGATCGACGAACGGATAAAACATGCCCGCCGCGTTGCTCCCCCCGCCAACGCACGCCACGACCGTGTCGGGAAGCCGACCAAACTGCTTTCGCGACATCTCGATGGTTTCCCGTCCGATCACCGACTGGAAATCGCGAACGATCCTCGGGAAGGGGTGGGGGCCGACGACCGACCCGATGATGTAGTGGGTGGTTTCCACCGATCCCATCCAGTCCCGCATCGCTTCGTTGATGGCATCGCGGAGCGTGCGCGAGCCACTTTCCACGGGCCGCACCTCGGCCCCCATGAGCCGCATGTTGCGGACGTTGGGAGCCTGGCGGCGGACGTCTTCGGCACCCATGTAGACGACGCACTCGAGCCCGAAGCGGGCGCAGGCGGTGGCTGTGGCCACGCCATGCTGGCCGGCGCCGGTTTCGGCGATGATCCGCCGCTTGCCCATGCGGATGGCGAGCAGGCCCTGCCCGAGGGTGTTGTTGATCTTGTGGGCGCCGGTGTGCGAGAGATCCTCCCGCTTCAGCCAGATCTGGGCGCCGCCGGCGAGTTTCGTCAGCCGCTTGGCGAAGAGCAGAGGGGTGGGGCGGCCCACGAAGGCCGAGAGGAGGCTGTCGAGCTCAGCCGCGAAGGTCGGGTCGGCCACCGCCTCGGCGTAGGATCGCTCGAGCTGATCGAGGGCCGCTGAGAGCGTTTCCGGGACGTAGCGACCGCCAAACTTCCCAAATCGACCGTACGCGTCGGGCACGACCGACAGCGGCGGGGAGGCTGGGGATGAGGCCATGAACGAAACTCCTGAACGGCGGCACCGAGGCCCGGGCACCACGACAGGCCAACCTCGCCTGAGCGAAACGGGGGTGCACCGAGACCAGGATTGTAGCCTGATCGACGAGGGAGAACGATACGGTGCCCGAGGTGGCCCGTGCCGATCGGTTTTGCCGGAACGCGGCCGACGCGTAGGCTGAAGCGGTCCATGACGTTCGCTGGAGAATCATTTCGATGCGCGACCCGACGATGCGACTCACGAGGCGGACGCTGCTGCAATCGGCCGGTGCCGGCGCCATGGCCGCGATCCTTCCCAGCCCGGGTGTTGTCGGGGCAGACGTCGGACCGACGGGCGCGTCTGCGGAGACGCTCGCCGGTCGCCTTCACGCCTCGCTCTCGGCCGCACAGCGGCAGCAGGTCTGTTTTCCCTGGGACTATGTCCATCCCCGCTTCGGCCTGCTCCGCACCCGCGTGTCGGCCAACTGGAACGCCACCGAGCCGGAGGTGGCCGGCGACTTCTTTTCCCCGGAGCAGCGGCATCTCATCCGAGCGATCTTCGAGCAGCTGATCGATCCGTCATGGCACGAGCGGATCGACCGGCAGTTTGACGACGACACGGGCGGGTTCGGCCACGGCCAGTCGATCGCGTTGATCGGCGAGCCGGGCAGCGGGCGGTTTCAGTTTCTGCTGACGGGCCGCCACACCACGCTGCGCTGCGATGGCGACTCGGCCGACCATGTCGCCTTCGGAGGCCCCATCTTTTACGGACACGACACCGGCGCCGGCACGGAAGAGCCCGATCATGCGGGCAACGTCTACTGGCCGCAGGCGATCGCGGCCAACGGCGTGTTCACAATGCTCGACGGCCGCCAGCGTCGGATGGCGCTGGTGGCGAAGGCACCGGCTGAACATGCCGTGGCCTTCCGCCGAGCGGGACCGAAGGAGATTCCCGGCATTCCGGTGTCGGAACTTTCCCCCGACCAACGTGCCGAACTCGAGCGGGTGCTGACGGTGCTGCTCGAGCCGTACCGCACCGTGGATCGGGATGAGGTGCGAGGCTGCCTCGCCACACAGGGAGGCCTCGATCGCTGCCGCCTGGCCTTCTTTCAAGAAGGGGACCTGGGCGGAGACGGCGTGTGGGACAACTGGCGGCTGGAAGGGCCCGCCTTCGTCTGGCACTTTCGTGGTTCGCCGCACGTGCACGTGTGGGTCAACATCGCCGATTCGCCCGACGTCGCCACCAACGCCTGACCTCGCCCGCTCATGGCCCATTGCTGCATCATCGGAGGAGGCGTCGTCGGCCTGTCGATCGCGCGTGAACTCGCCGGCCGTGGCCACACGGTGCGCGTGCTCGCCCGCCATGCCCGGGAGGACGCGGCCTCCTGGGCGGCCGTCGGTATTTTTCCACCCGCACCGACGTATCCGGGCATGACGCCCAACGAGGCGCTCACCGCCTACAGCCACGGCCTGCATCAGGGCTGGTCGCGCGAACTTCTCGACGAAACGGGCATCGACAACGGGCTTCGATCGTGCGGCGGCCTGCACGTGGCCGCCGATGACCAGGGCCTTGCGGCACTCCGGGAGAAGGCGTTGGCGTGGCGTGCCAAAAACGCTCGCAGCGAACTCCTCGACGCGTCCGGCCTCGCCGAGGTTGAGCCTGCGCTTGCCGGCGCCGTGGCCGCCGGCCGGCTCGTGGGTGGCATGCTCCTGCCCGACGAGCAGCAGTTTCGCTCGCCGAGGCACCTGCGGGCACTTGAAGCGTCGTGCCGACGTCGCGGGGTGGTGGTGACGCGGGGGGCCGAGGTGACACAGATCGACGTGGCCGGCGGCGAGGTGAAGGGGGTTGTCGCGCGGATCGACGGCACGATCGACCACGTGCACGCCGACGCCTACGTGCTCGCCGCGGGAGCCTGGTCCGGGCCGCTTGCGGAGGTGTTTGGGCTCAGCCTCGACACGCGGCCCATCCGCGGCCAGATCGCGTTGCTTCATCTGCCGCGGCAGCCGCTGACCCGGATCGTGAATCGAGGACTCGACTATCTCGTTCCTCGAGAGGAAGGCCGACTGCTCGCTGGATCCACGCTCGAAGACGTGGGTTTCGATGCGACCACGACCCCCGACATCATCGCCCGATTGCAGCGGTTTGCCATCGACCTCCTCGGCGACCTTGCCAAGGGGGAGCCAGAACGCACCTGGGCAGGGCTTCGGCCTGGCACGCCCGACGGTGTTCCATTTCTTGGTCGGCCGAGTGGTGTGTCGAATGCGGTCGTGGCTGCCGGACACCTTCGGGCGGGGCTTCACCAGTCGGCCGGCACCGCGGCGATCGTGGCCGACCTCGTGGAGGGTCGGGAGCCAGCGATCAACATCGCCCCGTTCGCCCCGAATCGTCGTCCTGGTCCTGCGACGAGCGAGTCGTCATCGGGACTGCTCGCGCGTGCCCGCGCCGAGATGGGCCGCTGAGCAAAAATCGGACGACACTCTTTTCGTGGGATCCCGTCGGCTTCAGGGAACCATGTTAGGAAACGAGCGGCGACCCCTTGTTGCCGCGGCATCGTGCGATCAAACTCGCCCCGATGGCTCCCGCGACCAAGGCGGCGGTCGTCGGCTCGGGCACGGGAGCCAGCGCCACGCCACGAAACAGCGTGGACGGCTCGGCCGTCGCGAGCGTCGAAAACCCACCCCCGGGAAACGCCACACCGCCGAGGGTGTCGGTGACGCCAAGCAGGGCGTTTGGAATTGAAGCGCTCGTGCCCGCCAGGGTGATGGCGTACAGGTTGACAGTGCCATCCACCACACTCCCCGTGAGCGTCCGGATACCGAGGGCCCCGGCCGGATTCTGAGTCCACACATTGCTCCAGGTTTGGCTTTGAGAAGAGAAAGCCCACTTCTGCAAGCCAAGGCCCACCATCGTGGGATCGGTGCCGGAGACGGCAACGTAGAGCGTTTCCGGGTTTGCAAAGAAAAAGTCGGTGACCGACGTTCCACCGACGATCGTGCTGGCAACCAAAGGCCCACCCGAAACCGGGAGGCCCGAGCCGAGTGCATACACGCCCCGAAACGTCGAGACGTTGTACGCCACATACAGCTGGTCGGAAAAAATGCCGATGCCGGTCGTGTTGCTTCGTGAGTCGGTCGACAATCCCACGCCGGTCAACTGTGGTCCTGCGACCGTGCCGCCCAGGGTCAGATACCGCACCCCACCCGCATCGAGCGTTCCGCTGTCGGCAGACCACCAGATCGCGGTGCCGTCGGTCGAAGCAGCCCCCCGCGGCGTCGTGCCTCGGGCGATGAACCGAGTGGTGGCGTCAACGGTTCCGTCGGCGTCGATCCTGGCGATCGTCCGGTTTTGAAACGACGCGGATCCGAAAACTCCGCCCGGAAGTGATCCGGATACCGTCGCGGCAGGGACATTTGCCGCGGAAATCGTCAGAAAGCGGCCGTCGGCCGATCGCTTCAGTGCCCCGTAGATCGAGGTGGCTGATTGCGATCCCGCCATGGCGTAGTTCGTGCCGCTCGCCACCGGCGTGTCAGCCGTCGGCAGGGCCACGTGGAAGCCGGTTGCCAGCCCCGTGGTCGTGAACTCGGCGAGGGTTAAAGGGGCAATCCCAGGGTCTCCCAGGGGATCACTGTTGGAACCAGAGATGGCCACCACCACCGTTCCCGATCCAAAGCCACCGTCCACGGCCATCCCATGGTTGGCGATGAGCAGCGCCAGGATGACGCCAAGCACCATCCGGCCTTCAGTGTTTATCCTCATCGTTTTCCTCCGACGTGGCGGTGGTGCCCTGGGACGAACCGCCCCCGGGTTTCGGCATCCCGGGCAGCTGTGGCGGACGGATTCGACGTTTCGGCTCTTCAAGACTCGTGAGGAAGGCCTGAAGGTCGCCAAGATCCTGCTGATTCAGTCCGAGCGGCTTCACATGTGGCGATTTGACGGGCACGGGGGCTCCATCGGTGCGATCGGGACGGGCACGCACCTTCGGCATGCCGGCATTGTAGAGCGTCAAGACCACGGGCAGTTCGAACAGCCCGCTGTGCATCAGGGGAACCGTGCTCGTCACATCCCGGAGGCTCGGTGTGCGGAAACGGCCGGAATCCTCCGCCGCACCGGTCACACGAAACCGCCCGAGATCCTCGAAAGGCCGTCCGTAGTTGCTCAAACCAATGTCGTGGAAGTTTCCGTCGCTGAGCAGCGGGCCATGGTGACAGTTGAGGCAACGGGCCTCTCGACGAAACAAGTCGAGCCCCAACACCGCTTCGTCCGTCAACGCATCTCGCTTGCCATTCAAAAACGCATCGAACCTCGAACTTCCTCCCACAATCGTCCGCTCGAAGCACGCGATCGCTTTCGCGGCATTGGCAAGCGACACCCCCTCGCCCCCGAAGGCCTCGTGAAACAACTCACGATACTCCGCCTCACGGCCGAGAACGGTCTCGAGGTGCTCGGGATTCGACCGCATCTCGTCGGGATTCATGAGCACCTGCTCGGCCTGCTCCTCGAGCGAATCGGCCCGGCCGTCCCAAAAGAGATGCTGGTGAAACGCTGCATTCCGAATCGTCGGCGCATTGCGGGCCAGGTGTTTGCGAGAGTGACCAAAACTGGTGGTGCGACCGTCGGCCCACCCAAGGTCGGGATCGTGGCATGAGGCGCATGCGATCTGCTCGCTCCCAGACAGTCGGGGATCGAAGAACAGCATTCGCCCAAGCCGTTCCTTGGCGACCGAGTGCGGGTTGTCAGCCGGATGGGTGACGCGGGGCAGGAGCCCGAGTTCCCGCCAAGCAACATCGGCGTCGGTGAACGGTGCCGGCCAGGCATCCGGAGCGGCCAAGTAGACCTCCCGCAGTTTCGAAGCCCGGGCGGCGCGTTCTGATGGCGAAGCCTCTGGGCGGGCGGCCCCACCCGCGGTCGGCTGGGGCGTGTCACCAGCCACGGCCGCAGCCGAAACCATGGCCCACACGAGGGCGATCCATGCGCCCGTGGTCTGCCATTTCCCGAGATCGTTGCCAGCAGGCATGAACGTCGATCCAGTCCCGCAACCCAGTCCCGCATGGAAGCCGGTCAACGGGATGGGAGCCCCGCTGCGGAATCCCTCAACCGCGTCACACCACGCCGGGAGTCTCATGGCTGCGTCGACGTCGGATGATCAGGAAAGACAACCCGGCAGACGCTGCGGCCGCACACAAACTGGCCGGCTCAGGAACGGAGGTCACCGTGATGCTGTCGATCCGATTCGCACCAGCCGCGGCCGAAGCTGTTCCCGTCACATTGACGAAACGCAGAAACAACTGCGATTGGTTTTCTGCCGTCAGCGGAAGGGCGACCGTGCTCGAGTACAGTGGATTGAACGTGCCGGTATTCCACGTTCCGGGCGCCCCGCCGCCGCCACTCTGAAGGACCGTGTAGGGCGTCAGTTCCGTAAACGACGATCCATTGGTGCTCATCTGCAGCGAGAAGGTGCTCGGTCCGGTGGAACTCCTGGCCTGCGACCAGGAAAGTTGAAGATTCTGAAACCCCGTGGTCGGCAGAAGGACCTGGTAGTAGTCGTTGGGAGACCAGTTGTTGCTGCTGAACGCATAGGTCGTGCCGTTGCCGGAAGGCGACGTGTAGACGGAGGCCGTGCTCGTGTGGAAGGCGCTGAGAATGGCCGAGGTGTTGCCGGCAAGCAGGCCGAAGGTCGGGGTTCCCGCCGCATAGGCTGGGCCACCGATCGGAAAGGTTCCGGTCTGCGTGCCGACCGTCGTTTCATTGGGCGGCAGGTACGTGTTTCCAACCGGGATGTTCCCGGTGCCGTTCGGGAATGGGACCGGCATTTCCCACGACGCGAGTTGCTGGGCTTGAGCGATCGCGGAACACACCACCAGCGTCATCGCAACGCTCACCATTCGCTCGATGTTCTTCATAAGGGCACCTTTCTGGTTCATGCCTGGAGGTTCGCTCGCCTCGAATGAACCGAGATCATAAAACATTCCGCCAGTGCAGGAAAGAGACTCTCAAACTGCCGAAAAACGGCCGTGTCGCGGCTTCGCGTCCGAGAGCCGAGGTCATCGCGCGGCAGGAAGGGACCTGACGTTCGCCGGAGCGACCACGTCCTCGTAAAGCACGACGACGACCGTTTGATTCGTGCTGCCGCTTGGGGTGTTCATGTCCCATTCCCGGCGTCACGTCGGGGGGGCGACATCAGCCTGCCATGGCCGGTGGCGTCTTCTCGACGCCGAAGACGTCGAGAGCGGGCGTCCACTCGGATTACCGCGTGCCCGACGGTTCTCCGAATGCCCGCCGGTAAAAGGCCCAGTTGGAGTCGCCAAGCACCTCGAGCGTCCGGAGCGGGTCATGACCCACGCCGGCAAGCACCGTCCATGTGTGGGGGATCTTCAGTCGCTCGAGATGCTCGTGGAAATCCTGGTTGTTGGCGAACGTCTCGTCACGATCCCCGCACACCATCCGAACCAGCGAGCCCCGCGCGATCGCGTCCGCATGCTGCTCGGCAAGGACGCGTGGGCTGACGCTCCTGAAATACTCCTGATCACCACCGTAGACCCGCGTGAGTACCTCGATGGCACGTCGCCGGTTCGCTCGCGGCGCATCGCCGAGCAACTCGGCCTGCAGCGGTCCGCCCCCCAGGATGGAAACGGCTCGGAACACGTCGGGGTATTTGAATCCCAGCCGCGCCGCGCCGTATCCACCCATGCTGTAGCCATCGAGCAATCGTCCCTCACGCGTGGCGATCGTTCGGTAGGCCGTGTCGATGTGCGGCACGAGTTCCCTGACGATGACGGTCTCCACGGGAGCCGAACCGTCCTTCCAATCGACGTACATGCCATGGGGCATGCCGTTGACGAACACGACGAGGCAAGGAGGCGCCGTGCCGGCTTCGATGGCGGTGGCGAAAAGAGCGGCGACTTTCGGGATTCCCGGCAGCCCGCCCCCCGATCCGTGCAGCCAATAGACGACGGGGAAGCGGCGATCAGATTCGCGGTGGTAGGCGGCCGGCGTGTACACGTGGTAGCTGACGGTGGCCTTCGCCGCCCGGCTCTCGAACGTGTGAAACGACACTCCCGGCGCCTTGATCTCCGGCGTCACCCAGACCTTGTCTGTCGCGGTCGGGCCCGGTTCGGCAGCGTGGGCGACCAGATGGAGCGCGATCGCAACGAGGCCAATCACCGTCACGCGATTGAGCATCGGGGGCATGGCTGACGTGAGTGGGAGTTGTGGAAGTCGCCAATGCCACTCAGCTGTTGGCGCCGGCATTGCCGTTGGTGCTGCTGGAGCCAGCGCCGATCGCGGTGCCGGTGCCTCCCGCGCCGCCCGTGGCGCCCGTCGGTCCAGCGTCGCCGCCGTTGCCACCATGAGCCTCCACGAGGGAGCCGATGGCCAAGGCGTTGCCGCCGTCGCCGCCATTTCCGCCGACGCCAAACACGCTGGAGCCGCCAGCACCACCGTTGCCGCCGGTGGCAATCGTGGCAGAGCCGGTCACCGAGGCATCACCACCATTGCCGCCGTTGCCGCCGTTCGCGGCGACACCGTTCGCGCCGTTCACTCCGCCGACACCCGCAAGGCCGCCGATTCCTTCGTAGCCTGCCGCCCCACCGGATCCACCATCGCCGCCAGTCGGGAACGCTTCGCTGCCGGCGCCACCTGCGCCACCGTCTCCGCCTGGTCCGGCATTCCCTCCGTCGCCGCCATTGCCGCTGACACCGCTGGCCGCTGACCCAGCGCCCACGCCCGCGTCTCCGCCATTGCCTCCCGCTCCGCCGTAGCCCCCATTGCCGCCATTCGCGCCATCGGTCGCCGGAAAGATAAAGGAGGCGTTCAGGCCGTCTGCACCAGACGCCCCAGCACCGCCGTTGCCGCCGTTGCCGCCCGCGCCTCCGTCACCGCCGGTGGAGTCGACTCCCGCAGCGGCCGTTCCGGCTCCGAAACCACCAAAGCCTCCGCTCCCACCCGCGCCGCCACGTCCGCCAGGGCCCGCGTCGCTCCCGTTCGTACCCGTGCCCGCGACGCCGTTGAAGCCATCGCCGCCATGGCCACCGGCGCCGCCGTTGCCCGCTAGACCGGCATCGCCGCCTGCGCCGTCGGTGCCGTACACCAAGCCGATGCCCGCCAGGCCGCCGGCGCCGCCGTTGCCCGCGGCACCGCCATTGCCGCCGTTACCACCCGATGTGCCAGATGTCAGCGAATCGGTGCCCGCGATGCCGTTGAACCCATCGCCGCCGTTGCCGCCATTGCCGCCGACACCCCCAACTCCACCATTGCCGCCGACGCCGACGATCGAGTTGCCCCCTTGGCCGCCGGCACCCCCGTGGCCTCCGGCCGTCGCGTCTTGGCCCGCCCATTGAGACCATGCGCCCGTGCCGCCACTGAAGCCGGCAGCGCCGTTGCCGCCGTCGCCGCCATGGCCACCGCTGCCGGCGATCGAGCCGCCGTTGCCGCCTGCACCGCCGCTGCCGCCATTGCCACCGCGCACGTCAGGATCCGCGGCGTGCGTCCCGTCGGCCCCAGCGCCACCATGGCCGCCGTTGCCGTACGAGCCGCCATCGCCACCGGCTCCGCCATTGCCGCCCGTCGCGCCAAGGACGTTGGATTGAAAGCCGTCGCCGCCATGGCCGCCGTTGCCACCACCCACAACAGGAGCGCCAGCCACGCCATTGGCGCCGGCGATTCCACCGGCTCCGAACCCTGCAGCACCACCGATGCCGCCGGAACCCCCAGTGCCAGGGTTGCCGCCATCGCCTCCGAAGCCCCCGTCCGGCGTGGCGGCATCGCCCGCGCCGCCATTGCCTCCGTTGCCGGCCGTGCCGCCCGCGCCGCCATTGCCTCCGTTGCCGCCGTTGCCGCTCTGGCCGGCAACCAGGCTGAAGACCATCCAGCCGATGCCGGCGTTGCCTCCGTTGCCTCCGGCGCCACCAGCGCTCCCATCGCCTCCGTTGCCGCCGTCCGCACCGTTGCCTCCGGGGATCGCTGCATCCGCGCCGTCGACGCCGGCAAAGCCGTCTCCGCCATTACCGCCGTTGCCCCCGGTGCCGCCGTCGCCGCCGCGGCCAAACACGCCGCTTCCAAAGCCGCCGTTACCACCCTGGCCGCCCGCGGAGCCTGCGAAGCCGGGAGCTCCATCGGAGCCTGCTTGACCAGTGCCACCATTTCCGCCGATGCCAAGGAGCAGGCCGCCTCGGCCGCCATTCCCGCCAGCGCCGCCAGGCAACGCATCGCCCCCGCGGCCGCCGTTGCCGACCCAGCCGGCGTTGCCGCCATTGCCGCCCGAGGCACCATCGCCGCCGTTGCCGTAGATGATGCCGCCGTTGCCGCCGTGGTCACCGACGAACTGGCCTGAGGCGCCGTGTGCGAACAACTGCTGACCCGATACCGAGCCGAGACCGTCCGTCTGCGCGGCAGGCGGAGCAGCCACCTGGATCGTCTTGCCGATGTCTTGGAGGCTGAACGTGATGACCACGCCATGCACGTTGGCGGCGAATCGGATCGCATAGCCCTGCGCGTTCACCCACACGTCGACCGGGGTTGGCGTGTTGTCGATCGGTGGGATCCGAACGCCGGCGAGCTCGTAGAGCGGCAGGAGCGCGACGAACGTCGAGAGCCCCATGGTGGTCTGGTAGCGGGTGCCAAAGGCGTCGGCCCCCACGAGCTGTGTGCCGACCGGAAACTCGAGGGAGCGCAGCGCGTGCTTCGGCGTGAGGTCGGTGACGATGGCGTTGGTCGCCATGACGGCCGATTCCGAGCCCTGCGTGGTGGAGTCGAGCTTCACCCACGGCAGGCCCGTCGCACCCAGCGACTGGGCGTTGACGTAGGTGAGGCTGCCGATCTGCCGAAACTCGGTGGTCTGTGGCGGCACGCCGAAGGTGGGCCCTCCGACGGGGTCCTCATTCTCGGCCGCGGCGAGGACCGGGGGAAACGACTGGACGGTCACGACGCTATTGGTGAGCTGTTTGGCGAAGTCGAGCTTTCCGATGGATGACATGCCGATGCCGTTGACACTGATCGCGAGATCGAATCCGTAGACGCCTGCCTGCTCCGTCTTCCACGACGCGAGCCCCACCTGGTTGAGCCGCACCGACAGGCCCGGGGCTGTCGAGACCGTGCCCGCCCCGTTCTTCACCGTGAGGTTCTTGACGTTGCCCAGGAGGTTGTTGCTGATCTGGTTGTTCTTGACGACCGATCCGGTCGAGGTGCCGTTTGCGCCGACGCCATAGCGGTCGTTGAAGGTGATCGCGTTGCCGAGTTCTGTCGTCGGCCCGCCGATCACGATTCCCGTGGCACCGCTGAGCGAGACGCCGTTGCCCTTGTTGGCGGTGATTTCGTTGCCCTGGACGATCGTGCCAGCCGACGCTCCCGTGACGAGGAGCCCCGCCTGGGTGTTGGACGCGATTCGGTTGCCATTGCCGCTGAGGCCCAGCTGCAGGTTGCGGACGCCCGTGAGCGACACGCCATTGGTCGTGTTGCCGAAGAAGGCGTTGCCGGCGATCACCGTGCCGGCGTAGTTGCCGGCGTCCATCCGCAGCCCGAGGCCGTTGGCGATGCTCGAAATGTTCGCGAGCGACGACCCGGTCGATCCACCCACGAAATAGATGCCGCTTCCGCTGAAGTTGGCGACCAGGCGTGGGTTCTCCAGCGTGGCGGGCGTGAAGAGGACGTTGTTGACGTTGGCCCCGATCACGAGGCCGTTGATGCCTGGAGCGGTGCCCATGCCGTTGATGGCGACGGCGCCGAGCACGGTCACGCTCTGCGCAGCCATCAGCCGCAGGCCCTTGAGTGCCGCGGTTTGCCCCACCGAACCGGCGAGCATGATGTCTTCACCGGCCGCCAGCGTGAGCCGGGCCGCCCCGTCGACGGTGGACACGAAGATGATGTCGGTGCCGGCATCGAGCCGGGTGTCTTTGGTGAGCGTCACCGGGCCGCCATAGACCTGCGAGCCGGCTGCCGACTTCACTGCGGCGCCCGTGAGGACGATGCCTGCGGGAGAGGCGTCGGCCAGCGTCGCCAGGTACACCTGGCCGTCGCCCTTGCTCGCCACGGGGCTCGCCACCGTGATCGTGTCGCTCGTGCCGGCGCCGAGCTCGACGAGCAGGCTCTGGCCAGGGGCCCCCGCGGTGACGGCGGCGAGGTTCACGCCGCCGGAGCCGATCGTGAGGGAGTCGGTGCCCGCGTTGCCGTCGATGGAGATGCCTGTGAAGCCGGTGATCGTCTTCAGGTCGACCATGATCGTGCTGGCGAGCGAATCGACCGCGATGCCCGGGATGGGCGCAACGGTCGAGATCGTGCCTGCGGTCTTCGCGGTGATCGTCAGCACCTTCGAGGAGGGATCGTAGGCCGTGTTGAGATCGGAGATCACCGTGCCGGCCGGATCGAGATCAAGGCGGACCTGATTCCCTTCGAGGGCGACCTGGATATCGTTGGCCGCGAGCATCGCCCGCGACTCGAGGGCGTCGAAGCTGCCCACGGAGGGCCGTGACGAGCGATGGGCGGAGTGACGGCGAGCCCACCCGCCTGAGCGACGGACTCGCCCGCCACGATGACGAGCCTTGAAGGAACGGCTGAACAAAGCTCGTAGCAGGAATCGCATCGGTGCCTGGCCTCGGTGAAAGAACCCCGGCGGCGAACGCCCAGACTGACGAGATCGCCGATGGGAAGTGGGGAAGGTAGGGTAATCTGCGAGGCTGGCACCAGCAACACAAGGAGGCCCCGAGTGTCGATGCTCGGCGCAGCTGGAGATCGGCGGCCTGCTGGTCATCCACACCCGTTGACGCTGCTCCGACTCGAGGGGAGTTCATGACTGCAAGCCCGCTCACCGACGTCGTTTCCGGCCAGTACCAAAAGTGGGTCTATCCCGAACCGATCGTCGATCTGACCGCATGGCTCGCCGGCAACTGGCAGTGGTTCGACCCCAGCCACGCCCACCGGATGTTCTGGCCCGACCGGGCGTACACGAACGACCTCGCCATTCTCGTGGCGGGATGCGGCACCAACCAGGCGGCGGTCTTGGCCCACACCAATCCCGCGGCGCGGATCGTCGCGATCGACGTCAGCCAGCCGTCTCTCGACCACCATCGCGTCTTGAAAGAGAAATACAGCCTCGCGAATCTTGATCTGCGGCTCATGCCGATCGAGGAGGTGGGCACGCTCGGCCGCGACTTCGACCTGATCGTGTCCACGGGGGTGCTCCACCACATGGCCTCGCCCGAGGCCGGCATGCGAGCGCTCGCCGAGTGCCTGCGACCGGAGGGCGTGGCTGCGATCATGCTCTACGCCCGCTACGGGCGGATCGGCGTCGAGATCATGCAGGCGATCTTCCGCGAAATCGGCCTGACGCAGGACGAAGCCTCGCTGTTCACCGTGAAGGAGGCGATCGCGCTTTTGCCGGCGGACCATCCGGTGCGGAGTTACCTCTCGTTGGCCCCCGACCTGCAGTTCGATGCCGGGCTGGTCGACACCTTCCTCCACGGCCGAGATCGCAGCTACACCACGGCCGACTGCCTCGATCTCGTCGCCTCTGCCGGCCTCGTGTTTCAGGGTTGGTTTCTCAAGTCAGCCTACGAACCTCCGATGCCGCCGGGATGCGGATGGTATGAATCCGTGGCGGCCCTCCCCGACCGGCAGCGGTGGGGCGTGATGGAGCGCATCAACACCCGCAACGCCTGCCACTTCTTCACGGCCTGCCGATCCGACCGGCCACGGTCTACCTACGCCATCGACCTCGCTTCGCCAGCGATCCTCGACACCGTGCCCCACTTTCGCCATCGCTGCGGGTTCGACGGCGTCGCAGTCGTGCGGCCCGGCTGGCGACTTGCACTCGACTCCGCCCAGACAGCGCTCGTGCGGCTCATCGACGGCCGCCGCACGCTCCGCCAGGTGGTGGCCGACGCAGCAGGGGATCCCGCCACGGCGAGTCACGGCCACGAACAGCTCGCAGCCGTCGCCCGGCTGCTCATGCAGCAGCTCGTGAACCGCGACGTCGTCGTGCTCGGGATCGGTTCATGATCTGGTTATCGCCGCCACAAGAGCTGAAGCGAGAGGCCTGGCCCTGGATCGAACTCGACCACGTCGGTGCGGCCCGATGTGAAGTTCGTGCCTTGGAAGAGTTCACGGTCGAATAGCCACGAGGCCATCGCCTCGATCGTGAAGCCGCTGCCAAGCGTCCGCTCCAATCCCACGGCCGCCCGCTGGTCGAACACATACAGCCGTTCGTTGTCGATCAGCCGGTCGGCGAGAAAATAAATCTGAGTGTCGGTGCGGTAGAAGGCGACGAAGCTCCAGTTGTGTCCAAGCCGGCGTCGGGCCTCGACGTTGCCGTTCACGAGCGGGAAGTAGGCGGCCGAGATCGTCCAGTCGTCGTCCGGCCGCCACTCGATGGACGCCGGCACGCCGATCTTCGCCTCGAAGGAATCATGTGGCCGCCAGGCATACGCCGCGCCCGGGAGCGGATAGGGAAGCTGGGACGTGGGTGAGTAGAAGATGCTGAAGTTCCACTCGTCGCGGCCATTCGTCGCTGGCCGGTTCCAGAAGGCGATCGCCATCAGCGTGAGGTCGCGGCCGGCCGCAAAGGGGCGGTCGCTGGCCGAGCCGAAGAGAAAGGTGCCACCAAGCGACCCGCCCGAGACGAGTGGCCGGATGTGAGTGAACCCGGTCTCGACAAGCCACAACTGCTCGGGCACGGGCTGTCGAGAGTCAGGGAGGATTGCGTCGGTGGCGAGTTCGAGCCGGCCGAACCGTCCGATGCCGATCCAGAGCGGCGATCCTTCACTCGGTGGCACCAGCGGGGCGGCGACGCGGGCGAACTGGGAGTTCATGCCGAGCGTGGCAGGCTGTCCGACGACATCCGTGGCCGGTGCCCAGAAGCCGCCGATCGAGACCGGGGCCGCTGCACCGAAGGGGCTGCCGCCGCGGCGCGGTTTTCGCAGCGACGGAACGGGCTCCGAGTCGGCATCGGCAATCGGCTCGCTCGAGAAAAAATCTTCCTCGAGATTGAACTCGACGGGCGGCACCAGGGCGATCCGCTCAGGCGGTGCCGGCGGGCTGGAGACCTCCGCTGCCGCACCGGAACAGACGACGAACCACGCCGTGATCAGCGACAGGCATGCTCTCGTGCGCGGTGATCGGACACAGGGACTCACCCGTCAACTCCTGCCGGCGCGGGCCGTCGTGCCGGGGCGGGGAGCGTAGCGAGGAGCCCATGGTGGTCACAAGCGAAGAACGAAAAGAGGACGAATCGCTTTGTACGGGATTCCGGTGGCTCCACGAAGCCATCGCAGGAAAAGAGCCGAATCCCCTTTTCGACACTCAGGCGGCGAGAGGGGAGAGCCTCGCATGGATGGCTTCGATGTCGGCCGTCGTGAGGAGCGTGCCTGGTCTTGCCTCCGCCACGACGGCAGCCAGATCGGCAAGCCGCAGCATGGCTGCCGGAATGCCGGCAGCGATCTCGTGCATCGTGGCCGTGACGGCGTCCGATGCCATCGCATCGCGGGCCGGCTGCGCGGTGAGGATGTGTCGTGATTCCTCCACCGAGCAGGGGCGAAGGCTCGCCCGCAGGTGCACCGCCTGTTCCACCGCCCCGTCACGGGCCAGGATCGTCAGCAGTCGGCCCTCGCCCACGAGCAGAAGACTCGCCTTCGGGCTGCGACGTCGGCAGGCGGCGAGCAACGTTCGCAGGTCTCCGTCATCGGCGCGATGGGCCGATTCGGCGATCACGATCTCGGGCAACGCTTCCGTCGATGCCGAATGCCAATCGTTCAGGTCGTGAATGGCGACGGTTCGGCCACGCTGGCGTTCCGAGCGGGCGAGGGCCGCCACCACGGTGGTTTTCCCAACACCCTGCGGCCCGCACAGAACGGTGATCGTGCCGGGCTTGGCGATCCCGGCCGCCAGCTTGGCCACCGCCACTTCCTGGGACGGGGTGAGCGACACGACCGACGGGTCGTGGCTCGAAGGGGCGGTGTGCGTCATGGTGTTCACCCTGCCGAGGCGGATGGAGAAAGGTCGCTGCCGTCGGCCGGCACGAACGACAGCACTTCGCCGAGTGGCACGACACCGATGGCCGTCAGGGCGCTGTCCCACGTGGCCGGAGTGCGGTGCCCGGCACGCACCACGAGAATGGCGGCATCGCAGCCGCTGGTCGTGAGCAGCAACCGCTGGCGATGGATGCGTCCAGGCGGAAACCAGATGCCGCCGTCGACGAGCACGATGCGTTTGTCGTGCGTCGGGCCTTCCGGGATTTCGTCCGGCGTGCAGGCAATGGCGTCGCGGCCGCGGCCGCGCAGCAGTCGCACCAGCCCTTCGACAAACGTCGAGCAGCCGGCGCCCCGCTCACAGGCCACGATGGCGATCGTTCGCAGGCCACGATGGCGGGCGTCTTCGACCTCACGCACCACGGCGTCCCACTGCTCGGGTGCCGCTGCGATCAGCCGATCGACGAAATCCGTCATGGGAGCCGCCTCGACAGGCGGGGCCGGGGCCATCGCCACGGACGGGGCTGCCGTCATGGCATCCACGATCGCCGTGCCCGCGTCGCCACGCTCCACGATCGCGGCAGGGGCGGCGTGGTGCCACCGATCGAGAAAGGCCTGATCGAGGGAATCGAGCATCATCGCGACACCGTTCCCTTCTGGGCCATGAAGTCGCGAGCCGCCGCCATCCGTTCGAGCCGGTGACGTTCCATCCGGTGCGATTCGGTCCACGAGGCCAGCGACCACACGGCCGCTGCGAGCACCGCCAGCAGCACGATGGAGACGGTCGGGAAGCGACTCCGCGGCCGGCGGTGGGCATCGGCACGGGCGCACGTGCCCGTCTCTGTCGCCGTCATGGCCTCGGCTTCCGGCCCTGCCATGGGCGCGACGACGCCCAGGTCGGAATCGGAGAGCGCGGGAATGCGAGCGAGCACCTTCATGAGCAACCGGGGAAGCATCGTCGGCTGGCATCCCAACGCTTGAGTGGACGGGGCCGGCCGGGGTGGCCTTCGCCCAGCCGTTGCGGCCGAGGCAGGTGAATCGCGCCCTCCAAGCGGCACAGTATGCCCCGCACGCATTCGTCGCCTATGATGCGTCATCATCGCCAATCGGCACAGTTTCCGCCGTTGGCACGACGTGCCGTCTTCCCCAGGGTCCCGATGCCGACGCCAGCCACCCGTTCCGACCTGCTCCGTTCCATTCTTGAAACCAGGATCGCGATCCTCGACGGTGCCATGGGCACCATGGTCCACGCCCTCGCGCTCGACGAGAAGGGTTTTCGTGGGGAGCGATTTGCGGGGCATCACCGCGACCTCAAAAACTGCATCGATGTCCTCACGCTCACCCAGGGGGACGCGATCCGTGACATCCACGCCGCGTATCTCGCCGCCGGATCCGACATCGTCGAAACCAACACGTTCGGCGCCACGAGCGTGGCGCTGGCCGACTTCGGCCTGCAGTCGTTGACCCGGGAAATGAACCTCGTGGCCGCCCGACTGGCTCGTGAGGCGGCCGATGCGGCCACCGCGAAGACGCCCGACAAGCCCCGCTTCGTGGCGGGATCGATCGGGCCCACCAACAAGCAGCTCTCCATCGCCGGCAATGTCGCCGATCCCGGCCACCGCGACGTGACCTTCGATGAGATGGTGGCGGCCTACCGGGAGCAGATCGAGGCGCTCATCGACGGCGGTGTCGACATCCTCCTTGCGGAAACGGCCTTCGACACGCTCGTGCTCAAGGCGTGCCTCCACGCCATCGAGCAGACCTTCTCGGATCTCGGCCGTTCGCTCCCGGTGATGGCGTCGTTCACGATCTTCGAAGGCGGACGAACGCTCTCGGCCCAGACGGTCGAGGCCTGCTGGACGAGCATCTCGCACGTCGACCTGCTGTCGGCGGGCATCAACTGCGCCCTCGGCCCGGAGAAGCTGCGCACCCACGTGGCCGACCTCGCCCGGATCACGCCCCGGCTCGTGAGTTGCTACCCCAATGCGGGCCTGCCGAACGCGCTGGGTGGCTTCGACGAGACGCCGGAGATGATGGCATCGGTGCTCGAAGAGTATGCCCAAAACGGCTGGCTCAACATCGTGGGTGGCTGCTGCGGCACGACCCCGGCCCACATCCGGGCCGTGGCCGACACCATGAGGAACTACCCGCCACGGAAGCCGGCCGACCCGCCGCGGCGGAGCCGGTATTCGGGGCTCGAGATGCTCGAGATCCGTCCCGAGACGAGCTTCACGATCGTCGGCGAGCGGACCAACGTGACGGGCTCGCGGGCGTTTGCCCGTCTCATCAAGGAGGAACGCTACGAGGAGGCGCTCAACGTCGCCCGCCAGCAGGTGGAGAACGGCGCCAACATCATCGACATCAACGTCGACGAGGGGATGCTCGACGGCGTGAAGGTGATGACGAAGTTTCTCACGCTCCTCTCCAGCGAGCCCGAGATCTCGAAGGTGCCGATCATGATCGACTCCTCGCGATTCGAGGTGCTCGAGGCGGGGCTGAAGTGCATCCAGGGCAAGGGAATCGTCAACTCCATCAGCCTGAAGGAAGGGGAGGAGGTGTTTCTCCACCATGCCCGAACCGTGCGCCGCTACGGGGCGGCCGTGGTGGTGATGGCCTTCGACGAGGAGGGACAGGCCACCGACGTGGAACGCCGCGTGGTGATCTGCCAGCGGGCCTATCGCATCCTCACCGAGCAGGCCGGTTTTCCGCCCGAAGACATCATCTTCGACCCCAACATCCTCACGGTGGCCACGGGCATCGAGGAGCACAACCGCTACGCGCTCAACTTCATCGAGGCCACCCGCCAGATCAAGCAGCTCATGCCGCTGGTGAAGGTGTCGGGCGGGGTGAGCAACATCTCGTTCTCGTTCCGTGGCAACGAGGTGGTGCGGGAGGCGATGCACGCCTGCTTCCTCTATCACGCGATCCACGCCGGGATGGAGATGGGGATCGTCAACGCGGGGCAGCTTGCCGTTTACCAAGAGATCGAGCCCGATCTCAAGGAGCGGATCGAAGACGTGCTCTTCGATCGGCGGCCGGATGCCACGGAGCGACTCGTGGAGTTTGCGGAGACGGTCAAGAAGCAGGATGGCGGCGGGGCGGTGCAGACCGATTCCTGGCGCACGCTCGACGTGGAGTCGCGGCTCACGCACGCGCTCGTCAAGGGAATCGCCGACCACGTCGAGGAGGACGTCGAGTTGGCGCGGCAGCACTATGCCACGAGCCTCGAAATCATCGAGGGGCCGTTGATGCGGGGCATGCAGACCGTGGGGGACCTGTTCGGCGAGGGAAAGATGTTTCTCCCGCAGGTCGTGAAGAGCGCCCGGGTGATGAAGCGGGCGGTCAACCACCTGCTTCCCTACATGGAGGCCGAGCGGGCCGCCTCGGGTGCGGCCGACACCACCCGGGGCCGGGTGCTGATGGCCACGGTGAAGGGCGACGTGCACGACATCGGCAAAAACATCGTGGGCGTCGTGCTCGGCTGCAACGGCTATGAGGTGATCGACCTCGGTGTCATGGTGCCCTGCGCCAAGATCGTCGACGAGGCTCTGCGTCATCAGGCCGACATCGTGGGGCTTTCCGGCCTGATCACGCCAAGCCTCGACGAGATGGTGCAGGTGGCCGAGGAGTTCGAGCACGCCAAGCTCGCCATGCCGCTCTTGATCGGCGGCGCCACCACCTCGGCCCGTCACACCGCGGTGAAGATCGCGCCGAAGTATTCGGGGGCCGTGGTGCACGTGAACGACGCGTCACGGGCGGCAGGCGTGGTCGAAAAGCTGCTCAGCCCGACGATGCGTCAGGAGTTCGTGCAGGCAAACCGCGATGCCCAGGCGCGCGACGCCGAGAACTTCCGCCGGCGTCAGGAGACGAAGCTCGTTCCCTATGCCACGGCCTGCGAGAAGCGATGGACGACCGACTGGGCGGCGGCGCCGATCGACGTGCCGGAGTTTCTCGGGCCGCGAACGATCGATCGCGTGCCGCTCACCGACTTGATCCCCTTCATCGACTGGTCTCCCTTCTTTATGTCGTGGGAGCTCAAGGGCAAGTATCCGTCGATCTTCGACGATGCGGTCGTGGGCATCGAGGCGAAGAAGCTTCACGACGATGCGCTGGCGATGCTCGACCGGATCGTCCGCGAGGACTCGCTCGGGGCCAAGGGCGTGTATGGGTTTTTTGCGGCCAACGCGGTCGGCGACGACATCGTGCTCTACACCGACGACTCACGAACGTCCGAGCTCGGCCGGGTGCACACCCTTCGCCAGCAGTGGGAGCGGAAGGGGCAGGACGTGTTTCACGCCCTCGCCGACTTCGTGGCTCCGCTCGACAGTGGCCGCAAGGACTACCTCGGTGCCTTCGCCGTGACCACGGGGCATGGCTGCGATGAGCTCTGTCGTCGGTACGACGCCGACCACGACGACTATTCATCGATCATGGCGAAGGCCCTCGCCGATCGCCTGGCGGAGGCCTTTGCCGAATGGCTCCACGCCAAGGTTCGCCGGGAATGGGGTTTTGGCCGGACCGAGCAGCTCACCCACGACCAGCTGATCGACGAGCAGTATCGCGGCATACGGCCGGCGCCAGGCTATCCGGCCTGCCCCGACCACACCGAGAAACGGTCGATCTTCACCTGGCTCGGGGCGGAGGAGGGTGCGGGCATGCGGCTTACGGAGAGTTGCGCGATGATGCCGGCGGCAAGCGTGAGCGGGCTCTACTTCGCCCATCCGGAAAGCCGATACTTTGCGGTGGATCGGATCACGCGCGACCAGGTCGAGGCCTACGCGGCCCGCAAGGGGATGACGGTGAAGGACATCGAGCGCTGGCTCGCCCCGAACCTCGGCTACGACGCGTGAGCCGGCCTGCCGCTGCCCGAGGGCCCTGGCAGACGCCGTGAGACCGCGACCGGGTTCGTTGCACCATGGCCGACACCCCCAAACCCCGCCGGACCCGGAAGATCCTGCTCGACGCCGCCCCGGTGGTCGATGCCGCCGGGGCTGCGAGTGTGCTCGTCGGCCGCTTTCTCGACTACGTTCGGCACGAGCGGGGCCTGTCGGCAAACACTCAGGCGGCCTACCGTCGTGACCTCCGTGACTTCACCGGCTGGCTTGCCGGTCGCCTGCCGGCGGGGCTCTCCGTCCGCGAACTCGGCGACTACTTCACGTTTCTGTCGGGGAAGGGGCTCGCCCGGGCGAGCATCGCCCGCCAGGCGGCCACGCTGAAATCGTTTTACGCGTTTCTCCAGCTCGAAGGCATCGTGGCCGAGAGCCCGGCTGAACTGATCACGCCAGCCAAGCGAGACGACGTGATTCCAGGCACGCTCTCGCCCGACCAGGTCGACCGGCTGCTCGCCAGCCCCGAAGGCCACTCGCCTCGGGCGTGTCGCGACCGGGCGCTCCTCGAACTCCTCTATGCCACCGGCTGTCGGGCGTCGGAGGTGTCGACCCTGCGGCTGGCCGACGTGCATCTCGCAGAGACGTTTTGCACCTGCCGGGGCAAGGGCAACAAGGAACGCGTGGTGCCGCTCGGCCGTCGAGCGGTGGAGGCGATTCGGGCGTGGTGTGCCGGGCCGCGGCAAGCCTTTGCGGCCCAGGCGGGCGGCCAGCCCGCGTGGGCGATTCTCTCGGCCCGCGGCAACCGCCTCTCACGGATGCGGATCTGGGAGATCGTGCGACTCCACGCCGACCGAGCCGGCGTGCCGAGCGACATCGGGCCCCACACGCTGCGGCACAGTTTCGCCACGCACCTCGTGGCCGGTGGCGTCGATCTCCGGCACGTTCAGGAGATGCTCGGCCATGCCAGCATCGCCACGACCCAGCGCTACACTCACGTCGACGCCGGCCGCCTCCGTGCCGTGCACGAGAAGTTTCATCCGCGCCGGTGAGGGTCATCGCGGGGGCACCGCTCACGCGTGTCCCACGGCTCACGCCGTTGGGCTTCCACGAGGCGGCATGCAGTGCGTGCGCGTCCAAGCCCAAGGCCGTCAGGCCTGGGACACGCCAGGCTCTCGTCGCTAAACGCCGTTGGGCTTCCACGGGAGCGGCATGGTCACCTGTCTCCCGCTACTTCTTCGGCGGCGCGAACTTGATCTTCTTGACGAGCTCCACGACCGTGCCATCGGGCTGAACCATTCCCGATACGGACGAGATCGCCTCGATCACGTTCGTGTATTTCAGCTGCGGATCACAGTCGAGCTCCACTTCGGTGGCGTCGGCGTTCGAGCCGGGGCCGATGCCGACGAGATCGACGATGCGGCGGCGAAGATCATCGAAACCGGCCACCGGCTGGCCGTTCATCGTGAGTCCCGTCCGTTCGCCATCGGCATCGGCGGTCATCCGCACCCGAATCGGCGGGAGCGGGTCCTCGGAGACGGCGCCGGCGCTCGTGCCGAGCGGCATCCGGATGTCGAAGTCGCCCTCCGTGATCATCGGCTTCAGCGTCAGCATGAAGAACGTGATCAACTGGAATACGACGTCGATCATCGGCGTCATGTTGATGTCGATCTTGTCGGCGAGGGATGGTCGCTTGGCCGCCACGGCAGGCTCCACGTCAGAATCGGTCGTCGTATTCGGCACGGAGCACGAATCGCTCGAAGCCCTTTTCCTGGCACGACTTGATCAGCTCCTGCACGTCGCCGGTGCGTGATCGACCGTCGGCCCGAACGATCACCGTCGCGGTGTCGGGTTCCTTGCTGGCGGCGATCATCACCCGCTTCTCGTTCTCGAGGTAGCCGCCGATGTCGGCGAGGCTCACCGGCTCGCCGGCGTAGATGACCTTGCCGTTGCTCATCAGCTGGAGCGTGATCGGCTCCAGTGGCGGCGCCTCGGCCGGCTTCGCCAGCTGGCTCATCGGGAGCTGCACCCGGTCGTCGGTGACGGCCTGCGAGAAGTTGAGGGTGAAGACGAAGAAGGTGATCAGCTGGAACGTGACGTCGATCATCGGCGTCATGTCGACGTCGGTCTGAGACGGGCCAGAGTTTTTGGCACGGGCCATGAGATGCTGCCCCCCGTCAGGCCGACTTCTTGCCGATGTTCTGGAACTTCGCCATCAGCCGCATCGCCTCGTCATCGACGTCGGTGTTGAACCGCTGGAGCCAGTTCTTGAAGATCGCGTAGCAGGCGATCGCCGGGATCGCGAGCCACAGGCCGATCAGCGTGGTCACGAGGGCCTGCGAGATGCCCTGCGCGAGCTCATTGGGTTTCGGCGTCGTCGTGCTCTGGGCGATCTTCATGAACGCCGCCACCATCCCGTCGACCGTGCCCAAAAGGCCGAACATCGGGGCGAGAGCCCCCACGAGCGACACGTAGCTGATCTTGTGTTCGAGCGTCATCGCCTGCTCGCTCTCGGCCGCCTGCATCGCCTCCACGGCGGCGGGGTAGCCGGACTGGAGCTTCCCCATGCCGGCCGCCAGCACCGAGCCGAGATACGACTCGTCGGCCTTCGCGAGTTCGTAGGCCTCCTGATACTTCTTCTCGTCGAGCATCTGCTCGAACTCCTGGCTCAGCTCCGCCGGCATGATCACGGGTCGCCTGAACTGCATGAAGCACATCACGAGCAGGGCCACGAGGCCAAACGACAGCAGCAGGAACACGACGACATACTTCCAGCCGAGCGCTTCGAAGAGAAACGTGAGATAGCTCTTGCCGGCAGGCTCCTCGCCCCCGTCGTCGGCAGCCACTTCGTCTGCCCCCTGGGCCATGGCCACGGTCGGCGCGACGGTGATCAGGTCGGCCCCCCACGAGACCGTGAGGCAGGCGACGAGCAGGATTCGGATGAGGCCCGCGGGGAGGAGCCCAGCGAGCCACGATCTCCCGCCGCGATGATCTCGATCGCACGAGCCCACAAGCATGGTCTTCTCCTCACAAGCGTGGAACGAATCCGGTCGTCGGAAGCCGACAGCGTACCCTCGTGCCGCCGGTTGCCGGAAGGGCGGTCTTGAGTGGCTCTACGATGGCGGGGCGGCCGTGAGCTTCCGGGCCCACGGGCTTTCGGGATAGGCCGTTTCCAGTGTCTGCCGGGTGGCCCTCGCCCGCTCCGGATGGTTGGCCTGGTTCCAGAGTTCGACGAGGTTGAACAGGGCCTCGGCATGCTCCTCCCGCACGCCGTGGTGCACGAGGTCGACGGTGAGGAATGAAATGATCGCATCGCGACCGTGTCCGTCTGTCGCACGCTGCGCCGTGCCGAGCACGTTGTAGGCAGAACCCAGCGAACTGCCTTCGGGGGCGGGCTGGGCCAGCATCGCTCGCACGACCGTGATCGCCTCCTCAGGCTTTCCCTGGTCGATGCGGCAGCGGGCCAGGCCCAGCACGGCGAGCCGCTTCTCGAGCAGGGCGGAAAGGTCGCCCTCGTCGCACGCGATTGTCGTGGCTCGGGTGAAGTCGGCAGCGGCATCGTCCAGGCGCCGCTGGGCCCGCCTCGCCTCACCGGTGAGCCTCGCCACCCGGATCTGTCTGGCCGCCGAGCGATCGCCGATGGCGGCGTAGGCCTCGACAGCCTCGTCGAATCGGCCCAGTCGCACGAGCAGATCGCCCCGCCATTCCTGCATGCGGACCGCGTGGATGCTGCGGGGATGGGACGCGAGGTAATCCCTGGTCACCGTCAAGGCTTCCGGAAGACCCTCGCCCGTCTGCATGGCAGCCGTCACCCGCGACGCCGCATCGACGAACGCCAGTTCGTCCCGAACCGTGTCGCTCAAGGAATCCCGTTCGATGCGGCGATCCGCCGTCATGAGCGGCTCCAGTTGGGTGCGGGCGGCGAGGCCATCGCCCCGCAGCACGAGGCCGCGGGCATCACGCATCTCCTCCGGCTCACCGTTGGGAAGCATGTCGAGGACGTCGTCGATGGCCACACGCCACTGCTTCTTCGTCGGATGGGTGGGCGTGTCGATGGTGATCGAGTCGGGTGAGGTTTCGACGATCGAGCCCCGGAGTTCCGGAAGACGGGGCTTGCCCTTCGAGGAGATGCGAGGAGCGGCCTCGGTGGCCACGGACGTGCCGGGACGGAGGAGGATGCGATCCTCGGCGAAACTCACGTGAGCGCCGACGACCCATGCGATCGCTGCAGCGGCCAGTGGCATGCGGACGAGCGGCCACCGTCGCCGTTCGATGGAGTGGAGCGTGGCGACGGTCACGGGGTCTTCTCCGAGGCCGTGGTGTCAAGGCCGTTGGCGGGCCGCCCGAGGGCCGATTGAACAGTCTTGAGAAGCGCATCAAACTTCCGTCGCATCACGTCACCGCCGAGATCCGGGTAGAGTTTGTGGGTCATCGTGATCGCCGATTCCGCGGTGGCGAGGCGTTTTTCGCGGTCGGCGCCGGTACCCAGTTCGGCCCGCAGCACGAGCGCCTCTGCCACGTTCAGCCGGGCTTCGAAGAATCGCCGACGGGCCTCGAGGGCCTTCGGGTCTTCTCCGGCAAAGGCCTGTCGGGCAAGCCGGTTGGCGATCGTCGACCAGCCCCAGATCGTCGGCTGGCGGCCAACGGCAGCCTCGCGCAGCAGGCCATCCGCCCGCTCCTTGTCGCCCGCCTTCGTGGCGGCCCGCCCGGCGTCGAGGAGGAGTCGGGCGGCCTCCTCCTGGGCGTCGAGCCATGCTTTGGTGGCATCGGCGGCAAGGATGGCATCGATCTGCTGCTGTGCCACGTCAAACCGGCTTCGTTCCCGGGAGAGCCCGGCAAGTTTGAGACGGATCGTCGGCTCGAATCGCCTCAGTTCTGCTGTTTCGGCCTCTGGTGTGGCCGCGTTGGCAAGCCGATCGAGAAGACCGGCGTAGGCTTCGGCGGCTCGATCGAGGTAGCCGTCGGCCTTGGCTTGCGGCACGGCCTTGCCCGCTCCCGCTCCGAGCGATTGGTAGGTCGTTGCCACCCACACCTGGGCGGAGGTTCGTGGGTCACGCGCGGCGACCGCCTGCAGGAATGCCTCCAGGCCCTCCACGAGCGTGGCCGCCTGCTGGCGGGTTGCCGCATCGGTCGAACCGCTGAGCTGGTCGAGCCGCTTTTGGAGCGATCGCCCGAGCGACAGGGAGATTGCCGCCACCCGGTCCGATGCCGAGGGGTCGTCACGGGTCGCCTCATCGAGCAGCCGCATGGCCGCCTGCACGTCGTCGAACCGCCCGAGTTCCACGAAGGCCGTGAGCGATGCCGACAGGGCGGCGATCGCCAGCGACCCCTGTCGGAAGGTCGGGTCGGATCCCGAGGCGACGAGCCGCCACGGACCGATCACGGGGTCGTCGAGGATTTGCGCGGCACGAGTGGTGTCGCCCGCTTCGAGCGCCATCTGCACCCGTGCGAGTGCCGCCGTGAAGGCGACCTTCGCTCCAGATGGGCCCTCGGGCAAACGGCCCGCCGCCGCGACTCCGGCCAGCCCCTCGTCGAGGAGGCGGGTCGCCACGGTATTCGCCTGATCGCGCTCGCCGTCGCTGCGTCCCGACTTCGGTGCCTCGACCGCTTCATGACGGAGGGCTGTTCCAAGGCGGAGGAGAAGTTCGGCACGCCGCGGCTGCTCGGCCGGAATCATCGCTTCGAGCGAGGCAAGTGCGGCGACGTCATGATCAGCGGCCGCAAGGCCGATGAGCACCGCCATCGCGTCGGCCCCCTCAGGGTCGAGCGGCCATCGCTGCACCATGAGCGACGCCACCTCGCGCAACGCTGCATGGGCTTGAGCGACGGCAGCCGGATCCGCGGATGCCGCAAGCGACTGGAGGCTCGCAAGCGCCACGCGGGCCGCCTGCCGGCTTCCAGGGGCGTTGGGATACTTCTCGACAAGCATTCGGCCAAGGGCCGCCGCGTCGGCATGCTCACCCGCCTCATGCAGGAGAAACGCCCGGATCGTGCGAACCTGGTTGAGTGTGGCTTCGTCGGCGGTGGTGTCGGCTTCCCCGAGCGTGACCGCCTGGTGGGTCGCCTTGAGGGCGGCGTCGCGAGCCGTCACCACCGATTCGGCGGCTGTGTCGGCTCCCGCGTGCGTGCGGGCCTCCTGAAAGGCGGTGAAGGCGGCCTGGGCATCGGAGGCTGCCGTGGGGAAGTCGGCGGCGACGTCACCAAACTCCTTGCCAAGCGAGCCGGCGAGGCTGCGAGCCTCCTTGGCGAATTCTCCGTTGGCATTGGCCACGTCGCGGGCGAGCCGCACCGCATCGGCCTTGATCAGTTTGGCGGTGGCGGTCTCCTTGTCGCCGAGGTCGGCGGCTCGGGCGGCAAGGATTTCGGCGGTACGGTATTTCACCCGGGCGAGATCGGCGGAGAGCCCGTCCTTGGCGGGCGCGAGGGCGAACCGCAGGAAGGCGTTGCTTCGATACTTCTCCGGCTCGAACGGCGATGGACCGGTCACCTCGCCATAGCGTTTGTCGGCCAGCCAGCATTCCAGGGCGATGCCAAGGGCACGGGTTTTGAGGCTGAGCCCCAAGGGCGACAGCGGTTCGCCCGGAGCGGCGTCGAGCGTGAACAGTGGCGCCAGGGTGGCGAGCGCGGCATCCCGCTTGCCCAGCAGGGCTAGGTTTCGACCTTCGTTGAGCCTGGCCACGAAGCCCACGCCCAGCTTGCCATACTTCTCGGCAAGTTCGTGGTTGCGTTCCCGCGAGGCCTCGATCGCCTGTTTCCACTCCTTCGACTCCGGTTCGTAGGCCTTCGATTTCTCGAAGTAGGTCTCGGCAACCATCAGCCGCGTCTGCAGGAGCTTGGTTCGGAGTTCCTCCTGGCGGCGAAGCGGCTCGGCCAGGTCGGCTTCGAGCGGCTTTTCGGCGCTCGCGAGCTCCCTCGCCATGCGGGATCGCTGATAGCCGGCCTTCTTGATCTCGGCGGTCGGCTTGGCTTTTGACTGCTCGAGTTTGGTGATTTCCGCCATCAGGCCCTGGATATCGCCGGTGATCTTCTGGAAACGAGTCTGGAGTTCCTGCGGCGGTGTCGGACGTTGGCCCCGCTGCGGAGGCGTCTGCAGCTTCGCGAGTTCGGCTTGGGCAGCCACGATGGCCGACCGCTTCTGAAGGATTTCCCCGTCGATCTCGTTGATCTGCTTTTGAAACTCATCCGTCTCCGATTTTCGGGATTCAACCTGCTCGCGGAGTTCCTTGATGGGCAGCCGGATCTTCTCGATCTCGGCGTCGGCGGCATGGAGGGCCACGAGGATGGCGTCTTCCGAGGTGACTGGTGGAACGCGAGGCTGTTTTGCATCACCGGCTTGGAGCGTGGCGATGGCGCTGTCGAAAAAACCGACGGCCTGGGACCGCAGGGCGGGCACATCACTCCCAGGGCGATCGGCCCGGGCGAGGCAGAGTCTGCCCCGCTCAACCAGGAGGTTGCCCTTTTGGGTGAAGGCGGCGATCGCCAGATCCTCCGAGGGCGACGTGGCGAGGAAGGCGTTGATCGACGCCTCGGCCTCGTCGAGCAGCGTCGACCGAGCCTCCATCGTGGCTTCCGTGCGACTGGCCGCCACGAGCGCCGACCCCTTGAGAAACTCGAGGCGGCTGCGGGCATCGGCCGACATCCCGGGATCGGCGACCGCCCGCTCGATCACCCACAGCATCACGTCGGGCATCTCGCGATCCTGGAGCTGGTCCAGAAGCGCGAGGGTGGAGGTTTCCAGGGTGGATGCCGCCATCGCCGCGGTGCTCGAGACGCCGGCAGCGAGAAGGATCGCCGCTCTGAGGTAGCGATGGATGGCCATGGTGACCGTGACGAGCCCTGACGAACGGTCAGCGACGCCCGCCACCCTATCCCGACATTCTCAAACGTTGGGCGGAGATGGTCAAACGACCGGTGACACGCGCCGGCGGCAAGCGACGGGATCAGCTGCCCCGGTGCGCCGTCCGCGAGGATGCGGTCGCAGCGGCAAGCCACGACGGGAGTTGGCCGGCGGGAGGCAGTTTCACGACGCGGGCTGACCGCACGCCCGGGCAGGCGGCCACCGCCGCCACCGCCGCGGCCGACGGCTCCTGATCGAGGTTGAGCACGCCGATCGCATCGCCGCCAGGGGTCGAACGTCCCACGGTCATCTGGGCGATGTTGACGCCTGATTGGCCGAACGTGGTGCCGACACCACCGATGATCCCCGGCACGTCCTGATGGGTGAACACGAGCAGGATGCCGTCGAGATAGGCTTCGAGGCGGTGGCCCTCGAGCTGCACGATACGCGGCATCGAGTGGCCAAAGAGCGTGCCGGCGGCGCGGTGGACATGATCCCCCGCCACGAGATCGACCGCCACGACGGAACTGAACGCCCCCGGGTCGGTCCGACTCTGTTCCACGAGTTCGATGCCCCGTTCACGAAGGAGCATCTCGGCGTTGACGATGTTCACATCCTCGATCGAGTGTTCGAGGAGACCGGCGGCGAAGGCCGCGGTGACGAGCTTCGTGTTGCGTGAGGCGATTTCGCCACGGAAGGCGATCGAACAGGATCGGGGTGCCCCCGAATCGAGCTGCGCGAGCAGGAGCCCGAGCCGCCAGGCCAGGTCGAGGAAGCCGCGAACCCCTTCGAGGGCCGCAGGATCGATCGCCGATGAGTTGACGGCGTGCCGCACCGAGCCGGTCGTCAGGAAGTCGACGAGAAGCCCCACGCCCTCCACGGCCACCTGCGACTGCGCCTCCTCGGTGCTCGCGCCGAGGTGCGGGGTCACCAGCACGCCGGGCATGCCAAACAGCGGGTGGTCGGTGCAGGGTTCCTTTTCAAACACGTCGAGGGCGACTCCGCCGATGACGCCCCGCTTCAGTCCCTCGACGAGCGCGGCCTCGTCGTAGATGCCGCCGCGGGCGCAGTTGATCAGCCGCACGCCCGGCTTGAGGATGTCGAGTTCCTTCATGCCGACGAGATGCCTGGTCTCGTCGGTGAGCGGCGTGTGCACGGTGAGGTAGTCGACCTGCGGCAGGAGGTCGCGCACGGTGCTGATGAGTTCGATGCCAAGTTCATTGGCGCGGTCGGGGGAGAGGAAGGGGTCGTAGCCGAGCACCCGCATGTCGAAGGACCGGGCCCGTTCCGCCACCGCCTGGCCGATGCGGCCGAGCCCGACGATGCCGAGCGTCTTGCCGGCGAGCTGCACGCCCATGAACTTGTTGCGGTCCCACTTCTTGTCTCGAAGGCTCGCATCGGCGGCGGCCACGTTGCGGGAGAGGCCGAGCATCAGGGCGAAGGCGTGCTCCGCCGTGCTGAGCGTGTTGCCGGCCGGCGTGTTCATCACGACGATGCCGAGCCGTGTCGCCGCCTCCTTGTCGATGTTGTCGGTGCCCACGCCCGCCCGCACGATCGCCTTGAGACGGTGGTTGCCGGCGAGGGCATCGGCGGTGATCTTCACGCCGCTTCGGCAGATCGCCCCGTCGTGCTGGGCGAGCGCCTCCCGCAGGGCGTCGCCCTTGAGTCCGATCTTGACCTCGTAGGTGATGCCGTGGGCGGCTGCCGCGTCGAGCAGGGCAAGGCCGTCGGAACTCAGGGTGTCGAGCACGATGATGGAGGGCATGGGCGGTGATCCCGGGGAAGGGGAGTAGCGGGGCGGGGGGCGGGACTCAGTCCTGCCGCTCCCGCTGGAAGTCGGTCATGAAGTCGCGGAGCGCCTCGACGCCGGCCATCGGCATCGCATTGTAGATGCTGGCTCGGATGCCCCCCACCGATCGATGGCCCTTGAGGTCCATCAGCCCGCGGGCTGCGGCCTGCGTCACGAAGGCCTTCTCGGTCGCCTCGTCGGGAAGGCGGAAGGTGACGTTCATGTCGGATCGGCACTCGGGACGAGCATGACCTGCGTAGAAACCGCCCGAACGATCGAGCACTTCATAGAGCAGCCTGGCCTTGGTGGCATTGTGCCGGGCCATGCCGTCGAGGCCTCCCATGCGGTCGGCGATCCACTTGCAGACCAGATTGAGGATGTAGATCGCGAAGACCGGCGGCGTGTTGGCCCGCGAACCGTTCTTCACGAACGTGCGGTAGTCGAGCATGGTCGGCAGGTCGTCTCGCGAACGCTCGAGCAGGTCCTTGCGGATGATGACGGTGGTCACCCCCGCGATCCCGGCGTTCTTCTGGGCACAGGCGTAGATGAGCCCATACCGGGAGACATCGATCGGCCGTGACAGAAAGTCGCTCGAGCAGTCGCAGACCAGCGGCGACGGGCCGAGGTCGGGGTCGTGCTTCCACTGAACGCCTTGAATGGTCTCGTTGCTGGTGATGTGCACGTAGGCCGGCGAGGGCGAGAGCGCGATCTCCCGCTCGGTGGGGAGACGGTCGTGCTTGGTGGCCGAGCCGTCCCAGGCGACGTGCACGGCACCTTCCCGGCGGGCCTCTTTGACGGCGGTCGCGCCCCACGTGCCGCTGATCACATAGTCGGCCGGATTCGCCTGCCCGCGGAGCAGGTTCATCGGCACCATCGAAAACTGCAGGCTGGCGCCACCCTGCACGAAGATCACCTCGTGCGAGTCGCCGATGCCCAGGAGAGATTTCACCGCGACGAGCGTCTCGTCGAGAATTCGGTCGAAGGAGGGGCTGCGATGGCTGATCTCCAGGATCGACATGCCGACGCCCGGCAGGGAGATCAGTTCGTCACGGGCGTGCTCGAGCACTTCCAGCGGCAGAACCGCCGGGCCGGGGGAGAAGTTGAACACGCGATCCGTCATAGGGAGCACCCGAAAACCATGGGGATTTCCGGGGCAGAATAGGAGTCACTGCGGGGAGGGTCAACGGGCGGCGTTTCGCTACGGGGCCGGTGGCGGAGTGGGCGGTGGCGGCGGGAGGGCGGCGGTGCGGTAGGCCGCTGCCTGCGACGCCTGGAGGCTGGCGACTTTGGCCACCACCGTCGGCTGGTTGGGATCGATGCTGAGCGACCGGGAGTAGTTGGCCAGGGCCTGCGTCTGGTCACCGGCCGCCTCCCGAAGGCTGCCGAGTGCCACGAGAGCGCGAGGGTTGTTGGGATCGATCGCGAGGGCGTCGATCAGCTGGTTTTCGGCCTCAGCAACGTTGCCGGTTTCCTGGGAGAGCCGTGCCAGTTCGATATGAGGGGCGGGGTTCGTGGGCTGGTTGGCCGCCCATGAGTTGAGCTGGGTGACGGCCTCGTCGTTGCGCTTCTCCTCCACGAGGAGCACGGCCAACGCCCGCTGACAGGCTTCGTGATTTGGGTTGCGAGCCAGGCAGAGGTGGTAGTACTGCTCGGCCGTCTGGAGGTCGGACGTTCGGTCGAACAGCTTGGACTGCTGGTGATACGTCGCCCCGAGGTTGTAGAACGTGTCGGGGTTGCCAGGATCTTTCGACAGCGCCTGCTGAAACGAGTTCACGGCGCCGAGGTAGTTTCCCTGCTGGTAGAGCTTCACGCCCTCCGCGTTGTCGGTTTTTGCCATGCCCA
>Ga0208783_10000102_pt1 | contig 49227 bp, 64 predicted proteins | sample DEB19_08_DNA_2_FD_184529 | JGI IMG/M metagenome (GOLD analysis project Ga0208783, IMG submission 184529) | Aqueous microbial communities from the Delaware River and Bay under freshwater to marine salinity gradient to study organic matter... | ecosystem: Environmental > Aquatic > Marine >... | reverse complement strand
TGCGCATCAGCGCGGCCGACTTGCCCCACACGTAGGAGGCGGTGGTGCCGGGCTCCTGCGCGTTGATGACCTTGGCGCGGCCGACGATCACGCGGTCGACCTCGATCAGCGCGGCGAAGAGGTCGAGCTGCATCTGCGCGGGCACCGCGCCGATGTTGCTCACGCCAGCGCGCGAGAGGATGTACTGCAGCACCTTCGGGTTCGTGCGCAGCTTGGGCCACACCTGGCCGCCGATCACGAACGTGTTCGGGGTCGCGAACACCTCCTCCTTGGCCGCGAGGATCGCCGCGATGGGGTCCGAGGTCGACGTGTCCCAGCGGTTGGCGCCCGAGAGCGCCGTGGTGTTGGCGCCGTAGTAGGCCGAGTCGAAGGCCTTCGCGGCGACGCGCACCTCGCGGGAGAGGTCGAGGAAGCTCTTGACCACCGTCGCCGAGATCACGCGCGGGTTGAGCGGCGCGTCGGCGTTCGAGAGGGTCTGGTTGTCGATGAAATCGACGAGGCCGTAGTCGCGGCACGAGTACGACAGGTCGCTGTTGACCGTGTACGCGCCCACGTCGTTCGGCCGCGAGCGCGACCCGGCGAGCTGCGCGTTCGACAGCTCTTGGAGCGTCGCGACGGGCATCGACCAGATCTTGTCGCTCTTCTTCGGCACCGCGACGACGGGCATCACGAGGTCGGCGATGCAGTCGCGGTTCGCGTACATCGCGAACATGTTTTCGAGGCCCACGTCGATGTGGACGCTCGCGGGCGAGAGGCCCATGAGGTGCGTGCGGGTCGAGGGCGACGCGTGCATCAGGTGCTGCTGCGCGAGGGGCAGCGACGCGACCTCGTTCATCAGGCGGTAGAGCGTGGGGTCCTCGTTGCGCGAGGAGAACTCGCTCGCGAGGATGCGGCGACCGGCGTCGGTCTGCGCGAAGGCGGCGAGGCGAGAGGCGTCGTTGGGCGACATCCCCTCGCTGAGCAGGATCGGTGCGTTCATCGGTGGTGTCCTGTGGAGGTGTGAGGGGAGATCAGCCCTGGATGCGTCCGGGGCACACGGAGACGGGGATGGAGCCGCTCGCGCTCGTGGTCGCGAGGGCGATGCCGACGACGGCGCAGTTGGTGCCACCAGCCGGGGCGGCGGTGAGGCCGAGGCCCGTGGCGCCCGCCGCGGTGATGAAGTCGTTGGCGGTGACGCCGGCGCCCGCGCCGCAGGTCACGATCGCGCGGCCCGAGGTCACCACGTAGACGCTCTCCGAGGCCGACGCGGCGTTGAGCGCGACGCCGACGATGGCGGCCGTGGGCGACGCGCCCGCGGTGGCGACGACGGTGCTCGCGCCCGCGGCGATCACGAGGCTGTTGGCGAGGATCGAGCCGCCCGCCGTGAGCTTGATGACGGTGCCCGAGAACGGGGGCTGGTCGGCGCCGATGAGCACGGCGACGGTCTGCCCGTCGGTCACGGTCTCGAGCGCCAGGCCGATGCGGGTCGCGTCGACGGGCGTCGAGGCGCTCTCGCTGGCGACGGTGCCGAGGGCGCCGCCGATCACGAGGCGGTCGCCCGCGGTGATCGAGCCCGACGCGGTGCACGCGAAGACGCCGTTGAGGATGACGCTGATGGGCTGCGTGGTCGAGGCGAGGCCCGCCTGGTAGGCGACGCCGATGAAGGCCTCGCGGCTGTTGGCGCCCGAGGGGAGCTTCACGCTGTCGTTGGCGGTGCCCTGCACGAGCACGGCGCCCGCGGCGACGCTGGCGCTCTGGCAGAGCAGCGCGATCAGCTGCCCCGGGTTACGGAGAGACATTCCCATGGTCGTAGTTCCTGTGTGATGAGCGGTGAGAGGGTCAGCGAGGGAGGCGCGCGAGGGCTTCGGCGATGAGGCCCTTGCGGACCTGCTCGGAGGCCATCGTGATGGCCTGCGTGAGCGAGGTGGCCTTCTTCTCGCTCATCAGCTTCGTGGCGAGCGCGTCGACGGCGCGCGCCTCGGCGAGGTGGTCGTTGCCGTCGAGGCTGATCGACTCGGAGACCTTCGGGAGCGAGTCGCCCGACACGCGGCCCGTGAGCAGCGTCTTCGCGTCGCCGGTGATCGCGGCGGGCGGGGGCTCGACCTCTACGGCGGGGAAGATGCGCTCGAAGCTCGTGCGGTCGGAGAGGCACAGCGCCACGAGGTCGGCGCGCGCGGTCTTCGGCGCGCGGCCCGAGGCGCACACGGCGTCGGCCATGGTCTCGGCCTCGCGCTTCTGGATCGCGCCGAGCTCGTCGATGCGCTTCTGGATCGCGGCGAGGGCTTCGTCTTCGGCGGCCTCGGGGTCCATCTCGGCCATCTTGCAGACGCGGGCCTTCATCGCGTCGTAGCGAGCCTTGAGCTCGTCGTGCTTCGCCTGCATGGCGGCGCTCTTGTCGTCGGGCTGTTCCATCGTCGTCGGCTCCTTTCGCGGAGCGACTTCGACGCCCGCGGGGATGTGCACGGCCCCGGGCGACAGCCCGAGCCGCGTGGTGTCTGCGGTCTCGCTCGCAACGATCGGCGCCATGCCGTCGAGGAACGGGTGGTTCGTGAGCGCCACGCTCGTGAGCCGCGCGCCGATCTCGGCGCCGGTCTCGCGGTCGATCGCCGTGAACTGCACGGCGGGGCTCACGTAGAGGTAGCGGCGCGCGCGCACGTACTCGACGGCCTGCGCGTCGCACCATTCGAACGCGGCCCACAGGCCACGGTCGCCGCGGTCTTCGAGGGCCACGATCCACGCGACAGCGGGCACGCCCTCCTGCGCGACGTTCTCGGGGAGCACCTCGCTCGTGTGCTCGTAGTCTACAGGCACGCGGCCGTTCGCGGTCGCCGAGAAGTTCGCGATGATCTCGCCGAAGGTCTCGGCCGCGAAGACGAACGCGCCTTGCGGGTGGCCGCGAAACTCGCCGTAGCGGGCGATCTGGTTCCACGTGGTGTGCCCGACGGCCGGCAGACGCGCGTCGTCGAGCAGGATCGCGAGGCCTTCGCCGCGCATCGTGCGGGGCGCGGCGGTGCTTGCGTTGGCGTCGCTCATGTTCTTCTCGTCGGCCGCGTCCATCTGGCGCACGACCTTGCGGGCCCACGCGTAGCCCGCGTCACCGCCCCAGCCGTGCCACGCCTGCCAGCCCTTGCCCTGCTCGTCCCAGGTGTCGCCGCCCTTGTCGACCTCGTGGCGCGCGAACCACCCGAGCATCTCGCGCACGGTCTCGGGCGAGAGGCGCTTGCCGTTCGAGAGGTCGCGCGCGCGGGCGAGGCCCGTAGGCTCCATCCCGCGTTGGCTCGGCGGCTTCTCGGCGCGTACCTCGAGGGCGCGCTTCGCGGCTTCCTGCGCGCCCTTCGGCGGGGTGAAGTCGATGTGGTCGTATTTGCTCACGAGTCTTCGGTGGGGCGCTGCGGGGGCTGTGCGGTGTCGCTGACGCCGTCGGCCTCGGCGGGCGTCGAAGGCGTCTGCGCCTTGCCGCCGAAGGTCTCTTCGTCGTCTTCGATCTCGGGCAGCTGGAGCGCGTTGGCGGAGCTCCTCTGGCCGAGGCGCCCGCCCATGTCGGCGAAGATCTTCATGCGCTTCGCGAGGCCGTCGAGGTCGCCCGCGGGGTCAGTGGCGAAGACGATCGACGGCGCGAGCCGACCGACGCCGAACGACATCTCGACCATCGGGCGCAGCAGGTCGCGCCGCAGCGTCGCCGCGAGTTGCTGCGCGTCGCTGCGCGCGATGACGAGCTCGCCGCGTTCGTGCACCTCGCCGAGCGCGCGGTTGCCGCCGCCGGCCGTCACCTCGGAGCCGAGCGTGCCGCCCACGATGGCCTTCGACATCTCGGCGTTGCAGAGCGACGCGAGGCGTTCGTGCACGTCGTTGTTTGTCGGCGCCGAGATCACGTCGAGCTTCGTGGTGTCGGCGATGGCCACGGAGACCGTCGACGACATCGCGTCGAGCGCCTCGAGCAGCACCTGCTGGTCGTCGGGCGTCGATACGTACTCGCCCATCTCGCCCTTGCCGGTCGAGTAGGTGCCGACACGCAGACCGCGCCCCGCCCACTGCGCGTAGGCGAGCAGGTCGCGGATGTCGAAGCGCTTGAACGTCGACCACCACACGAGCAGCCGGCCGAGGCCTTCGCGCGTCGGGTAGACGCCGCGCACCACGGGCTGATGCACCACGAACTTCCCCGCAGGGAACGCTGCGAGGGGGAGGCCGGGGAACTGCCCGAAGGGGCCGTTGGCGTTCGTGTTTTCGGGCGACGCGTACGTGGTCGCCGTGCCGCTCGCGTCCCACAGGTGCAGGCGCCAGTCGGTGGTGAACGCAAAGCGTCGGGGGTGAATGAAGTGCAACGACGCGGGCACCATGCGGCGCCCCTCGGAGCGCCACGTCACCTCGAGGCCCGCGCGCGCCTGGTAGACGGCGGTCATCAGCGACACGAGCGCGTCGGGGAACGACCGCTGCAGCGCGTCGGCGGCCTCGATCTCGAGCAGCCGCGCCGTGCACCACCGGGCGATCTCGGCGCCGCGCGCGCCGCTGCCTACGGGGGGCCGAAGCTCCCACTCGGCGCCCGCGACGCGCAGCTCGCGGCTCTGCAGCTGGGAGTGCAGGTGGCCGTCGCGCTCGCGGCACTCGTCGAGGAGGTCGGCGATCTGCCACAAGTAGCCGAGGTCGGCCATCGACAGGATCGACGTGACCTGCGCGGGCGTGAGCGCCGAGCCGAGGACGCGTGCGAAGCGGTCGTTGTAGGGGGCGGGCGCGAGGCCCAACTCCATCACGTGGCGCTTGGTGTCGATGACGGGCACTGAGGGTGTTACCAGACGGCTTCGCGGGTGCTGCGGATCAGGGTGGTCTTCGACGGCGCGGCGACGATGACGCTCGCCAGCTCGCTGAACGCGTCGCTCGCGGCGTCGACCTTGTCGTCGCGGCGGGTGTCGGGGAAAGCGTGGAGCTGCGCGACGAAGGCGGGCGTCCACGGTGCGCGGATCAGCGCGACGTTGTTCGCGCCGACCTGCGACGAGAAGGCCCCGGCGCGCGTGACCTTGTCGCCCGTCGGCGGCTTCGTCACGACGCGATACCCGGCGAGCTCACGCACGAAGGTCTGCGCTTGATCTTTCCCGGCCTGCCCGGGGTCCTGCGGGAGCCGGATCGTGACGTCGCGCCCATCGGCCTCAGCGGTCTTCGCGATGAGCGCGTGCACCTCGTGGGGCGGACCCACGTGGGTCACAACGTCGAGCACCACGTAGCGCGGGACGATGCCGGGGCCCCGGTCGCCGAGGAGCACGCCCTCGGTCGGGTCGCCGCCGGCGCCGAGGTCCCACCCGCGCACCTTGCGGGTGCACTGCGGGGCCGCGTCGAGGTAGCGCCACCAGTCGCGGTGGAAGAGCTTCCCTTCACCAACGCACGCGTCCCAGTCGCCGTCGAGCAGTTTTGCTCGCGTGACCGGGTCGAGCGCCATGAGCTGCGCGCGGTACTCGGGGCCGAGGTAGGGGTTGTCGGAGAGCTTGCCGCGGATGTAGCTCCGCGAGAGCGCGAACTCCGTGCCCTTCGGCACGATACGCCCGTCGGGGTCGTACCAGAGCGCGCGGCCGTCTTCGGCGCGGCCCTCGATCCACTCGACGAAGCGCGCGCGCACCCACTCGAGGTAGGGGCCGTCGGGGTTGCCGGTCGCGCGGAGACGGATCGGCAGGCCCGCCGCCGAGCGAAGGCGCGACTGAATGTAGCGGTATTGGTACTCGGTGAAGTGCGGGAGTTCGTCGAAGCCCGCGAAGCTAAACTCCGCGCCCTGGTAGCGGTGCACGTCGGCATCGCTCTCGAGGTACGCGAACTCGATCGTGGCTCCGCTTGGGAACGTCCATGCGTGGCGCGCCTCGTTGTATGTCGCGCCGCGGCTCGGGTAGAGCTTGCGCGACTTCTCGATGAGCGTGCGCTGCAGCTCGGGGAACGTGTTGCGGAAGAGGATCGCGCGGAACGACGGGTGCTCTACCCATCGCAGCGGGGCCACCACGAGGTATTCGCTCTTGCCGGGGCCCGCCGCGCCGCCGAGGAAGAGCTCGTAGGCGCCGCACGCGAGCGCGTCGGCCTGCATGGGCAGCGGGCACCAGACCTCGCCGGGGATGCTGCGCGCGGGGACGGCGCCAGCGCTTACGAGGGCGCTATGGCTCTCGCTCGGCGGGGACGTAGATCGTGAGGGCGATCGGCTTGCCATCGGTCGTCATGTCGACCTTCTTCGGGGCCGCGGCCCCGGTCACATCGGCGAGGGTCTTCGCGGCGGCCACCATGCCCTTCGCGTCGGGGCCTTTGTCGGGGGTGCCGACCTCGGCGGTGCGGTACGCGTTGAGCAGCAGCGCGCGCACGAGCTCGCGGTCTGCGTCGGGGTCGTGCGCCTTCGCCCGCTCGACGAGCCGCGCGCGAACCTTCGCGACGTAGCCCCACACCTTGCGGGGGTGGCGAGCGAACTGCTTCGCGAGATCGGGCACGAAGTCGGCGGGGGCCTCGGCGCGGAGGATGCGCGCCTCGATGTCGTCAAGCCACTCTCTCGGGATCGGCCTTCGTGCGCGCGCGATGCCCTTTTGTGCCGCTTCGTCGGCCTCGCCGGGGGCGCGTGTCTGGTCGCCCATCACTGCCCCGCCGTCTCGACGACCACAACGCGCCGTCGCTGCCGCGCGCCGTTGCCGCCGACGCACGTCTCCGTGGTCAGCGTGAGCGAGCCCGCCGCAGCGCCTCTCGCGAGGATGCGGTATGCCTGCGCCCGCGAGCAGCCGCGCAGGGCCATGACGTCGTGGACTGTGAGCGTGGTCACGTCGGGAAGGTGCGCTGGCGTCGTGCGGGCGAACCGCGGAGACACCTGTGGCGCTGTTGCGAAGGCTACGTGAGACACCGTCAGCATGTCAAGCACCCCGCGCACGATCCCACGCCGTCACCGCGCGCTCCAGCACCCTGCGCCCCCACGCGACCAGCGCCGCCCTGGCCTGCGTCTCGCGGGCGACCGCCGACGCCACGGCCTCCCGCGCGTGCGACGTGTCCGCGTGCGACGTCAGCAGCCACGCGACGCTCGGCGCGCGCTTGCCAACGTGCGCCCGTTGCTCCGCGTGCTGGAGCGCCACCCGTGCCCGTGCGACGGCGGCCGACGCGTGCGGCAGAGCCTCCCGCAGCGCAACGGGGCCGCGCTCCTCGGCGATGGCCTGAGACAGCGCAGCCACCGTCGCGAGCTCGCCGCCGTGTGCCGCCAGCCACCGGAGCGCCTCGACGGAGCCTCGGCAGCGCAAAGCCCGGGCGTGCGCGCGCCGGGCCGCGGCCATCACGCCAGCGTCGATCGCGTGCTCCGTCGGCGTCTGCCGCGACTCTGTCTCGGACGGCATCCGCGGCTCACACCCGCTCGATCGGAGGTCCGCCTCGAGCGCGAGCAGCGGGGCGAGTTCGCGGCACACCCGCGCGAGGCGCGCATCGTCGAGGCGGTCAGCGACGGGACATTCAGAATCCATGGGCTTTCTCCATCGGGACGGTGGGCGCGACGAACCGCAGCGGCGGGCGCTGGGCGGTCGCAGGGGGCGCGGGAGGCGTCGGGGTGGGGTCGCTGGCCGTCCGGGCGGCCCTGAGCGACTCCGTGAGGCGCTGGCGCGCCTCGGCGGGCATCGGGCGGGCGCCGTTGGCCCAGTGGTAGGCCGTAGGGCGGCCGATGCCGAGCAGCGCGGCGACGGCGACGGCACCCCCGGCGGCGGCGATCAGGGACCGATCGTCGAGCCGCGGGGCCGCAGGGGGGTCATTTTCGCTGAAACCGCTTGTGGGAAGGGTGTCACACGTTCCCTGGTGTGTCCCCAATATACTCTTAGACGGGGTTACTACAGGGAGCGTGTGACTGCCTTCTGCGAAGGTGTTTTCGTCAGAAACAGGCGTTTTCGGCCCCACGCGGCGATTCCACCCACCGGCGACGGCTGCTTCGGCCGTGCAATGGCCCACCCCCGCCGCCACCGATCCGAGGCGCGCCGACCCGTACACACGCACCGCGTCGAGCACGGCCGCGGCGTCGATCACGTCGGAGGGCCCGCGGGGGATCTCGAGCACCTCGGCGCGGGCGTCCCACGACGCCGGTACGACGGTGCCCACGTGGACGTGCAGCGCGGGCGCCGTACGCCACGGCGCGCGCAGTCTGCCGGCCACCTGGGACACCTCGGCGGCCGTGGCGCGCCGGTACACCTCGGCGTGGTCGTCGGCCAGGCCGAGCACGGCGGCGATGGCGCGGGAGCTCCCGACGTTGGGGCGCGGGTCGCCGACCGACACCAGCGCGTCGCAGGTGCTCCAGTCGTTGCGCCCCCTCGCGTGGCCGTAGTGCCCGACCACGAGCTCGACGCCGCGGGCCCGTGCGTCGGCCACGATGGCGCGCGCCGTCGGGTCGGCGCCGTCGACGCCGCGCACGGCCGCGTCGAGCACGTCGGCGAGCGGTTTCCAAGAGAACAGCCCGACCCGCGTGCAGCCCGCGTCGGCCACCTGGGCGAGCGCCGCGCGCACGTACCGCTCGAGGCCTTCAGCCCACAGCACGCGCCCGCCGTCGAGCGCCGTCTTGCGGGTCGCGTCGGCCCAATACAGCACCCGACGCGTGACGAGCGCGCCGTCGGCCACGCGGACGTCGGTGACGTGCGAGTCGGGGAGGTAGCCGGTGTGCGCCGCCAGCGCGCGCACCACCGCGACGTCGGCCGTCGCGTCGAGGAGCACCGTGGGGCCGCCGCGCTGCATCGCCGCCGCCACCGCGGGCGAGGCCATGATGCCCCGCAGCACGCGTCGTGTCGTGTCGGGAAACGCCACCTCGACGGCCGCAACGCCGCGCTCCGCGTGCCCGTCGACGCCGTCCGGGGCGCTGCGCAGGATGCCCGCCGCGAGCCGCGCCACCTGCGCGTGTGTCGCCGACGCCGTGACGAAGCGCTCGCTCGGCTGCCCCGAGAACACCCGCCCGTGCTCCATCTGCGACGGCCGCGGGGCCCACGCGGACCGGCGGCGCCACGTCGACACGGGGGACGGGTTGGCCTTTGTGGGGCGCTCGCGGGACTCCGACCACGCCGCGCGAATCGCGTAGTCGTGCAGGATGTCGCCGGGCGCCATGACGTCGTCGCTGTCGGCCACCGGGTACGCGGCCTTGACCGCGTCGCACCAGGCCACGTCGCCGAGCAACGACTCCGCGCCGCGAGCGAACACCTGCTGCAGCGCATCGGCCCCCCGCGGGAGGTCGCCCCGCTCGAGGCCCGCCGCGAGCGCGCGCAGCACCGGGGCGCGCCACCGCTCGCTGCGAGCGAAGTGAACCTCGGCGCCGGCGGCCGACTCCAGCGCGTCGCGCGTGAGCGCCACCGACTCCACGGCCTGCGGGTCTTCGTCGATGATGACCAGCGCGTCGTTTCCTGCCCACGCGAGGCCCTGCGCGAGCAGCGCGTGCACCGTGACCACGACCGCGGGCGTCCCGACGCCGCCGAGCGGGATCACGGTCCCGGCGCGCGCCGCGCAGCCGTCGAGGTGCGGGCACGGCGCGTCGGTGCCCTTGGGGCCGAGGTGCTTTCCCTCGCACCACGTGGCCGCCGCGTGGCGGGCGCCCGTCAACCTAGCGAGCGGCACGTGGTAGTGGCAGGCGGGCTCGCCCCCGGCGTCGCGGACGGAGAGCACGCCGCGCAGGTACTCCCCGCGCAGGCCCCGGAGCGCGCTGGCGACCTCGAGGGCCACGGCGTGGGAGCTGGCCACGTAGAGGGTCTTCATGGTCGACGGCACGGCCTCGCGGTCGCCGACGGCCTCGGCGCGCGCGCGCAGCACGTCGATCGCCGTTCGCGTTTTGCCCGCGCCTTCGGTGACGCGCACGACGCTCAGGCCCGGCGGCGCGGCCTCGATCGCTGCGCGCACACGGGGGGCGGCCTCGGGGGCGGCGACGGTGGCGAGGGTGCCGCGCGCGTCGAGCTCGTCGCGCAGGGCCCGCGCGCCGCCCTCGGCCGGAAACGCCGTGTCGACGATCGCCGCGAGGTCGGGCCAGTGCTGCGCCAAGTAGCCGTAGCCCGTGACGCCCTGCCCATTGCGCACGCGGTCGGCGGTCGTCTGCCACACCTGGGGGCGGTCGTCGCTCTCGCCCGAGGCGGCGCAGATCGCGCGGGCGAGCTCGGGGCCGCGCTCGAGCGGCACGCCGCGGGCGTAACACGCCCCCGCAAGCGCCAGGTGCACACCGTGGCGGCCGTGGTGGCGCCGCAGCGCGCGGCCGAGGTCCTCTGCGAGCGTCGCCCACACGCCCGGGTCGACGGCGTCGCGCGTGGCGACGGCGCGCGGCGCGCGGGGGGCCCTCACGGGGGCCTCGGCGTTGCGGGCGAGGATGCGCAGCGCCGGCGCCCACGTGGGGCCGAGGGTGCGCGCGAAGTCGAGGTCGGCGCGGTCGTCGTTGCCCGAGGGGTCGTACCCCAGCGCCCCGACGTCCCACGCGTCGCCGCGGATCTCGGCGCGCGTGAAGACGCCGTCGCGGGTGACGTGCGGGAGGCGAATGACGCGGGGCCAGTCGCTGATCGAAGGGTCGGCGGCGATCCCGAAGCGCCGCGCGAGGTACGCGAGCCGCGAGAGGTAGAGGCGCTTCCACGCGATCTCGTCGAGCGGCGTCGCGATGAGGTGCGGCGTCGGGAGGCGGTACACGATGCGCGCGCCGCCACGGGTGCGGTAGCAGAAGGCGCCCGGGTGCGCGGTGTCGAGGGCGTCGAGGCGACGACAGAGCGCGCCCCACCACGCGTCGTCGGCGTGCACGGCGCCGGTGCCACCGAGGGCGCGGTGGCTCGCGGCGCAGTCGACGTCGAACAAAAACACGCTCATGGGCACGCCGCCCTCGATGCGCGCGTAAGCGGGCGGGTCGGTGCCGAGGCGGTGCGGCACGCTGGGGGCGCTGTACGCCGCAAGGTGCGCGTCGCCCGCATGGTGCATGGTCAAGAGCCGCGAGAGCGGCAGGTATTCAATGCGGCCCGGGCATAGCGCCTTCGGCCACGCGCGGTAGTTCTTCGGGCCGCGTGCGAGTAGGGGCAGCGTCGGGTCTTCGAGCATCACGCGCCGACCCCTCTCGCGAGGAGCGCAGCGCGCAGCGCGTCGACGGCGGCCTGCACGTTGAGCAGCGTGCTGGCGCGCTCGTCGTAGGTGAGCACCAGCGCGACGACGCCGTCGGCGGCGCACACCGCGAGCCACTGCCTCTGCGCGGGGCGCAGCTTGCCGTCGCCGTACTTCGCCTCGACCTCGACGCGCAGGCCCGCGCCGACGACCCACCCCGAGAGGTCCGCGGCGCCGACGGGCGCACCCTGCACGACCCCGCCGCGCTCGACCTTGTGCTTGCCCGCCTGCTGGCGGTGCAGCTTCACGGGGCAGACGCGCGGGAGCACGAGCCGCAGCACGTTCTGCCACGTCTGCTCGCGGTCGAGGTGCGCGGGCGCCATGATCTCCGCGAGGAGAGCGGGCAGGGCGTCGGTCACCACGGCGACGCCTCCGCGATCGTGGGCACTGCGAAGCGCAGCGGCGCGGCCACCGGGGCGGGCGCGAGCCACGGCCACTCGCAGAGCATCCACGCGCGCACGTTGGCGAGCTCCCAGGGGGTCATCTCGGAGCGCGACTTGCGGAACACCTTGAACGCGCGGCGGTTCGTCGAGCCCGATTCGAGGCCCTCCGCGTGGTCGACGCGGTTCGTCCATTCGTTGAGCTCGCCGCGGGCCCCGGCGGTCTGGAGCTTGAGGGCCCGCAGCGCGTCGGCGCGGATCTCGACGAGGTCGCCCGCGCGCTCCTCGAGCGGATCACCCGCGCTGGAGTCGGTGTCGTCGGTGAAGGGGTGCTGGCAGAAGAAGCACGTGCGGGCGTTCGAAGGGCACGCCGCGAAGCACGAGGGGCACTCCTTGATCGCGACGGACTGCTTGGCCTTCTTCTTCTTGCCGTCGAGGGTGATCTCCCAATCCGCGTGCGGGAGGTCGTGGTCGAGCACCGATCCAGCGTGGTCGAGAATCACCGGCGTCTCACCGCGCCACGGCCGCAGCACGCGCCCGGCGCACTGCACGTAGAGGGCGCGCGACTTCGTGGGGCGCGCGAGGATGCAGCCCTTCACGCTCGGCTGATCCCAGCCCTCGCAGAGCACGCCGCAGTTGCTCACCACGAGCGTTTCGCCGCGGTCGACGCGGGCGAGGATGCCTGCGCGCTCTTCGGCCGGCGTCTCGCCGTCGAGGTGCTCCGCGGGCACCCCGGCCTCGACGAACTGCTCCGCGATGTGGCGGCTGTGGGCGACGTTGACCGCGAACGCCACGGTGCGCACGCCGTCGAGGTGGCGCTTCCAGTGCTCGACGATGGAGCCGAGCAGCTCCCGCTTGTCGGCGGCCTCGGCGAGCTGCTGCTGGTTGAACTCGCCCGCGACCGTCGCGACCTTCGACGTGTCGACGCGGTGCGGGTGGCTGAACACGCGCGGCTCGGCCAAGAAGCCCTCGGCCATGAGGGCGCGCGGCGTGGTTACCACCACCAGGTGCTCGAAGAGGTCGCCGAGGCCCCGGCCGTCGCCGCGGTAGGGCGTTGCTGTGAGGCCGACGGTGAGCGCCTGCGGGCACGCGGCCACGACGTCGCGGTAGCTCTTGGCGAGCGAGCGGTGGCACTCGTCGATGAGCACCAGCGTCACGCCCGCGGGCACCGGGCGTCGGCGCAGCGTGTCGATCGACGCCACCTGCACGGGCGCGAGGGGGCGCTTGCAGCACACGCGGCGCCCCGTGACCGGGTGCGGGATGACGCCGTCGGCCATGATGACGCCGACGAGGGACTCGTCGAGGCCCATCGCGAGCAGCTTCGCGTAGGTCTGCGCGATCAACTCCGTGCGGTGCGCGAGGAAGATCACGCGGCCGCCGCTGGCGAGCTCGTCGAGGATCATCTGCGAGCCGATCACCGTCTTGCCCGCGCCAGTGGGGGCCACGCAGAGCACGCGCGCGCCGGGGCGACGGTGGGCGTAGACCTCCGCGATGGCCTGCGTCTGGTAGGGCCGCAGCGAGATCGACGCGGGCGCCGCAGCCGGGCGCGCGGCGGCGCTGCCGAACAGCATCGGCTGCGACGGCGGGGCGCTCACGGGGCCTCCGTCGACACGATCGCGGGGGCGGTGCCCGCGGGGAGGTGGTGCTCCTCGAGCAGCGCGCCGTGGAGACTCCACCGCGAGAGCGAGCCAGCGGCCTCCGCGTAGAGGCCAGCGTGCTCCGCGAACTGCCGCGCGAGCATCACCGACCCGCACGAGCAGGTGACGCGCGGGCCGACGGCCTCGGGGCCCGGGGCGCACGACCCGATCGCGCCGCCGTCGTCGACGACCTCGCCGCCGTAGCCCGCGGCCCGGTGCGCGGCGTCGAGCTCGACCAGCTCGTCGGCCGTGGCGGTGCGGAGCCACGTCGCGAAGGCGCGCATCTCGCGAGCCATCGACGCGCCGGGCACGTCGTGGACGCGCGGGCCGAGGTCGACGGGCGCGGGGCGGCGCTTCGGCGCCGGGGCGCTGGCCGCCGCGCGACGGCGCGCAGGGGCGCGCGCGTGCGACGCGTCGAAGAGGGCGGCCTGCGCGGTCACCGGCACGGCCCCCCGGGCTCGCACACACGGTCGCCGGGCTCTGCGTCGGCATCCTCGTACGCCACGAGCGTCCAGCTCGAGCGACCGCAGAGCACGCACGCGGGCGGCTTCACGCGGCCCGTGACGCCAGCCTCGGCCAGCACATCACGCACGCGCTCCGCGCCCACGCCGAGGCTATCGGCGATCACCGCCACGGGCACGCCGCAGCGACGGCGCTCGACGATCGACGCGCGCAGGGCGTCGGTCATCGGCGTGATGTGGCGGCGCGTGGCGAGTGACCCGACGACGCGGCGCACGGTCGACGGCTCGACGCTCACGGCGGCGGCGGTCGCGAGGAGCGAGCGCGTGCGGCGGTATGTCGCGATGATCGCGCGGGCGGTCGAAGGGTGCAGGCTCACGGCTCGACCTCGACGGCGAACAGGGCCTCAAGCACCTGCGTGGGGATCGTCGGGAGCGCGCCGCGGGCCGCGATCTCTTCGTGGCGTCGCTGGCACCACGCGTCGCGCGCGGGCGCCGGGAGACGCACGATCGAGTCGAGCTCGACGTCGGTGACGGCGATATCGGCGGTGCTCACGCTGCGCTCCGAGCGATGAGCAGCAGCACCAGATAGCCCACGAGGTCGCGCACGACGTCTTCGCCCGCCGCGGCCCCGCGCGCGAGGCGCGAGAGCTTGTCGTCGATGCGCACCAGCAGCTGCTCGATGGGCGTCGCGCGCGAAAACACCCGCACGGGCTCGAGGGCGCTGTTGCCGTAGGCGCGGTTCTTCTCGATCAGCATCGTGCCGAGCGCGTCGAGCTCGGCGCGCACCGTCACGGCGAAGTCGCTCACGGTCGTGGCGGGCGCGGCCTCGACGGGCTGGGCGACGGTGGCCTCGACAGGAGCCACGGCGCGCGCGACCGCTGCGGTGCGCTTCGTGTCGCTCGTCTTCGCGGCGACCTTCGCGGGCGCTGCCTTCTTCGTCTCCTTCGTGTGGTGCGCGAAGGTGGACCCGTTGCGGCGCATGGCGTCGACGCGGCGGCAGTGCGCGCACCACTGTTCGGTGCCAGCGTGTGTCTTCGCCGTCGTCAGCGCGACGGGGTACCTCGTGCACTTCGCGCACGACGGCGCGGCTTCGGTCGTCTTCGCGGGCATGGGCTCCTCGGCGGTCTTGGCGGTCGTGGTCGGCGCCACCGGAGCCGCAGCGGGCTCGACGGGGCGCGTGGTGACGGCGGGCGCTGCGGGTGACGCTTCGGCCAACCTCTCAGCGCGGCTTACGGGTTCGTTCTGCGCGAGCGTCCACGCCAGCTTGACGGCGGCCTTTAGGCGCACCCCATGCGATGGCGGCGTGGTGCCCTTGAGGGTCGTGGCGACGCCGCCGCGCGCGATGCACGCGCTGTTGCCCGCGCGGCGCATGGCCTTGTGCGCGGCCATGGCGTCGTCGCCGTAGGAGCCCACCAGCACGGCGGCGTTCGCGCGGGCGTCGAACTCGTAGACCTCGAAGGCCCCCGTGGGCGGGGTGATGTGCGTCGGCGCCTGCGAGGAGGCGTTCGGGATCTGGCTAAGCATCGCCCCACCTCACGACGAACGCGTGCGACGCCTCGCCCGGCGCGCGCGCCTTCGACGCCGCGAACACGGGCACGCGCTGGGCCTCGAGCAGCGGCTCGTAGAACGCCACCGCGAACGCATCGCTGCCCTCGGGCGCGGGCTGCGTGATCGGCTCGACGGCAGCCGCCCGCGCGCCGCAGCGCACGGGACCGGGGCGCGCGGCGAGGTCTGCGGCAGCGGCCTCGGCGGCGGTGCGCAGCGTGTCGCGCGCCACGTCGAGGCGGTGCTCCGCGGCCTCGGCGCGGGCCATCACGTCGAGCCACTGCCGGTGCGCCTCGACGGCCCGGCGCTCGGCGTCGCGACGCTGCGCGCGGTCGTGGGTGCGCAGGGCGCGGCAGACCGACAGGCGCGCGGAGGTAGCGCGCTGGAGCTTCACCACGCGCCAGAGCGCTGCGGCGAGGATGAGGCAGAGGGCGGAGAGAGCGTAGATCACAGCCCACCTCCAGCGCCCGCAGCGCGCACGATGCGGCCCGCCGTCGAGAGCACGATCGTCGCGTAGGCGGCGCCGCGCGGGTCCGCGCAGACGCCAGCGACGCGGTAGGCCGCGAGCGCCGCAGCCGGGGAGCCGCAGCGCCGCACGAGGCCCGCGAGCGAGCGCGCGGCGATGTCTGCCGACGCCGCGTCGTCGCGCACGTAGCGGTGGCCGAGGCGCACACCGCAGAGCGAGGCATAGAGCGGCGCGCTCCCGAGGCGCGACTCGCACCAGCACACGGCCGCGAGCAGCGAGGCAGGTACGCCGCTGCGGGCGGCGGCGACGGCAACGAGGCGCGTGCGCTCCGTGAGGGCGGGCGACGCGGCGACGCGCCAAAGCGTGAGCACCGTGGCCAGCAGGTGCGCGGCGCTCACGAGCGCCTCCACGGCTGCGACGCCGCCACGGCCCCGGCCACCGCGAGCGCGAGGCCCGCGTAGGTCAGCGTGCGGGCGAGCTCGAGCGACGCGCCCGACTCGGGGTGCGTGGCGCACCAGGCACCGCAGAGCGCGAGGCCCGCGCCGCCGCAGACCGCGGCGAGGAGCGCGAAGGCGTAGAGGGCCGCGCCGACGGAGGGCGGCATGGGGCGGGCGAGCTTCACGCGACCCCCGATCGGGTGGCGTTCGCGCGCGTCGCCTCGACGCAGGGCATCCATCCTGCGCGCGCGAGCCCGGTGCGCCGCCGGTGCGGCTTGAGGGAGCCGTCGTCGCGGCGGATGTCACTGCGGAAGCAGCGGGGGCAGCGGAGGTCGGCGAGAGGGGCGCTCACGACAGCACCTCGGGCGCCGGGCCCAGCGTGGCGACCACGTCGTCGGTCCCGCCCTGCCGCGCCTCGTGCGTCTCGCAGCCCGCGTCGAGCGCGAGGCGGATGTCGAGGCGCACGAAGCCCGTGAGCAGGTCAGCCGCGGCGCGGCGCGTCTCGGCGGGGCGGCCCGCGTCGGCGGCGATGCGCGCGAGCTCGGCGCGCGTGCGGTCGGGGCCGGTCAGAGGGCCGATCACGACTGCACCTCGACGGGCGCGCGCCGGAAGCTGACGCCGTGCACCACCACGCCAGCGACGCGCACGGCGCCCATGCCGCGCACCGGGCTGAACGACTCGAGCACCGCGTAGCTCTCGCCGGGAGCGATGCGCTCGCGCACCATGGCGGCGCGGCCCGGGCAGAGCCGCGCGATCACGACGTGGCCGCGGGCGACGCCGTCGAGCGGGTGTCTCGGGCGGCTCACGACGCCACCGCCGGCAGAGAGGGGGCCGGGGCGACGTCGAGGGCGTCGGCGGTGGGCCGCGCGAGCTCCTCGATCGCGTCGTGCACCGCGCGGGCTACGGCATCCTTCGCCGGGCGCTTCCCGCGGCCGAAGTACAGCCATTCGGGCGACACGCCGAAGAACCGCGACAGGTGCACGATCGCGTCAGAGCGCGAGTCCTGCCCCTTGCCAGCGGGCTCCGAACGCCCGGCGATCCACTGCGAGACCGCCGCACGCTCGACACCCATCCACCGACTCACAAGCTCGTGAGTCGCGTTTCCGTCGAAAATCAGCGCCTTGAGGCGCTCCGGGAATCCGTCGGGTTCACTCATAGGTAACGGAGTGTTACCCCGCGTTACCCCGACCGGTCAAACAAATGTGACCGGGTACCGCTTGACGGTAAGAAGTTGTTACTTACGTTCATGGACCGGAGGACAGACGCGATGCAGCGGATCGAGCAGGTGTGTGCGCAGAAGGGGCTGACCAAGAAGGGGTGGTCGCGCGCGGCGGGGTTCAGCGAGAACTACATCGCGATGCAGGGCCAGCGCGCCAAGCGCGAGCCCGCGTTCGTGCTCCCCGAGGACGGCGCCGCAGCTCTCGCGCGCGCCGCGGGCATCTCCGCGGAGTGGCTGCGCTTCGGCACGGAGTCGCACGGCCACGAAGTCACGCCCGCGCCGCAAGACCTGCGTGGAAGCACGCTTCTGGAGTCCGCAGTGCTCTCCGCGTGGCGCCGCACGGACTTCCCCACGGAGACCGTGACCGCCGTGCAGACGCTCGCCCGCGCGGTGCGCACGTCGATCCCCGGCGGCGAGGCCGCGGCCGAGGCCGTGGCGATGCGCTGGCTCCGCGCGGCGGATCGTATGCGCCGCGACGGCCAGCCCGTGACGTGGGAGGGCCTCGCGCTCGGCGCCGCGCTCATCGACCTCACCGACGAGGCCGCGTCGCTGGGCATCGAAGCGCCCGCCTCACCTGTCGCGATCCCCGGGAAAAAACCCGGGGGTAGCGAGGGGTAACAACAAAAGATCACAACGCAGTTGACGCGAGGGTAACAGTCCGTTACCTCTAGCCCCGTCCCCCGCTACTCCACCGCGGCGGGACGGAGCACACCGTGACCCTCGCCGACTGCCTCTCCTACGAACTCGCCGATAGCTGCATCCGCCTCGGCCGCCGCGACCTCGTCGAGGCCGCCATCGCCTGCGACTGGCCCACCGTCGGCAGCACGCTCGCGTCGCTGCCCGTCAACGACGTGACGCGCCACGAGCAGCGCGCCGCCGCGACGGCCGCGATCCTCCTCGGCCGCGGCCGCGTCGAGGACGCCGCCCGCGTGATGGCCGACCTGCGCGACGACGAGATGACGCTCGACGCGTACGCTGCCGAAGTCACCGCCGAGATGGCTGCCGCCGTGGCGGTGGCCTCGTGATCGCCGCCGCCCTCCGTGAGCGCGAGGCGCCCCCCGTGGCTGCCTCCGAAGAGTGCGCCTCGTGCGAGGCCAACGGCGCGACCGACGGCCTCTGCGCCGACTGCCACGAGCTCGTGCGCATCGCGGGCAACCACACCACGGGCTGCCGCTGCGGCGTCTGCACCCTCGCCGGTGCCGCGCAGTGGGCGCTCCGTGACGCGCAGGGGTGGCAGTGAGCGCCCGCGCGATCGACGCGGCGACCTACGCCCCCGGCGTGGCCGTCGCCGAGCCGCCGCTGCCCTACACCGTGCGCGTGCTGCTCGACGCGGTGCGCGAGGCGTACCCGGGCTCGACGGCGACCGCGCACGCGGGCCCCGCGGGTGCCGCAGTGGTGCTCACGGTGCAGACGACGCACGGCCGCGTGGTGTCGCGCGCCGAGGCCCCGACGCTGGGCGACGCGTGCCGCGCGCTCGCAGCGTGGACGGTGGCGCTGTGAGGGAGGTTCAGACCCATCGCGCCCTGCGCAGCCTGCCCGTCGTGCGGACCCTGATCGTGGGCCGCCACAAGCACGGACACAGCACGCTCTCCGACGTGGCCGACGCGACCCGCGGCGACGCTCACCGCGGCGGCAAAGGCGTCGCCGTGAAGCTCGCGCTCTCGACCGACCCTGCCGACGCGCCCGCAGACCAGGACGCGCCCGACCCGATGCCGACGACGACCGCTGGAAAGGACCGCTGACGATGCTGACCGAGACACAGAAGAAGCTCCTCGAAGCCCCTCTCCCGCGCGACGTGATCCGCACGCTCACGGCGAAGGGCAGCGTCGATTACGTCGACGGCTGGTACATCATCGGGCGCCTCAACGAGGTGTTCGGCGTCGACGGGTGGGCCGCGACGTACGGGGCCCCGACGGTGCGCGAGGGGCAGCGCCCGTGCATCTACGTGCCCGCGTCGCTCACGGTGGCGGGCGTCACGAAGCACGACATCGGCGTCGGCGTCGCCGCCAACGAGTCCGCCGACAGCTTCGAGACGGCCATCAAGGGCGCCTACACCGACGGCCTCAAGCGGTGCGCGCGGCTCCTCGGCGACAGCTTCGGGCTCGCGCTCTACGAGAAGGTGAAGGGCACGCAGAAGCGCAGCGGCGTCGGCATGGCGACCACGACGCTCGCGTACCTCGAAGAGGTCGACGCGGCGCCGACGCTCGACGCGCTGGCCCATTGGGTCGACGCGCACCTCGACGCCCTCAAGGCCATCCCCGACGACGAGAAGCGCGCCGTGCGCGACGCCGTCAAGACGCGGCGCCTCGAGCTCCAAGAGGCCGCCATGGAGACCCCGCCGCAGATCGGCGCGCCCCCCGCGCCCCAGCTCGCCGCCGCGACGTCGACGCAGACGGCGGCGAACGACCGCCCCTCGACGCCGCCGGCGGCCCCCGAGGCGCCCGCCAACCCCGCGGCGTCCGAGGCCCTCACGACCGCGCTGCGCCGCCTCGTGGTGGCCCGCACGATTCAGACGATCACCGCCATCGTGCGCGCCGCGCCGGTGCAGAAGATCGAACGCGCCTCGCTCTGGGACGCCACCCTCAGCGCTGCGCAGCGGGTCAAGTCGACGGAGGCCGCCCTGCGCGAGAGCCTCGACCGCGCCGAAGCGCACGGCGCCACGGTAGCGCAGTGGGGCCTCGTGGCGACGGTGCTCGTGGCCCTCGACACCAGCACCAGCGCGGCGAGCATCGAGGCCGTTCGCAAGCAGTACGGCGCGACCGTCGCCACGCTCCCGGCCCCGCTCCTCGCCGGGGTGAAGGCGGCGACCGCGGAGCGCGCGCGCGAGCTCGGCGCCGAGACGGTGGCGTCGCGCCTGAAGGCCGCCGCGACCGCGGCCCGCGACGAGGCCGGGCTCCAGGCTGTGCACGCGCGGCTCGTGGCCGCGTGCGACGCGCGCCAGGTGGTCAAGGCCGAGGTCGACGAGATCACCGCGGCGCTCAACGCCCGCGCTGAGGCCCTCGCGGCGTCGGTGGCAGCGTGAGCGACGACGCCGTCACGCCCGTCCCCCGCGCGCCCGCGTGGCGCCGCCTCACGGCCTCGGGGCTGCGCCTCGCCGCGCTGTGCGCCGCGGCCTACGCGCTCCCGGCCGACGACGCCGAGAGCACCGACGCGCAGGCAGCGGGCACCGGGCGCCACGCGTTCCTCGACGCGCTGGCGGTGGCCTATCGCGGCGACGCCGACGCGGCCCGCGCCACGGCGCTCGCCACGGTGCCCGCCGACGCGCCCCACCGCGCGACGTGCGAGAGCATCGACGTCGCCGACCTGCTCGCGCTCACGGGCGCCGACGTGGGCACCGTCGAGGTTGGCGTGCAGCTCGATTGGGACCCGTGGGCCGACGACGGCGGCGAGTTCGTCAGCGCGGCGCAGCACCGCGCGTACCGCACCGACCCGAGCAGGATCTACGGCACCTCCGACTGGATCGTGACGGCGCCCGACGGCGCGGTGACGGTGATCGACTTCAAGGGATCGGAGCGGAACGACCCCGCGCGCGAGCACGCGCAGCTCGCGTTCTACGCGCTCGCGGTGGCCCGCGCGCGAGGCCTCGCGACCATCGGCGTCGCGCTGGTCTACGTGCACGAAGACGGGCACCTGTACGCCGATCGCGCGCACCTCGACGAGTGGGATCTGTCGGCGGCCGCTGCGAGGCTCCTCGACACGTGGGTGCGGGTGACTGCGGCGCGCGCCGAGGTGGACGCCGGCCGCCCCGTGGGCACCTCGACGGGCGGCCACTGCGCGCGATGCCCCGCGATGGCATCGTGCCCGTCGATGGTCTCGCTGGTGCGCGAGCTCGCCACCAACCCGCCCGCCGCCGAGACCCTCCCGTCGCTCAGCGACGAGGCCGCGGGCGAAGCCTGGGTGAAGCTCGCCATGGTCAAGGCCGTGGTCGACCGCATGGACGCCGCGCTGCGCCAGCGGGCGATGCGCGCGGGCCTGCCGCTCCCCGATGGGCGGCGCCTCATGCCGTGCGACACGACGCGCCGCACGGTCGACGCGCGGCGGGCGCTCCCGGTGCTGCGCGAGCTCGTCGGCGACCGGGCCGAGAGCGTCGTCGAGCAGTCGGTGCCGTCGACCGCCGTCGACTCGCTCGCGAGCGAGGTGGCGAAGGCGAGCGGCGAGAAGATCAAGGCCGTGAAGACGCGCGTGTGGGACGCGCTGCGCGCGGCGGGCGCCGTGCGCGACTCGACGTACCCGGTGCTCCGGGTCCGTAAGGCTGGCGCTGGGAGCGACGATGCCGACGCGTAGCCGCCGTGAGGCCCTCGCTGATGCGCTCATCGAGGCCCGCGAGGCCGGTGCGCGCGAGGGCAGCGCCGACGCCGCAGAGCTCGCGACCCGCCGCCACGCGCCCGTGCGGGCGACGGCCCTACCCACGCGAGCGACGGCGTTCGCGCGGGCGATTGCAGAGATGTTCGCCGACAGAGACCTGACGACCCGAGAGGAATTCTAGAGCCATGTACGCAGTCGAAGATTTTCGCGACGCCCCGATGAGAACGCTCGCCACCGCTGAGACGCGCGAAGAGGCGCACCGCATCGCAGCGTCGCTGGGCATCACGGGCCACGAGTTCATTCGCCCGATCAAGGGCAACATGGCCGACGCCGTGGCGGCCCTCGAAGCGCGCCCCGCGCTGCTGTTCAACGTGAGCGAGCTCGAAGACCGCGCCGACGACGCCGAGCGGCAGACGGCCGAGACGGAGCGCGAGAACGACCGGTTGCACGGTCGAATCAGCAAGCTCCTCGACGAGAAGGATGAACTGACTGCGCGGCTCAACAAGATCACGCAGCCCTCGCTCCCCACCGAGGCCGCGTAGATGGACATCACGCTCAGCCGCAAGGTGCTCCTCGATCTGCTGGCGCGGGCGCTCCCCGCGACGGACGCGAAGAGCAACATGCCCATCCTTCGCAACGTGTGCCTCGTCGCGGACTTCACCGCGCAGACGCTCACGGTGAAGGCCACCGACCTCATGGTGAGCTTCACGGGTACGCGCTCCGCGACCGTGCGCAAGGCGGGCGCCGTGTGCGTGCCCGCGGCGCTCACCAGGGCGATCGTGAGCAAGCTCCCCGACGGCGACATCACCTTCACCGACGAGAAGGGCCGCGTGGCCATCAAGTCGAAGGGGGCCCGTCGCGCTGACTCGCTGATCTCGATCCCCGGCGAGGACTGGCCGTCTTCGCCCGAGCCTGAGGGCGAGGTGCACACGATCCCCGCGGCGCTGCTGGCCGATGTGCGGCGCCTCACGGGCTATGCGCAATCGACCGACGACACGCGCCCGCATCTCGCGTCGACGCTCTTCATGCTCCACGGCGATGCGCTGCGCGCGGTGGCCACCGATGGGCACCGCCTCGCGATGGCCTCGCGCACGGTGCCCGGCATGGAGGCGCGCAACCCGCGGCTCCCGTCGTCGCCGCTGTCGCTGCTGGTGCCGTCGGTGGGGCTCGCGCGGCTGTCGGTCCCAGAAGACGGCGACCTTCGCGTGTCGGCGAAGAGCAACGAGGGGCCGCTGTTCATCGCCGACGTCGCGACGGGCGACCGATGGTCGACGAAGCTCACGGACGCCGCGTTTCCGAGCTACGAGCAGGTGATTCCGCCGACGCACACCACCACGATCACGTGCGACCGCGCGGCGCTGCTGGAGTCGCTGGGCGCCGTGGGAACGGTCGCGCTCGATCGCACCAACGGCGTGGCCATCGAGGCCCGTGACGGTGTGCTGCGCCTCAGCACGCGCAACCCCGACGCGGGCGAGATGACGGACACCCTCGACGTCACCATCGAAGGCCCCAACCCCGCGCCGTGGGGCATCAACGGCGTGTACTTCACCGACGTGCTGCGCGCGCTCACGGGCGAGCGCGTGACGGTGAGCGTGTCGGGCGAGCTCGATGCGATGACGGTGCGCTGTGCCGCGGAGGGCGACCGCTTCGCGTGCGTCGTCATGCCGATGAGGATCTGAGCATGAGCCGCAACGCCAACATCGCCAAGATCACCCGCGAGCGGTTCGCGCTCGACGCCCTTTCGCTCCTGCGCGATGCCCTCGCAAACGGCCTCGGCGCGCACATCGTGGTCGACCCGCTCGGCGTCGACACGCACGCCGATCTCTTCGACTCCGACGGCGTGGTGCACCTCACGCACACGCTCCACACGGAGCAGCTCGCGCTCCCGCTCGCGCCCCAGGCGCCCGCACCGTCGCAGCCCCCGCCCGCCGTTCCCGCGGCGCCCGCCATCGAGGCCCCCACGGCTCGCGTGTGGATCGCGGAGGCCGAGTGGGACGCGCTTGACCGCGGGATGCAGCACTACCTCGGCGCGCTCGTGCTCGACGACCGCGGCACCACACCCGTTGCGATCGACTGGCAGGGTGCGGTGGGTTTCGTGTGGGCGCGCGTGCCCGTCGGCGAGGTGTTCGACGAGCTCGTTGTGACGCTGCGCGAAGCGGGCATCGAGCACCACGTGGGCGACGAGCCGCCCGCGGCAGTGGTCGTCGACGAGCCCCCGCCCGTCGCCGTGAAGCCCGCGAAGAAGGCCCGCGCGAAGAAGGCCTCCGCGCCGGTCGCAAAACAGGAACCGACCGCGCCGCCCGCCGTCGAGGCCCCCGCCGCCGCGACGGGTCTCTGGCTGCTCGTGGAGCATCCCGTCGGCGCACCGCCCACCGAGTCGCGCCACGAGGAGCACCTCGCGCGCCGGTTCTACGCCGCGACCGTGGCGCACGGCGGCGACGGCCTGCGCCGCGTCGAGCTCTTTGACGAGGTCGGGCTCCTCGTCGACTCGCACAACTACGGCGTGCCCGCGTCGCCGACGCCACGCGGCCTCGACGGCGTTCCCGCGTCCGTGCCCGCGCATCTGCGCGACCTGGCGGCCCTGTCGGTGGCCGACTGGTGGTGCGTGGTCGTGCAACAGGCGGTGCGCCCCGATCTGACGGAGACGAAGCTCTGCACCGACGAGAGCACCGCCGTCGCGACCGCCGAGCGCGCGCGCCTCGAAGACGCCAGCGCCAACAGCGCCACGCGCATCGTGGTGTTCACCGCCACGGGCGAGGTGCACGACGCGTGGCACCGCTGGTCGCCCGTCGTGAGCGCGGCCGTCGAGGCGCACCCCGACGCCGAGCTGTTCCGCATCTCGACGACCATGGCCGACCCCTTCTCCGACGTGACGCTTTGGGCTGGCGCGCGCGGCCTCGCGTGGTTTGCGTCGGGCCACCAGCGCAACAGCCCCTCCGAGGTCGACGAGGGCACCGCGTGGGTGTGCTGGGGGAGGCAGAACAGCGACGCGGTGGCCATCATCCCGCGCGCGCTCGTGGTGCTTGTCGAGCGACGCGCGGCCGGCTGGAAGCTCGACCTGCGCATCGATCCGTGGACCGCGAGCACCGAGTGCAGCGCGCTGCGCGTCGGCTCGCGCGTCGACGTGCGCGGCGAGGAGTGGCGCGTGTTCCTCCTCCCCGACCACGAGACGGCCACGCTCACCCGCGGCGATGACGAGCTCGCCACGGTGGCGCTCGCCGAGGTGCACCCGAGCGGCACGGCCGCGGGGTGGTGGGCTGAGCGGACGTTGCCGAAGAAGGCTGAGAAGAAGGCGCCGAAGCGCGCCGCGAAGGTGGTGGCGTGATGAGCGACACGAAGACTGCGCTCGACCTCGACACGATCGAAGCGCGGGCGAAGCGATGCGCGGCTGACGTGCCGCTCCCGGAGTGCGAGTGCGAGAAGCGCGGCCACGCGCCGTGCTGCTACGACTGCTACCTCGCATATCGGGCCGCGGTGGGGCCGACGTTCGAGGAACTCGGGCGCGGCGACGCACTGGCACTCGTGGCTGCTGTGCGAGGCCGCGACGTCGACCTCGCCCGCCTCCGCGCCCTCGTCGAGCAGCACGAGGAGCGGGCGCGCGTGCACGCCGAGGAGCGCGCGGCGCACTACGCCGAGATGGCGCGGGTGACGGGGGAGTGCGAGACGCTGCGCCGCACGCTCGCTCTCTCGCAGGAGTCGCTCGCGGCTGCGTCGAGCGGGCGGCGGGTGACCGTCGTCGACGAGATCGAGCGGCTCCAGCGGGAGCGCGACGCGGCCCACGCCGCCATCGCAGACCTGCGCCAAGAGATCGGCGACGCGGCCGACACGCTGCACCGTCTCTCGCTCGCACAGCAGCGCATCGCGAGCGCGGGCGACCGAGGCGCGTGGGCGACGAGCGGCGCGTTCGCGCGCGCGGCGCAGATCGTAGCGGGCATCGGAGACCCCGCGGCCCGCGCTGCGATCGGCGGTGCGCCGTGAGCGACCTCGGCGCCGAGATCCGCGCGCGCCGGGAGGCGCTCGGGCGCACGCTGCGGCAGACGGCGCGGGCGCTGCGCAGGTCGCCGGGGTGGCTCTCCGATGTGGAGACGGCGCGCGGCGGGTGGTCGCGTCTGAGCCCCTCGACGCTCGACGAGATCGTGGGGCTCCTCGGCGTCGACGCCGCCACGCACGACCGCTGGCACGCGCTCGCGGGCCACGTCGAGCCGGGGCTGCTCCGCGCGCTGCTCGACGCGCCCGAGCGATGGGCCGAGGTGCGTGCGGTGCTCGTGCAAGGTGCCGCATGATGGGCAGCATTTACGCGCAGCGCTACCACGCGATCGTCGCGAACCCGCCCTATACGGTGCCCGGCGCCGAAGCGAAGGCCGCCTACCGCGCGCGCTACGAGAGCGCCCACGGCAACTTCGGCATGGGCCTGCCCTTCACCGAGCGGATGTTCGAGCTCGCGGTCGACGGCGGTTTCATCGGCCAGATCACGAGCAACGCATTCATGAAGCGCGAGCACGGCAAGGCGCTCGTGGAGAAGGTGCTCCCGCGCTTCGACCTCACGAGCGTCATCGACACGTCGGGCGCGTACATCCCCGGCCACGGGACGCCCACGGTGATCCTCTTCGCGCGCAACCGGCCGCCGTCGAGCGACACCGTGCGCGTGGTGATGTCGCGCCGCGGGGAGCCCGAGACGCCCCTGGGCGCGAAGACACCTGCGGGCGGGCTCGTGAAGCCCTTGAAGCCGATCCTCGCGGCCCTCGACGCCGACATCAAGCGCGAGCACCCCGCGCTCGACAAGGAGATGCGCGCCCGCGTCGCCGCCGCGTGGGTGCTCACCGCGTGCATGGCCGAGGACTTCGAAGCGCGCGTCAAGGTGTACGAGCGGCGGTCGTTCGGTGACGCGCACCTCACGGACCTGTGCGGCGCCATCACCGAGTTGTTCCCCTTCGCGCGGTGGTTCCACGCCGACGCAGGCGCCAACGTCGGCTTCCTCGCCGTCCCCTCGCGCGCCGGGTCGGATCGTCTCCGCGCGTCGATCGCGGCCCTGCCGTCGAAGGCCCACGAGGTCCGCGACGGCTGCGGGGAGCTCGCGGGCAAGCTGTGGCCGCACACCGACTCGCAGTGGATCGGCGACCTGCACCAGCTGCTCGACGCGTGGGCGGTGAAAGAGCACGCGTTCTGCCAGACGCCGCGCTTCGTGGCCGACTTCATCCTCGACCACACCCTCACGCCGGCTGTGGCCGAGTTCGGCCTCGACGGGCTGCGCGTGCTCGACCCCGCGTGTGGGGCGGGGCACCTGCTCGTCAACGCCTTCTGGCGCCTCTACGGGCTTCGCGCCGACCCCGAAGACGGCGGGCCCGAGCACACCTACCCCACGTGCGCGCGCCTCGCGCTCGACTCGATCCACGGCGGCGACCTCAACCCCGCCGTCGTGGCCCTAACGCAGTGGCGGCTCGCGCTGGCGTATCTCGACGCGACGACGCCGCGCACGCTCGCCTCCGTGCCCGACGACCTGCCCATTCACATCGAGGTCGGCGACGCGCTGCTCGCGGAGCGCCCCGCGGGACACCGGCCGCCTGCGTGGGTGACGGCTCCCGCGAAGCGCGCGCCGATCGCGGCTCCGGTCGAGGCTCCCGCCGTCGCGCAGCCGAAGCCCGCGCCGGTGCGTGCGCAGCCCGCGCAGCTTTCGCTCTTTGGGAGGTCTGCATGACGCCCCGCGACTGCACCCTCTGCGGCCACACCCACGCGATCCCGTGGTCGGCCTTCTGCGCCCTCTGCTGGGGGATGCGCCGCGGCGAGGTGCCCGACGAGCCCGCCGACGACGGCGAGGTGGTGGGCCGTGGCTGATCCCGCACGCAACCATGCGGAGCGCCCTTCGAACGACAACGCCCCGAGCGCCCTCACGCCCGCGCAGGCGTCGCTCGCGCAGATCCTCGCGCGCATGATCCGCGCGCGCCTCATCGCCGACGGGCATTGGTACGCGGCGCCAGTCGAGGCAGAGCCGCCCGCCGCTGCTGTACAGTCCCGCGCCCGGAGATAGACATGCGCGCCGCCATCTACGCCCGCCGCTCCACCGAGGAGCACCAGCACGCCAGCATCGCGACGCAGACCGAGCTCGCGCAGGCCTTCGCCGCGTCGAAGGGCTGGGCCGTCGTAGAGACCTTCATCGACGACGGCGTGAGCGGCTCGGAGTTCGTTGAGCGCCACGGCCTCAACCGGCTGTTGGCCACCAAGGGCTTCGACGTGGTGATCGTGCGCGACCTCGACCGGATCGGGCGCGACATGCTGCGCGTGCCGCTGCTCGTGGAGCGCCTCGCGGCCGCCGGCGTCGCGGTGTGGTGCTACTCGACGGGCAGCAAGGTCGAGATCGACGACCCGATGGCCAAGTTTCTCGCCACAGCGCTCGCGTTCGGCCGCGAGCTCGAGGTGCGCGCCACGCGGGCCCGCGTGACAGAGCGGCACAGGCTCCTCGCCACCAAGGGCTTCGTGACCGGGGGCGTTGTCTACGGGTATCGCAACGTCCGCACCCCCGACGGCGTGCGCCACGAGATCGACGACGACCAGGCCGCCGTGGTGCGCGAGCTCTTCGCGCGCCGCGCCGCGGGCGAGACGGAGCGCGCGCTGGTGCTCGACCTCAACCGGCGCGGCGTGGCGTCTCCGACCGCCGGGCGCCGCGGCACCGGCTCGTGGTCGCCGTCGGCGGTGCACGAGATCCTGCATCGCGAGCGGTATGTGGGCGTCGCCACGTGGGGGCAGCGCTCGAGCACGTACCGCGGGGGCACGCGCGTCGAGACGGAGCGGCCCGAGGTCGACCGCGTGCGGGCCGACTGCCCGGCGATCGTCGATCGCGAGACCTGGGAGCGCGTGCGGGCGCACGACTCCGAGCGCCGCGGCGACGCCCCCGTGCGGCGGGCCCCGGGGCGCCACCTCGCGATCGGCCACGTGGTGTGCGACGTGTGCGGCGGGCCGTGGGCGACGCTGGCGACGCGCTCTGGCAAGGGCGCGAGCGTGCCCGCCTATGGGTGCGCGTGGCACCGTGACCGGGGCTCCGAGGTGTGCCCGGTGTCGCTCCGTCGCCCCGCCGCCGAGGTCGATGAGGCGATCATCCGGACCCTCGCCGCGCACCTCGAGGAGCGCGTGGTCGTGGCCGCCCTCGACGAGTTGCGCGCCCTCTACGAGGCCGACGCGGTCGCGGCCGGCGGCGCGAGCAGCGAGGCGCAGCGCATCACGCAAGAGATCCTCGCCACCGAGCGGGAGCGCGATCGGCTCGCGCGGGCGGTCGCCATGGCCGATGACGTCGCCGCCCTCGTCACCGAGCTGCGCGCGCGCGAGCGGCGCATCGCGGCCCTGCGCGTCGAGGCGGCCGCCGTCCCGTCGAGGGCCTCGGCGCTGGCGTCGTGGTCGGGTGTGCGGGAGCGCGCGCTGGCGCAGACGAGGGAGCTCAGCACCCTCCTGCGCCGCGACACCACCGGAGCACGGGAGGTGCTGTCAGTGGTGCGCGGGGCAGGGCGGTGGAGAGCTCGCGAGATTCTCGCCGGGAACCGTAGACGCTGGGAAATCCGGGGTGCGGTGTTGATGCCGCCGGGTGGATTGCTAGCGTCCCCAGAGGGATCGGAGCAAACCTCTGCGCTGGTAGCGCCCGAGATTCCGGTGCAGTTCACCTGTCGCTCGGCGGCGTAGGCGCTGTTCAGTTAGGTGTCGGCGGCGCGGGCCACACGAGGGCGCGCAGCGACGCGCCCTGCGGCGCGAGCACGAGGCACCATGTCGACCGGGGCGGCGTCGGCTCCTCGAGGTGTCGCACGAGGTCGAGGGTGCGGGCCGCGGCCGCCTTCGAAACGCGAAACGCCCCGCCAGCCGTGAGGCCAGCGGGGCGCTGTTGCGATCGGTACCCGGCGCCGGGACTCTCGCCCGGTAGCCCTCGCGGGCCGCGCTAATCCGCCACCGAGCCGATGCTCGACTCTACCATGCGACGGGGTCTGCCGGTTTCTGGCGGGTGCTACAGCAGGCAGGGGTAGCCCGCGAGGGCCGCGCGCTCGCCTTCGATCTCTGCCGGGGTGCGCTCGCGCGGGAGGCTCGCGGCGTCGAGGGCGACCGCGAAGGCTTCCTTGATCCGACGGCGTGCGTCCGCGTCGAGGCCGTCGAGGCAGTGGCACTCCGCGGCCGTCGCCTCGAGCGGCGGCGGTGAGATCACACAGTCGGTCGCGCCGCACGCGAGATGACGGAGGCGAAAGTCGGCGCCGCGGTTGCTCACGACGACGCCTCGACGAGGCGCGCGTAGACGGTGGCGCGGTCAGCGCCCAGGCCGTCATCGAGGAACGCGAGCGCGGCCGCGCCCTCGCCGGTGAGCGCGACCGCGGCGCGGCCCCCCTCGAGCTTCTGCGCGCCGCGAAGGCCGGTCCATTCGTCTTGCGCGTGGCGGTTGCCAGGGTCGTCGACCTCGGCGGCGAGGCGCAGGAACTCGCCGACGCGGTGCCCCGATGCCGCCGCCGCGAGCTTCGCGGCGTAGCGTTCGAAGTGTGCGTCGGCGCGACCGGTGCCCGCGGACCACGAGCTCATGGTCGCGAACCAGCGCCAGCCGTCCCAGAGCTTCGCGTCGTCGTCCCACCGCAGCGCCGCGGGCAGCCTCGCGTTGATCTGCCGCGAGTGCCGGGCGAGGTTCCAGCACGCAATGGCGACCTGGTCGTCGACGGCGCCGTGCCACGCGCGGCCCTCGACGCCAGCGCGATCGAGCACCTTGCGCACGCCCTCGGAGCGCGCGCCGCGCACCCACGCGCAGTCACCCGTCGCGACCTCGTCGGGGACGTGGCCACCCTCGACGCCGCCGGGCCCGAGCTCGTGGAGGTGCTGTGCGTCGACACGGCCATAGCCCGTGCGCGGGTTCCCGCCGAGGGGCTTACGCCCCTTGACGAGCGCCTCTTCGCGCTCGCGCGCGCTGCAGCTCAGCCAGCCCGTGGTGTTCTCGTCGATGCCGTTGTTGGCGAAGAACCCGAAGATGGCCGCCACGGGCACGCCGGGGAGCAACACGTCGCGGGAGCGCGTGGTGATCTGCGTGATCTCGCGCGCGAAAACGCGCAGTTTGTGGGCCTTGTCGTCGGCCCAGTTGCGGGGCTTAGAGGAGCCCACTGATCACCTCGACGTCTTCGGGGGCTTCGGTGCCCCAGCCGACGGCGATGATGCGGAGAGCGGCGGCGAGAGCGAGCTTGAGGATCATGTCGACTCCGGGAGGGTGTGAGGGATGCGGGCCCGCACGCTGGCGGGCATCTCGTAGGGGGTGGCGCGCAGCCAGCGGGCGAGCCTCACGCACACGTCGAGCGGGGGCACGAGGCCCGCGCGGATCGTGGCGAGGTGCGAGCGCATGACGCCGCGCGCGAGCTCGTGGTCGCCCGCGTCGAGGTGGTAGAGGTCGCCCAGCGTCGGCGCCTCGACGGGCAGCTCGCCCGTGAGCACGAACCGCAGCCACAGGGCGCACGCGGTCGCGTCGGCCTCGGCGCGCGCGCGGAGCTCGCCCGAGGTGTAGTCGACGATCGACGCGACGCGCCCATCGGCCACCTGACGCACGTGGCACCACTCGTGCGCGAGCGTGCACGCTTCGGTGATCGGGTCTGCCACCGCGGCGGGCGACAGGATCACCACGGGGTCGATGGGGGTCGCGAGCGTCACGCTGGTGCGCTCTGCGCGTTCGTCGAGGGCGTCGAGCACGGGAGCAGCGACGGCGCGCGCGGCAGCCGGGAGCAGGCCCGTGAGGGCGCGGTAGAGCCCCGCGACGGCGGCGAGCGCGGGGTCACCGGGGCGGAGCACCGTCGCGCGGCGCCACGAGAGCAGATGAACACGCAGCGCGTTGGTGAGCGCGGGCGTCCACGTGGTGGCCTGATCGCTCACGGCGCACCCCCATCGACGGGCGCGCAGTGGGCGACGCCGCTCGACACGACGCACACGCCGCCCACGCTCGCGCAGGTGCGGTCGCCAGCGGGCTCAAGCCTATGGGTCGCAGAGCACACGTAGGGCCTGTCGGAAACGCAGCGCTGCTCACCGCTTGAGCAGTTCGTCTGGGGCGGAAGGCGCGGGTGACAGCCGTCGAGCGCGAGCCCGACGAGGCCGATCGCGACGAGCACGGCGCCGAGGCGTGCGAGGGCAGCGCCGAGGCGGTCGAAGCTGTCCGGGTTGCTGGTGGGCTGTTTCACTGTGTCTCCGCGAGGTAGCCGCGCACGAGCTCGACGAGCGCGGGGTGGTCGATGTCGAGCGCGAGCGGCAGCACCTCGGCGCGGATGTCGCGCGCGAGGGCCACGAGGCGGTCGAGGTCCGCGTGGCCGGTGACGATCACGACGTGAGGCCCGCGGCCGATCTCGCGCGCGAGCGCGATGCCGCTGGGCTGCCCCGGCCCGAGGTCGTAATCGAGCACGGCCACGAGGGGGCGGTGCCTGCGCGCCATCACACGCGCCTCGACGACGCTGTGCGCGCGATCGACGGGGACGCCGAGGTGGTCGAGGGCGGCGGCCAGCACGAGCATCACGCCGGGCGAGTCGTGCACGATGAGGATGCGCCGCTCGAGCGGCTGCACCGCCGCGCGATCGTGGCGCAGCAGCTCCATCGCGTGATCGGCGACGGTGGCCATGCGCGAGGTCGACGCCACGAGGGCCGCGACGCCGACGAGCATCTCCGCAGAGGAGCACGCGTCGATCATGACGGCACCGCCGCGCGACGGTGCTCGCCCGTGAGGTCCACGCGGTCGAGGCGCTCCTCGATGCGCACAACGCGGGGCACGAGGGCGCTGACAGCGTCCGCGAGGCGGTCTTGCGCGGCGGCGCTGGCGGTGAGGGCGGCGCCGAGCTCTTTCGCTGCAGCGAGGTCGGCGACGCGCTTCGCCTCGTCGCGGGCGAGGTCCTCTTTGCGGATGCGCTCGGCGCGGTCGGCCCACCAGCGCACCGCCGCCGCGATGCCGCCGACACCGCCGAGGGCGGTGATGAGCGGGGCTGCGTCGGTGAGGCTCACGCGGGCACCTCAGACCAGTGCCCCGCGGTGGGCTGCGCGGGGTCGCACTGCGGCCCATCGAGCGGCACCTCGCTGCCGTCGTCGAGGCGCACGAAGAGGCGATGTGTACCATCGCCGTTGTTGCGATCGTAATGCGCAGCGCGCGTCACGAGAGCGCCGCCGAAGGGCGGCTGCGTGTAGAAGAGAGCGTGCTGTCCTTGGTACATCGTCCCCTCACTTCGGCGCGATCGACGCGCCCGCCTTGAGAATCCACGTTGCGCCCGTCTGCGCTTTGACGCGCACCCCGCCCACGAAATCCGACGGCAGGAACTTGGTGCTGATCGTGCCCGTCGCGACGGTGGGGATCGTGCCCGTCGCGACGCCCGCGCACGCGGCCACGAGGTCGGCGTCGGAGAGTTCCGTCGAGTAGGTGTTGATCTGACCGATGAGCGCCGACGTGAGCGGGTAGTAGGACGTGAGGCTCACGAACGCGCGCGTCGAGCCGAAGTCGTACGTGTCCGCGGAGGTCGGCGGGGCGAAGGTGCCAGAGAGCGCCGAGATGGTAGCGACCGCAGCGCCGTTGACGCTGTAGCGCACGCTCTTGTCGGCCTTGATCGTGATGGCGATCACGTAGGGCGAGCCAACCGTGAACTCGCTTCCGGTGAGCTGAACACCAGCCGAAGCGTTCATGCCGAAGAGGTACAGGCCGCACTGTCGCCGCGACCCCGCGTTGCGCCCGAAGTCGAGCACCCATCCGCGGTTGCTCGCGCCGCTCGCGTGGCACGCGACAATCTCGACGCCGGTGGGCGTCGCGCCGGGGTAGACGCACGCAACGATCGACTGCCCCGGGCCGAACGCGGGCACGGCCGCAGCCGCGCTCGCGGTGACGTAGTCGGCCTGCGCGAAGCCGAAGGCCGACTCGCCGCCGACGTAAAGCCCGGTGGCCCCATAGAGCGCGAGCCACGTCGGCGTTCCCGTCGGCGATGCCCACACGGCGTCGGTGCCGTCGCTCGTGAGCACATAGCCCGACGTGCCGATCGCGAGTCGCTGCGGTGCGCTGGCGCCGCGCGTGATGATGTCGCCGCGCGTGGTGAGCGTCGACGACTGAATCGCGCCTGTGATGCGCGAGTCGTTGCCCGCGGCGACGGTGCCCGCCGTGGTGCCGACGTCGAGCACCGCCGCGCCGCCGAGGCCCATGCGCGTGCGCGCTGCCGACGCGCTGAGCGCCTGGCCGACGCCGCTCCCGTCGAGGCCGAGCATCGTGTCGGCGGCCGTCTCGTCGAGTAGCGCATCGGCGGGGGTGGTGGGGAGAGAGGCGCCGCCGCCCGACGACACGATCGGCAGGCCAGGGGCCGAAGGGTCGAGCGCGCTCACGGCGAGGCCTCGCCGCCGAAGCGGATGTTGGTGACGGTGCCGGGCGTGGCGCCGTCGACATCCGCGATGCGGATGCGCGCCCACGGAGCGCTGCCGACGTTGAACGGCGGGGTGCCGGGCGTGGTCGTGCCGGTTACGCTCGGGGCGAGCGAGAACTGGTACGCGTAGCCGTCGATGCGCCCCGACGAGAAGGTGGCGCTGTCGAGCAGCGCGACGGGGAAGAAGTTCGCCACGCTCGCGGCCGCCGTGTCGGGCGAGTCGAGCGAGATGTCCACCGCGAAGATCGGGCGCCCCGTCGTCGAGCCCGCGTCGCGCGCGTAGGTGCACTGCACGACCAGCGACGAGAGGGCGAGGAGCGAGATCGCGCCCGTGGTGGCGTTGGCGTTGTCGCCGCTCGCGGTGCCGACCACCGTGACGAGCGAGCCGGTGAGGGTGAGCGACGCCGCGCGCGCGGTCGTCGCCGGGAGCTTGAGGGTGCTCATGGTGCGGCGATCAGAGGAGGCCGGTGCCGCCGTGCGTGTGCGACGCCACGGTGCCCGCAGGGGTCGGGGCGCCGAGGATGCGGAAGGCCTCCGCAGCGGTCGCGGGGGCCGCGCCGATCACCGTGAGCACCAGCGGGGCGCCGGTCACCGCGGGGTGCGAGACGATGAGGCACGGGGCCTTCGTGGCGGTGATCAGCCAGCAGTTGGCGTACTGGTTCAGCGTCGCCGTGAAGTTGCTCGTGGTGGTCACGACCTGCCCCGCGGTCGCGTAGCCGGTGCCGGTCACGATGTCGGCGGTCGCCGTCGTGGGCGCGGTGCCGGTGAACGCGGGCGCCGTCGCCGCAGTGGTGCCGCCGATGGCGCCGTACGAGGGCGCCGCGCCGACGCCGCCGCTCTTGAGCACCTGCCCGGTCGCCACGTCGGCGACGCGGCCGAGGGCGGTCGCGCTCGTGGCGATGATGAGGTCGCCCGTCGCCTGCGACGTCACGACGCCGCCGTTGAGCGCCACGGCGCCCGTAAAGGTGTTCTCGCCGGTGAAGGTGTTGTTGTCGCCGAGGCCTGCAGCGGTCACGAAAGATGCGGGCATGATGTTCTCCGGGGCGTGGTGCGGACGTGTGCGATGGCTCGCGCCGCAGATGAGCTGCGCGGGCGCGGGCGTGGGATGGCGTGCGTGTGCGGAGGGCGGGGCTAGCGGGCGCCGGTGGGGCCCGTCGCGAAGAAGATCAGCGCGGGCGTGCGGATCGTTGAGCCCGTCGCGTTGTAGAGCTTGAGCACCCCGTCGAAGGGGTCGAGGTACAGCCACAGGTTGGCGACGATCTGCACGGCCCACGAGGTGCCCGCCGCGGGCACGGGCGGGTTGCCCGCGCTCACCTGCGTGCTCGTGCCGTTCTTGGCGCCGGTGCCGAGGTAGCCCCAGAAGAGCGTGGGCGCGCCGGCCGCGTCGAACTGGTAGTCGCCCGCGCCGCCGGGGTACTGCGCGGCGCCCGCGAAGCCGCGGTAGATGCCGAACACCTCGCGGTCGCTCCACGACATCGTGGTGGTCGTGAGCGTGGCGGGCGTGACGCCCGTGTTGACGACGCTGATCGTGCCGTTGTCGAGCGAGATCAGCGTGCCCGTGTTGAGGTCGCTCGTGGCCTGGTAGATGCGCCCCTCAACGCCCGGGTCCTGCGTGGCCAGCGCCGTCGCGGTCGCGACGCGCATGACCATCGAGAGGTCCTGCTGCGCGTTGAGGAACACGCTCGCGAGCTGCGTGTTGACGCTGAATGTCTGGAGTCTGTCGGCCATGGTGCGGTCACTCCCCGAGGGCGGTGCAGTCGGTCAGCGAGCTCGACGAGTCCGTGTAGAAGCCGACCTGGTTGACGATGGTGTAGGCGGTGTGTGCGGGCTTCATGCGATCGACGATGGACGCCACGAGCGCGCGCTTCGGCGTGCTCTGCACGAAGCCGATCGGCACAACGACCGCGAAGAGGAACACGAGCCGCCGCGTCGCCGGGAGCCCCAGCGGGTCAGCCGCCCACACGGTCGACGCGATGGCCTCGTTGACGGTGCACGAGCCCGTGACCGCGGACACGGCGCTCTCGATCGCCTGCGGCGTGCCCTCGATCGCGCTGCGTACGAAGGCCACGAGCCGCGCCTGCCGGTCGGCATCGCTGAGCGTCGGATCGACGGGCAGACCGAGCGTCGCCTCCCACTGCGAGAGAAGCCCCGTGGCGCCTGTCGCGCTCGCGACGAACTCGTTGTTCCACACGTTAAGCAGCGCCGCGCGCGCGTCGCCGAAGCTGGAGCCGAGTGCAAGGAAATCCGCCGCGTTCAGCGAATCCTGCGGCGCCTGGTACCCCGCGCCGACGAGCTGCAGGAGCGTGCGGGCGATGCGAACTGCCGCAGAACCGCCGCTCAGCGCGGTCGTCGGCAGGGACTGGAGGGCGAGGGCGCTCATGGGTGCTCCGTGGTGGCCACGTGGCCGGGGTCGACCGCGAGCTGCGGCGCGGCGTACGATGTGCCCATGCGTCGCATCGCTGCCCTCTTCGTCGTCTTCGCTGTGTTCATCGGCTGCGCCCCCTCCGTGCTCGAGACGCCGGCCGACGCAGCGCCCACCGTGGACGCCTCAGCGGACGCCGCGGAGACGCCCGATGCGAGCGTCGCGGTCGAGGCCTCGACGGACGCGCCCGCGCCGCCTGTGGATGTTGCCGCCGACGCGAACACCTGCGGGGCCCACGCGGAGCGCATCGGCGCGGCCTGCCGGTGCGTCACCGGGTACACCGCGTGCGACGGGCGCTGCGTCGACCTGTTCAACGACGGCGCCAACTGCAGCGCGTGCGGGAGGCTCTGCGAGGGCGGCGTGTGCGCCCTCGGTCGGTGCGTGAGCGTGGCGCCGCCCGTGGACGCCGGGGGCGATGCGGCGCCGGATGCAGCGGATGCGGCGCCCGACGTGCCCGACCTCTGCGGCGGATCGTGCGCGACGCTCTCGAACGTTGCGTCGGCCGAGTGCGCGGCGCCCAACAGGTGCGCGATTCGGCGCTGCGCAGCGGGCTTCGCCGACTGCGACGGGCTCGACCTCAACGGGTGCGAAACGATGCTCGGTACGCGCGAAAACTGCGGCGCCTGTCGAGCCGTGTGCTCGGGTGCGAGGGTCTGCGTTGGCGGCATATGTCGGTAACTACGCCGCGACCCAACCCCACACCGAGGCGCCGGCGGCGAGCGTCGCAGGCGGCGCCGAGCCGTCGCCCGTCTGGGCGTTCCACGCGAGCTGCACGTCGGCGAGGTAGCCCGCGAGCGTCGCGCCGTAGTTCTGCGTCATCGGCGTGAGACACACGTAGACCGCGTTCGCGACGCCGTACGCCGAGGCCGCGCGCAGGTTGAACACCCGCACCGTGCCGTCGGCGAAAGTTCGCTGCACGACCGCGACGGGGAGCGTGGTGCCGCTCGGGTCGGTGCCGCGCGAGAAGGCGAAGCCGAACGAGCCCGCGTTGGGGATCGTGTACGCGGCGTCGCCGGTCTGCGCGACGTAGCGGACGGGCGCGGTCACGCGTGCACCAGCAGCGAGCCGAGCGTGAGCACCGTCTTCCACGTCGAGGGCGTCGTGTCCGTCCCGGGCGTAGAGATGCTCGCGGCAAGCACGCCGTCGGTCTGCGTGTAGCGGCCCGCGAGCGCCGATCGGTAGAGCGTCGAACGGCCCTGCGCGTCCTGCGTCGGCCACCTCGAGGGCGGCGACGAGTCGCTCGGGCCGAGGCCGTCGAAGTAGTCGAAGGTCGCCGCGCGGATCGCCTCCCAGCAGGGCGTCGCCGGGTACACGAACGACGGCGCGACGGGGGCGTGCGGGAGCTCGTCGACCTCAAACGTGGTGAGCCCCGTGCCGCCGTTGTAAGAGCCCGCGCCGAGGGTGGTGCGGTAGTAGCCCCCGCGATAGTTCGCGGTGCCGATGTAGACGAGCACCGAGAGGCCGCTCAGATCGACGACGCCGCCGGGGCCGTAGTTGCCGCTCACCACGACGTGCGTCGCGTCGCTCGTGCCGCTCAGGCCAGGGCTCGAGGCGTAGGCGAAGCTGAACGCGTTCGCGTCCGTCACGGTCAGCACGGCCTCGACGTTCTGCGGCTGCGTGTTGATCGCCTCGACGGTGTAGTCGCCGTAAGCCATCGTCACTGGGCGCAGCTGCGTGCCCTGCGTAGTGAGGTCGCCATTCGCGGTGCGGTCGCCTTCGATGTAGCCGACGACACGCAACAGCGTGCCGCCGTCGACGCGAACGACCCCGTCGTTTGCGGGCACGATCCGCGTGTTCGTCGTCGAGTCGCCCTGCGCGGGGCCGACAGCGACGACGGTCACGCACCCGAGCACGTTCGCGGTGCCGTTGCCGGGCGTCGACGCCGGGGGCTGAAGCAGCGGGTACACGTACGCGTCCACGATGGACGTGCCGGTGTACGACAGGGCCCACGCCGCCCAATCGCTGCGGTTGCCCGAGGCGGGGCGCTCCTGCAGCCGGGCCGTGATGCGCGCGGCCCACGCCTGATAGGACTCCGCATCTTCGCCAACCGTGCCCACCGCCGTGACGGGCGCGGTCGGATTGAGCCCCGCGGGCGCGCTCTGGAACGTGAGCACGTCGCCAACGGCGCGCGTGGTCGTCGATCCCGTCGTCGAGCACCGGATCGTGATGGTCGCGTGCTTCGACACGTCGGTGGTCACGGACGTGTCGAGCACGTCGTAGAGCAGGCCGTCGGTCCACGAGAGTTGCGTGCCCGCGGGGATCGCGTACGTGGTCGCAGCCGACGCACCCGTGACCTGCGCGGAGAGCGCGGCGGCCGTCGCGGGGCGCTGCGCGATGCCGTACTGGTCGCCGAAGCGCGCGACGCCCTCGTCGCTCGCGCTCAGGGGGAAGATGTCGCGGGCGATCTGCTGGCCCTGCTGGTCGACGAGCGCCTGCACGACGCCGATGACGCCCGCGAGGACGTACGCGTCGCTGCCCGCAGCAACGAGCAGCGTTTCGCCGCGCGCGGCGTACTCCGCGGACCAGTAGCCGAGGAGCGTGTCGCGGATCTCGGCGGGCGTGCGGGGTGTGATCACGAAAGAGACCTCGTGCCGGTGATGCGCGGGCGCGTCTGCGTGCGCGGGTCAGTGAACGCGACGTCCCACTCGACGCGCGAGCCGGTGACGACGGCGCTGACGACGACGTTGGTGATGAGGGCGGCGGCGACGTAGCGCGCGAGGCCCTGCTCGATGACGAAGCGCGCGGTGGCTGCGGCGCCCGTCGAGAGCTTCTCGATGCTGCGCCAGTTCACGCCGAGGCCGAGGTCGACCGCGCACGCGCCGAGCTGCGTGCGCATGGTCATCGCCACGACCTGCGCCATCGGCGCGGCGGCGGGGAGCCATCGATTGGCGCGCGGCGGCGGCGCCATGAGCACGTCGCCCGTCGAGGGCTCGCGCGAGCGCGTGTAGGCGTAGGGGGTGGTCATGCTTTTACGTGCGCGGCGCCTGCGCCCGAGTCGACGGTGCCAGTGATCGTGATGGGGCCGCCCGTACAGGGGCCGCCGCCCGGGGGCGCGATGATGGTGCCGATCTGCAGCGCCGTGAGCGTCACACTCACAGGGTCCGTGGCGCGCGCGACCTTCAGCGACCCGCCGTCGAGCACCACGTCGCCTGCGCCGTCGACCGCGAGCGAGATGTTCACGCCGCTCTTCGCGGTGATCTCGATGCTGCCATCGGCACGGATGCGCAGCACGGCGCTCGCATTCGAGGAGCCCGGCCCGTAGAGCCGCACCTCGCCCGTCTCGCAGGCCTGCGGCGTGGCGCCCTTGTCGATGATGCCGAGCGCGACCTGGCGGTCGCCGATGCGCAGGAACGGCGCCTCCGTCGTCTGCGTGATCGACGGGACCGCCATGAGCCCGAGGGGCTGGAGCACCTCGACGTTTTCGCCGCGCTCGCCCTCGTTGGTGTTGCCCTCGTCGCCGAGCGCGGACATCTGCACCGTGACGGCGCGCACCTGCGAGCTCGCGGCGCACGAGGTCACGCGCGCGAAGTCGATCTCGCTCCAGTCGTCGTGCATCACGTAGTCGGCTCCGTCGGGGTCAGCGCCAGCGCACCGCGGGGCGTGAGCGTGAGCGTCGTCTTCGTGCCGCCCTGCCGCGAGCCGCGGAACTCGATGCGCGTGATGAGCATGTCTTCGTCGAGGGGCTGTCCCTCACCGTCGATGCACACGTCATCGCGCACGCGGGCGATCGTGTTGAGCGCGTAGAGTCGTTGCGCGCCGTCGATCGACTGCCCGTGGCCGCGCACGGTGCACTCGTACGAGCGAAATCCGCGCATGGCCTCGACGATGGTGTTCGAGGCCTCCTGCGCGCTGCGCTCCGGGGTGCGTGAGCGCGTCGAGCGTACGTGCTTCGGCTGCGGCGGCGGCGGGTCGATCACGAGCCCGCGGGTAATCTGCGTGTCGAGCACCGCGACGTTCGCGGTGACCTGCTGCGTGCGGGCGCTGACCTGCGCCCCGCGGTCGGTGCCGGAGTAGGTCGTGATCGTCGTCGGCACGCCGCGCAGGTTGAGCTTCTCGTTGCCGACGAGGATGTTGCCCTCGTACGCCGCGCCCTGCGACTGCGACACCTCGCGGCGGAGGAGCACGTACGCCGGCGTCCCGTGGTCGTTGGGCACGTCGGCCACGATCGCGAGCCCGTTCGCGGCGTCGGGCGCCACCCACAGGAGGTAGCCGACGCGCTTCGCCATCGACTCGGCGAAGCCCCACACGCGCTCGCCGGGCTTCGGGTGCGCGATGTCGACGACGGCGCGGCGCGTGGTGCGACGGTTCGTGCGGCGCGGGCCGGGGGCTTCGTGCGCCGTCACGGTCACGTTGGCGGCGCTGTCGACCGTGCGCGCGGGGAGGCCCATCGTCGCGAAGGTCTGCACGAGCGCCTCAGAGAACTGGAGGTTCTTGATGGTCAGCGACGGGGGCACGTCGCAGTCCATCGCGGGGCCCGCGAGGTCGCGACCTCCGAGGATGAGCACGATCCCGTCGCGCCCGCCGCCCGCGTTCATCGTCTCGATGCGCCCGTTGAGCTGCACCGCGTCGTCGATCGACACGAGCACGTTGTCGCCGAGCTTCGCGGTGCGGCGCAGGAGGTCCCACGTCGTGCGGCGGTCGCCGGTCACCTGCCCGCGCAGGGGGTCGGAGCGCCAGAAGGCGAAGGTCCACGGCGACCCCGCGCTGAGCATGTCGAGCGTGATCGCGTACTCGTCCCACACGTCCACGACGAGGCCCGACGCCGCGAGCTGGAGGCTCACGCGGTGCTGGTAAGGTGTCGGGTCGATGGGCACGGGCTACGACTCAGGGAGCACCGTCAGCACGCGGCCAGGCGCGACGCTGAGCGGGTCGACGAAGGTGTTCGCCGCGAAGAGGAGCGACATCCCCGAGAGGTTGCCGTAGACCACGCGCGACACGTCGGCGACGGTCATCTCGACGGGCACGGTGTAGTACCGCAGCGACGACTGCCCCGGCAGGAAGCGCGCGCGGTACGAGAGCAGCGCGACGCGCAGGTTGAGCAGCGCCACCTGGGCGTCGTAGCCGTTCGATGACTGCACCGACGCGAGCGAGAGGTCGAGCTCGAGCGGCGCGAGCATCGCGCGGAAGGCCGACTGCACGTCGGAGTACCCGCGCGGCGCGGCCTCGAGGTACGTCGTCTGCGTGTCGACGACCGAGACGAGGGGCGTGTAGCCCACGAGGCCCGAGCCCGCCGCGTCGGCCTCCGTCGCCTTCGTGGTGATGGTGGTCGTCGGGTCGGTCGTCAGCACCCCGTCCGAGCCCACGAGCAGCGCGAGCGAGGCGTTGTGCTCCTTCCACTTGACGACGAGCGTCACGCCGTTGCGCACGCCCACGTCGCCCGACTGCGACACGTCCATCACCGCGACGGTGAGGGTGCCGAGCAGCGGGTGCACGAGCGTGCCGCGCGGCTTCTCGCGAAAGAGCGAGATGAGGTCGTTGCTCTTGTCGGGCCAGAGCTTTCCGTAGCGGCTCACGAGGCCCGCGGTGTTGATGCACGGGATCGTGAGGGCCCCCGAGTACGCGCGCCACCCCGTCGGCTCCATGTCGGCGCCCGAGCGGCGATACGCCGTGTGCTCCGCGAAGTCGTTGCCGCCCTCGACGGGGGCGTCCTGCAGCGGGAACGTCACGCCCTCATAGGACGCCTCGGCGAGCTGGTCGAAGTCGGCGGTCATCGTGGGGCCTGGGCGGCGGCGTGCGCAGCGTCAACGGGGGAGACGGCGGCGGTGATCGGCGCGCTCGCGATGCCGTCGCGCACGGCGTCGCGCACGGAGCGGGCGAACTCGGTGTAGAAGGCCGCGTTGAGCGGGTTGTCGCTCTGCTGGTTGTGCCCGAGCGCGCGGTTGATGCCGTAGCCCGCGGCGCCGCCGGCGGCGAGGCTGCCCGTGACGACCGCACCGACGGTGCCCGCGCCCGCTGCGCCAACGGAGCCCGCCAGCGTCGCCCCGAGGCTGCCCGCGCCGCTGAGCGCTGCGAGGCCCGAGGCCTTCGCCGCCGCGAGCGTGCCGCCGATGGTGGTTGACCCCGTGAGCAGCCCGCCGACGCTCGTACCTGCGAGGGCGGTGCCGATGCGTGAGAAGACCCCGCCGCCGATCACGCCGCCGAGGAGCCCGCCGCCGGACTGGATCGCGCTCGAGGTGATCGGGTTCGCCGTCGACCACGTCGCGAAGGCGTTGGACAGGTTCACGATGGCCGACGTGTTGTCGGTCAGCGCGTTGTCGCGCGTGGCCTCGGCGCTGCGCAGCGCGGTCTGCTGCTCGCCCTCGACCATTGCCGCGCCGCGGCCGATGTCGCCGATGCCGAAGCGCGAGCCGGTGGCCTGCATCGTCGCCACGTGCTGCGCGATCGTCTCGCCGCCCGAGGTCTGCGAGGCCATCGCCATGATGAGGCGCCGCTGCTGCGCGTCCATCACCATGGGCGCCCCGGGGCCACCCGCGGCGAGCACGTTCGAAACGGCGTTGGCGTCGCCGCCGAAGCCCGACACGAGCGAGCTCATGAGGCTGACGGGGCTCGCGTCGCGCAGCGTGTGGCGCCCGCCCGGCCCCGTTTGGAACAACTGCGCCGCGAGGTCTTCGCGATGCGCGCCGCGCAGCCGGTCGTAGAGACGGGACTGCGTCACGTCGGACGTGACCGACCCGCGGAGCTTCGCCAGCGCGTTGAGCGAGTCGCGGGGCGTGAGGCCTGCGGCCGCGCCGATCTCGCCGACGGCCATCGTCTCCGCGGTCGTCGAGCGCACGGCGGCCGCGCGCTGGGCGGCGGTCATGCCCGCGTTGGTGGTGCGGGCGATGTTCGCCATGAGCGGCCCAAGGGCGGTGCTCGTGAGCGTCGAGAGCTCGATGGAGCCCGCCTGCGCCATGCCCGTGAGGCTCTGGAGCGCCGCGGTCTGGTCGGCGCCGCGCACGCCCTGCTGCGAGAGCATCCCCGACACGCGGAGCACCTCGCCCGGGTCTTGGAAGGTGTTGCGCGCGAAGGCCATGCGCGACACCTGCTCGTTGAGGCGCTGCGCGCGCTCCTGCGGCGTCGCGCCCGAGAGCACAGAGAACTGCGTCTGCGCGGCCATGAGGCCGCCCGCCACGTCCTCCATCGTGAGCCCGCGGAGGCCGCCCGAGGCGATCTCGCGCTGCAGGCGCGCGCGCATCCCCGCGGCCTCCTGACCGCCGATGCCCGCCTGGTAGAACGCCGCGTTGAGCGTGTGCTCGCTCTCGGCGCGCCGCCCACGGGCGTCCTGAATCTGTGAGTGCGCCTCGCGGGCGACGTTGAGCGCCGCGTCGCGCCCGACGTTGAGGCCACGACGGAGCCCGGTGCCGATCTCGCGGCCCTCGCGCGTGCGCTGCGCCTGCTCGCGCTTCGTGGTTGCGGTCTGCCGGCGCTCGGCCTCCTCGTGCGCCCGCGTGAGGCGTTCGAGCGTGGACTGCCGCACGCGCGCCTCTTGCTCCGCGGAGAGACCGCGCTTGGCGGCCTCCTCGCGGGCGATCTTCGTCGCGTCCTGCTCGGCGCGCTCGCGGGCGACGGCGGTCATGCGCGCGGCGCGGCGCTTCTGGTCTTCGCTGCGGAGGAACATCGCGACGGAGCGCATCGCGTCGCGCTCGCTCTGCGCCGCCGACCGCGCCGACTCTGCGCGCTGCGCCCGGCCCCCGCGCTGCGCCGCTGCCGTGACGGCAGCGGCGGCGCCCGCCATCGACGACTTGATCGCCTCGGCGGTCGCCTTCGCCTGCGCGCGCATGTCGCCGAACGCGCGTGCGAGGCCCGACGTGTCGCCGTCGATCTTGAGGATGGCTGTGGGCATCGTGTTAGCGGCGCGAGGCGAGGAGCGCGGTCATGGTCTGCAAGGCGTCGCTCACCCCTCCGAGATGGTGAGCGAGTGGGTCGGCGCCGACGCCTGCGAGCTCGAGGTATCGTCGAGCGATGGGCTCGGCGACGAGGTATCCGAGGAGCTCGGCCTCGTCAGCGTCGAGACCTGGGCGGCCAGTGAGGTGATGATGCTGCGCAGCGAAGTGACATCGAAGCGCAGCAAGTTGATCTGCGAGGTCTGCCCTTTTCCCAGGGCGGCGACGATCTCCTTGAGCTCGTCCGCACTGCGGAGCCCACGGAGCGGCGAGCGCTCGGCCTGAAACGCGGTGTACTCGCGAAAGCACGCCTCGATCTCGTCGGCGAAGAGCGTCGAGCGGAGGGCCGCGGCGTCTTTCGCGAAGGGCTCACGCGTGCGGTCGGGGTGCATCAGCGCCCGGGCGAGGAGCTGCGTCATCAGCTCGAGGTTGAGCACGCTGTCGCCGTTGTCGCCGAGGAGGTCTTCGCGCTGGTGCGCGCCCTGCCCGACGAGCCACTTGATGGCTTCGGCGTGGGCCTCCTCGGTCTCTTGCACGGACAGCGCGCGCACCGCGATGACGGCGCGAACCGTCACGGGTGCGCCCGCCGCGTCGGCGCGCTGGAGCTCGATCTCGAACTTGCGCCGCGGGGGCGCGTAGCCTCCGAGCAGCTGCGCGAGATGCGAGCCGCCTGCGAGCGCGCCGACGTCGCTCACAGCGCGCTCGTGGTGTTGATGAGCTTGCCCGACACGTTGAAGTCCGTGCCGTTGGGGTTGCCCACGTCCGTCGAGAAGCCCGCCGTGCGGATGTCGCCCTCGATGTTGTAGATCGTGCCCGCGAAGGTCATCGCGAAGCTCTGCGTGCCCGCGTTGACGAGGCGCGTGATGATGTCGCCCTCGATGCCCGCGGCGGGGACCGCGCTCGACACGTCGACGCTGACCTTCTGCGGCCCGAGGGAGTGCCCCGCGCGGCCGAGGAGCAGCGTGTCGACGTCCTTGTTGCCGCTGTCGAGCTTCACGTCGATCTTCATGACCTGAAGAAGCGTGCGGCCCCCGACGCTGATGAAGCCCGGCCTGCTGTAGTTGATCGCCACGGTGTTACCTCACACGCTCTGGATCTGGCGGACGTTGCCCGCGAGGATGGTGAGCCACGGCGTGGGCTCGACGGGGATGTCCATGTCGACGCGACCGGGCGTCACGCTGGACGCCTCGACGACGAGCAGCGATTCGTTCGCGTCGACGTCGCGGATGATGCCCTGCGACTCGTAGCCCTTGAGGTCGAGGAGCACGCTCGCGCGGATCTGCTGCGGCGTCGTCACGAGCGGGGCCTTGGGGGGCTCGCCGTTCGCGTCGTTGCTCCCGAGCTTGAAGCCCGCGTAGCGCAGCGCGAGGGCGGCCTGCTCGCCATCGGCCACGTAGTCGCACACGGTGACGTAGCCCGTGAGCAGCACGCCGTAGTTCTGGAGCCCGTTGACGAGCGACAGCGACGTGATCGACAGCACCAGCACGCCGTAGCCGGGGCGCGCGGTGCTTGCGCCGATGACGGTGAGGCCGTTGTTGAGGGCCGCCTCGATCTCGGTCGCAGTCGGCTGGTCTTCGACCGTGTTCTGCATCGGGATCGTGGCGAGCTGCACGCCCGAGAGGTTCGCGTCGGGGTCGGCGTTCTCGCCCGGGAGCGGCGAGGCCACGCCCGTGAGCGCGTCGCCGTTGACGCGCGCGGCGCACACCTGCGCAGCCACCATGCACGCGGGCACGAGGCTGTTGTAGTGCCAGGCGATCTGCATGCGCGCCGCATTGACGCCCGTCGCGAGGGTGATCGCGGTGCCGCTCGACGCGAGCGTCGCGCAGATGCCCTGCTCGCGCTTCTGCGACGTGATCGACGACTGCGACGCGATGTGCGTCGAGATGGCGCCGATGTTCGTCGCATCGGTGCAGGCCCCGACGATGCGGTTGTAGCGGACCGCCGCGATGCTCGCGAGCGTGGACGCGTAGCTGTCCTGCGTCGTGCCGCCCGCGAAGCGGTAGAGGTTACCGCTCGTGGCGCCGCTCGACAGGATGCCCGTCGTCGCGCCGGGGCTCGTCGTGCTCGACGTGCTGATCTGCGTCTCGATGCCAGCGGACGACACGAACGACAGCAGCACCGCGAGGTCGTTGCCGCGCGGGCCGTTGCACTTCGCGGTGAACGTCACGGCGCCCGTCGAGGTCTGCGCGTAGTACGGCAGCCAGGTCACGGCGTTGACGGCGGTGGCGACGGCCGTCGCGATGACCGCGGCGGTGTCGCCGGTGTTCACCGGCACGTCGATCGTCACGCCGCACGCGCGCACACGCACGGTGAACGCAGCGGTCGCGGTCGTCGCGAAGGTGCAGACCATCGCGGCCGCCGAGCCGCCACCCTCGGGCACGCAGCACCCATAGAGGAGCGCGTTGGGGTACTGCGCGAAGACCGCGCGCGACATCACGTGGATCTCGCTGCCGAGGCCGAAGTAGGACGCCGCGTCGTCGCTCGAGGAGAGCAGCACGGGCATCCCGTTCGGCTGCGTGCCCGCAGGGAGCGCGATCGACGGCGACGCGCCCGAGACGGCGGTGCCCATCTTGTTGCCGAGCAGCAGGATCTTGATGGCCTGCTGGCCGGGCGACGACGGGGCGCCGCCGAGGATGACGTTGAGGTAGACGCCGGGCGTCTTCTGCGACGTCGAGAGACCGGGGATGATGACGCTCACGAGGCGACCTCTTCGATGGTGATGTCTCCGCGGCTCGCGGCGCGGCGGTAATGGACGTGGTCGGGCGTGACGTCGCCCTCGGGGAGCGCGGCGCCCGAGGCGTCACGGCCCGCGTAGCGCCCGGGGCGCACGCTGCCGGTGTCGCTCAGGAGCGGCACGCGCCGGTCTTCGACGGCGTAGATGCGGAGCTTCATGGTGGTGTTCTCAGGGGTTCGGGTCGGACTGGAACGTGACGAGCGGGTTCACGTCGGTCGTGTCGCCGTGCCCGTCGATGAGGTTCTCGGCGCCGATGATCGGCTGCACCAGCGGCAGGTCTGCGGCGGGGTCGGGGTTCACGGCCTGCGGGATCACGCGGCGGGCCACGATGCGCGCCGAGAACGCGTACACGACGCCCTCCTCGACGAGCTCGGGCCGCGTCTCCGCGGCGCGCAGGGTGATGCCCTGGTACGTGTTCGCGACCACGAGCGCGTTGACCGCCCCGAGGGCGCTGTCGAGGAGCCGCAGCGCGCCGGGCGTGGCGGCGTTGCCGACCATGCCCTCGTCGACCTCTCGCGGGTCTTCGGCGACGACGATCACCGACCACGACGCATCGCCGACCTCTTCGGACATCGCGCCCCACACGAGCACGTCGCGCGTGATGGCCTCGCCGTCGAAGCGCAAGAGCACCGCGGGGTACTGCTCGCGCACCACGTTGGAGAGGCCGCGCTTCGTCACCTGTCCCGCGTAGCGGGCGGCGACGGCGAAGGGCGTGGCGGCGACGGGAGGCCCGGACACGAGCGCGACGAGCGCGGTGTTGAGCGCGCTGTCGATGTCGGCGAGGGTGGCGTTGGGCATCAGAAATTCACGGCGCGCGCGAGCGCATCATCGACGACGCCCTGCGCCCACGTCTCGCGACGACGCCACGCCGGCCAGAGGTACGGGTAAGGCCGGTTGCGGCTCGTGCCCTCGTCCACGTAGGAGGCGTAACGCGTGCTGGCGAGCACCTCGACGCGGTAGCCGCGCACGACGGAGCCCGACGCGCCGCCGTGGAGCATCGACGCTTCGAGGCGCCCGGTGCGGTTCTGGAAGGTGTGCCCCGTCTTCATGTCCTCGACGACGCCCTCGGCGACATCGAGCATCGCGGGGAGCATCTCGCCGTCGATGCGGTGAAGCATCTCCTCAAGCGCCGCGGCGAGGTCCATCAGAAGCCTGTCGATTCGGTGCCGTCGGCCTGCTGCGTGTACGGGTTCGTCGCGATCCCGTTGTCGTTGTAGACGTTGCGGATCGCAGCGCGCGGGAGCGGGGGGCTCGTCGAGGACCCGGCCGCCTGCGCGTCCTTGTTGCGATTGAGCGCCTTGAAGAACTCGCGGGCCTGCGTGCCCAGGCGGGCGTAGCCGCTCGTTTCGTCGGTCGCGAGGTGGCGCGACGCGGCGATCGAGATCGCGAGGTTGCAGCCCTGACCGACCACGTAGGGGTCGAGCGTGTCGCCCTCGATGTAGAGGCCATCGGGGAACGAGCTGCGGGTGATCGTGCGAATCTCGCTGTTGGCCTCGGCGACGCAGAGCGCCTGGAACACGAGGTCAACGGTCGAGCCGCCGTTTTTTGCAAACAGACGGACGCGCGCCTGCGAGGAAAGGCGCGCGTCGACGTCAGCGACGGTAACGATCGCGGTGAGAGGGGTACTCATGCGGGGCCTCGCGGAGAGACGGGATCAGTTGGCGTGACGGACGATCACGCGGGCGCGCTCGTAGTGCTTGCCCTCGATGAAGCCGTTGCACCCCTCGGGCGGGTTGCGCGGGTCGAAGGGCAGTTCGGCACCCTTGGGGTACATGCGGTCGTTGAGCATGAGCTTCGTCTTGAGCACGAAGACCTCGTCGCCTACAGGCTTCGGCGCGTCGGCCACGGCCTTGTGCAGCGCGAGCTCTTCGGTGAGGGCCGCGATGCGCGCGTCGCGCTCGGCGTTGCCAGCGCGGAGAGCGTCGTTCTCGCGCGTGAGCTCCTCGAGACGAAGCGCGTCGGTGACGCCCTTGCGGTCTTCGCGGCTCACGAGATCACCGTCTCGAAGAGGTAGCCCGTGGTGCCCTGGCCCACCGGCACCTCGTCGTCCGAGTGCGTGAGCTTGAGGTACTCGCCGCCCATCACGCCGGGCATGCGGTCGACGATGACCTCGTTGCGGTAGGCCTTCGAGCCCATGCGGAAGGTGTAGCCCCAGGTCTGCGTCATCTTGGGGTTGGGGTTCTGCTCGATGCGCATCAGCGCGGCCGACTTGCCCCACACGTAGGAGGCGGTGGTGCCGGGCTCCTGCGCGTTGATGACCTTGGCGCGGCCGACGATCACGCGGTCGACCTCGATCAGCGCGGCGAAGAGGTCGATCTGCATCTGCGCGGGCACCGCGC
>Ga0208783_10000099_pt1 | contig 49453 bp, 30 predicted proteins | sample DEB19_08_DNA_2_FD_184529 | JGI IMG/M metagenome (GOLD analysis project Ga0208783, IMG submission 184529) | Aqueous microbial communities from the Delaware River and Bay under freshwater to marine salinity gradient to study organic matter... | ecosystem: Environmental > Aquatic > Marine >... | reverse complement strand
CCCCCGCCGCCACCGCCACCACCGACGCCGCCGCCGCCGCCGCCGAAGCCACCGCCGCCGCCGCCCGTACCGCCGCCGCCGCCACCCATGCCGCCCTGGCCCTGCTGGAGCGCAGCGCCGAGGTTGAAGTCAGGGGCGTTGTCGAAGTACGGGACCTCGAAGAGGAGGTCGCGGATGTCATACACGATCGTGAGGGTCTTCTTGCGGAGCTGCTCAGCGCTGCTCACGACGATCACGCCGTCCTCGACCGAGTAGTCCGGACGCGAGCCGTCGTCGCCAAGCTGCTCGAGCACGCGCTTCAGCGCGACTTCGGCCGGAATGTTGTCCATCGTCAGCGTGACGGTGTCCTCGGGGCGCACATTCACGCCCTCGAGGGCCTTCCAATCGGGGTAGAAGTCGACGCCGCTGACCTGCTTCATATAGCTGAAGACCTGGTCGAGCTGGTTGTCGTTGAAGTTGACCGAGACAGCCTTCTGCAGCGAGGTCATCGCCTGCTTGTTGGCAGCGCTCTCGACATAGCCGCTCGCGCGGTCGCGCAGGCGCATCTCGGAGAGCGACGGCCAATCCTCGGGGTACTCGAGGATCCCGCTCACCGACTTCGGGCCGGGGCCCGACATGTTCGGAGTCGGGGGAACGGTCCGCTCGAGCGCCTCCTTCGAGAAGTTCGCGTAGGCCTCGCCGCGGCGGACCTCGATGTCGGAATAGGCGCGGTACAGCGCGCTCGCCTTGAGGAACTGGCGCAGGGCCTGCGCGGCAGGATTGTTCGGGTCGAGGAAGAGCACCTCGTCGACGACATTGATCGCCTCTTCATACTTCAGCTCAAGCTGGAGCTGGCGCACGCGCAGGAGGCGCTCGTTGATCGCCTTGGTGCGTGCCTCGGCGTCGGACTTCTGCTTCTCCTTCGCGGCCTCTGCGGCCTCCTTGCGCGCCGTCTCCGCCTTGGCGAGCGACGCGTTGAGCTCGCCGACCTCGACCTGCTCAAGCAGGGTGTCGAGCTTGCCCATCAGATCGGTGTACTCGCCGCCCGGGAAGACGCCCTTCTCGCGCTCAAGCTGGATCTTCGCGGTCAGCGCGGTGCGCTTGGCGCCCGAGTAGTCGCCCGCAGACACGGCCTGCGAGGCATTCACGATCGCGGCGGTCACGACGACCTCGGCCTTCTGCTTCCGCAGGGCGAGGTCGGAACCGACATCGTTGATGAGCGAGCCCTGGTCGAGCGCGGCCTGCGCGCGGGCAAGGCCCTTCGACGCCTCCGCATCGCCCGGGGTGGCCGCGAGGACCGACGACCACAGATCGATGGCCTTCTTCCACTCGCTGCGGCTCATGGCCTCGCGGGCAGCCTCGCGGCTGGTGTCGGCGGATTGGGTGGCGGGCGCATCCTGCGCGAGCGTGCTCTGAGACGCCATCCAGGGCGTCGTTCCGACGAGCGCGACTGCGACGATGCTCGCCATGCCGCGGAGGGTCCGCTGGCCGGCGCTGGTCGTGATGAAGGTCGCCTCGGTCATGGTGCTGCGCTGCATTCGTTACTCCTGAGTCGCACCTTGTGGGCAGGCGGCGCGATCGGCCTCTCTCAAAACGCATCTGAGTACGCACGCTCGGCGGCGACACGCTCGCTTCTTTCTCTCGAAGCGACCGGACGCATCCGAAGTCCCCGCGGCGGCGTCCGTGGACGCAGTTGCGGGAAGTACGGCAAGGTACTCACCCCGTCGGGATCCCGCAAGCAGCGGGCCCCATCCGAGGCGTCGCAGTCAAGTGGGAAACTGCATGAATATGCACGACTTGATGCGGACCGCGAGTCAATCGCGCGTGCGCGCCATCTGGTTCCCGCCTGACCGATGGAATCATGAAAAACCCAGCGATTGCGCGGGGTTTCCTGCCGCATCGAGCACGACCGCTCGGCGGTCAGACCGCAGCCAGCGCTGCCTGGGCCCGCTCCATCTCCGAAGCCCCGACTGGGCGGCGGGTGGTCATCATCTCGACGAACACATCGAAGAGGTACGCCGAGTCATGCGGACCCGGGCTCGCCTCGGGGTGGTACTGCACGCTGAAGATCGGCTTTGCGATGTGACGGAAGCCTGCCAAAGTCCCGTCGTTCAAGTGGATATGCGTGGGCTCGCCGCCTGCGGCACGCAGCGAGGTCTCGTCGACGCAGAAGCCGTGGTTCTGGCTCGTGATCTCGACTCGGCCAGTCAACAGGTTACGCACAGGCTGGTTCGCACCTCGGTGACCGAACTTGAGCTTCCAGGTCGTCGCACCAAGGGCAAGGGCGAGCAACTGATGCCCGAGGCAGATGCCGAAGGTCGGCACCTCGCCAGCGACCTCGCGGAGGGTGTCGATCACGGACTTGACCACCGCGGGGTCGCCAGGGCCGTTCGAAATGAAGAGACCGTCGGGCTTCATCGCGCGGATCTCGGCCGCGGTCGCCGTGTGGGGCAGGAAGTGGACGTCGCAGTTCCGCTCGACGAGATGGCGGTAGATGTTTCGCTTGGCGCCGCAGTCGATGGCGACGACCTGGAAGCGCGATCCCGCCGCGCGACCCGCCGGGGTCGGCTTGGTCTCGACGAATAGTCCGCCGCGCGGAGCCCATTCGCCGAGCGCCTCCTCGTAACGCCCGCCGCAGCGCGGTGAGACCTTCGCAGCCAGGTTCGCGCCGGCCATCGACGGAATCGCGCGCGCGCGGGCCACGAGCTCGAGGTCGCTCGCATCGGCAAGCGGCACGGATGAAATCACGCCACGCATCGCGCCGCCGATACGCAGCCGCCGCACGAGCGCGCGGGTGTCGATGCCCTCGATCGCGGGAATCCCAGCGTCGGCGAGCCAATCCGACAGGCTGCGGGTCGCGCGCTGGTTCGACACGATCGCCGACAGCTCCCGCACCACGAAGCCGGCCACGCACGGCGACGCGCTCTCGATGTCCTCGGGCGCCACGCCGTAGTTGCCCATCTCGGTGGCGGTCATGGTCAGGATCTGACCCGTGTAGGAGAGGTCGGTGAGCGCCTCCTGGTAGCCGCACATGGCCGTGTTGAACACGACCTCGCCGGCGCCCTCGAAGTCCTTGAGGGAGCCGCCGAACGCGCGACCGTGGAAGACCGTCCCGTCCTCGAGGGCGAGACGAGCCAATTTCGTCGTGGGCATAGTCCCGAAGTGTAGCGGAAGGTAGATTGGACGAGCCGTGCTTTTGCCCGCGATTCCATTCCCCGCGGTGCTCCTCGCGCTGGGCTTGGCGGCGGGCGAAGCGCCGCCCGTTCCGCTCGACTTCAACCGGGATGTCCGGCCCATCCTGTCGGACCGCTGCTTCGGATGCCACGGACCCGACGCAGCCAAGCGCAAGGCGGGGCTGCGGCTGGACACCGCCGAGGGCGCGTATGCAGCGCTCAAGTCGGGGCATCGGGCGATCGTGCCCGGCAAACTCGACGAGAGCGAGGCGGCGGCGCGCATCCGCTCCGCAGACCCCGACGAGATCATGCCGCCGCCCGAACTCAAGCGGCCGCTGTCCGATGCGGAGAAAGGCGTGCTCCTCCGCTGGATCGAGCAGGGTGCCGAGTACCGCCCGCACTGGGCGTTCGTGGCGCCCACTGCGCCCTCCATCCCCGACCGACGCGAGTCGGAAGGCTGGGCGCGCGATCCAATCGACTTGCTCGTCCGCGCGCGCATCGAGGCTGCCGGCCTCGCGCCCGAACCCGAAACCGACCGCGCCACGCTCCTTCGCCGCGCGAGCCTCGCGATCACGGGACTCCCGCCGACGCCCGAGGAAGTCGACGCCTTCGTCGCCGACACGGCGCCCGACGCGTATGAACGCCGCGTCGATGCGCTCCTCGATTCGCCGCGCGCAGCGGAACACCGCGCGACCGTGTGGCTCGACCTCGCGCGCTTCGCCGACACCTTCGGCTACCAGTCCGACGGCGACTGCTTCACCTGGCCGTGGCGCGACTGGCTGCTCGACGCACTGCGCGCGAACATGCCGTACGACCGCTTCGCGACCGCGATGATCGCTGGCGACCTCATGTCCGCCGAGTCGCACGCCGAGCGGCAGGCGAACCAGGTCGCGAGCGCGTTCAACCGCCTGCACCGCATGACCGAGGAAGGCGGCTCGATCTCCGAGGAGTTCCGCCAGGAGGGCATCGCCGACCGCGTGTCCACCTTCGGCACGGCGTTTCTCGGCCTCACGCTCGAGTGCGCGCGCTGCCACGACCACAAGTACGACCCTATCCCGACGCGCGAGTTCTACGGGCTCGCGGCGATGTTCGGCTCGATCGACGAGAACGGGCTCAAGAGCTACGCGCACCACTTCAGCGCGCCGCCGCCTTTCATGCGCCTCGCCAGCGACGCACAGGAGCAACGGACCAGTGAATTGCGCTCCGCGATGCTCGGCGCCGTGCGCGCGTACTTCACGGCGTTGCGGAATGCGCCCGCGGCGATGCCTGCGGCGATCGATCTCCCGAAGCCCGCAGCGAAGTACGCGTTCGACGAACTCGCCGATGGCAAGACGCCCAACGCGATCGACGCCGACAAGCCCGCGACCACCGATCGCGCGCGCCCCGAGCAGCTCGGCGAGGTCGCGCTCACGGACGACGGAAAGCACGGGAAATCCCTTCGTTTCGACGGCGACGGCGGCGTGTCGCTCGCTGGTCTCGCGGGCTTCACGCGACATGATCCCGTGAGCGTCGCCTTCTGGATCAAGCCGGGCGAGCGCAACGCGCGCGCGGCCGTGCTGCACACCGCGGGCTTCTACACGAACGACGCCGACGGCTCGGGGCTCGAGCTGCTGATCGTCGACGGGCGCCTGCGCTGGAGCGTGATCCATCTCTGGCCCGGCAGCGCTGCAAGCGTCGAGATGAAGACGGAGCTACCGATCGGCGAGTGGACGCACATCGTCGCGACCTACGACGGTCTCTCCTTTGCAGACGGGCTCACTCTCTACGTCAACGGTCGAGCAGCCGAGACGGTGGTCGTGCGCGACGAACTTGCGGGCAACATCGCCGGCGCCACGATGGAGGTCGGCTCGCGGTCGCGCGACGCTGGTTTCCGTGGTGGAAAGATCGACGAGCTCGCGGTGTGGCGCTCTACGCTGACGCCCGCGGAGGCGGCGCTCGCAGCCGGCGAGACGCCCGACGAAGCCGCGATCGCAGCGCATGCGATCGCGCGCGCGGCGGACGCCGAGCGGCAAGCGCTGCGCGACGCGCGGCGCGCACTCGCAGCTCACCTCGACGGCATTCCTGCGTTCATGACGATGAAGGACTCGAAGTACGCGCCGCCGACCTTCGTGCTCAGGCGTGGCCGCTACGACGATCCCGACCGCACGCAGCGCGTCGAGCCAGGCACGGTCTCCGCCGTGCTCGGCGCATCGAGGCTCGGCGAGCGAAATCGCCTCGGCCTCGCGCAATGGCTCGTCGATCCAGCGAATCCGCTGTTCGCGCGCGTCGAGGTGAATCGCCTGTGGACGCAGGCATTCGGCAGCGGACTCGTCGAGACCGCGGAGAACTTTGGCGTCCAAGGATCGTGGCCCACGCATCCCGAGGTGCTCGACCTGCTGTCGCACGATCTCGCGCACGGCTCTGCGAGCACGCCCGCATGGGACACGCGCGCGATGCTGCGCAGGCTCGTCCTCAGCGCGACCTTCCGCCAGAGCTCGGTCACGAGCGCGGAGAAGCGCGCGAAGGATCCGCGCAACGAACTGCTCGCGCGCGGGCCAAGCGTGCGCCTGACCGCGGAAATGCTGCGCGATTCCGCGCTGCTCGCCTCGGGGCTGCTCGTCGAGAAGGTCGGCGGCCCGAGCGTGAAGCCGTGGCAGCAGCCGAACCTGGTCGCGGAATCCGGCGCAAATGGCGGCTATTCGGCGGGCTCGGGCGACGAGCTCCATCGACGCAGCCTCTACACCTTCCGCAAGCGCACCGTCCCGCCGCCCACGATGCTCACCTTCGACGGCGGCTCGCGCGAGTCGTGCCAGCCGCGGCGTTTCGCGACGAACACGCCGCTGCAGGCGCTCGCGATCCTCAACGATCCCGTCTTCACTGAATGCGCGCGCACACTCGCCGAACGCGCCACGCGCGAGGCGCCCGACCGCGACGCGCGCATCGTGCGCGCGTTCCGACTGGCGTGCTCGCGCGCGCCCCGCGCGGCCGAGCTCGACGCGCTGCGCGAGCTCGTCGCCGCCCGCGTCACCAGCGGCGAGCAGGACGAACTCGCTGCGCTCACGCTTGCCTGCAGCACGATCCTCGCGAGCGACGCAGCGGTCATGTCGCGATAGGAACCGAAGAGAAACGCCATGTCGAATCACCACCGACCACCGACCTACGACGAACTGATGCGCCTCTCGCGGCGCCACTTCCTCGGCGCGTCGGCGCTCGGGCTCGGTTCGCTCGCGCTCGGCGAGGTGCTCAGCCGCGGCGCAAGCGCAGCGCCGCCCGCGCTCACGGCGCCGCATTTCCCCGCGAAGGCGAAGCGCGTCATCTATCTCTTCCAGTCCGGTGGTCCGTCGCACCTTGAGACGCTCGATCCGAAGCCGAAGCTGCGCGAGATGCACGGCCAGCCGCTTCCCGAGAGCGTGCGCGCGGGCCAGCGCCTCACCGGCATGAGCGGCTACCAGGGCGTGCTGCCGATCGCGGGCTCGTTCACGGGCTTCCAGAAGCACGGCCGCGCGGGGCTCGAGATCAGCGACATCCTGCCGCACACCGCGAAGATCGCCGACGACATCTGCATCGTGCGCGGCATGCACACCGAGGCGATCAACCACGATCCCGCGATCACCTTCTTCTGCTCGGGCCACCAGATCGCGGGGCGCCCGTCGATGGGCGCGTGGATGAGCTACGGCCTCGGCTCGATGAACGACAACCTGCCCGCGTTCATCGTGCTCGTGTCGAAGGACGCCTCGCGCGACCAGCCGCTGTACGCGCGCCTGTGGGGCTCGGGCTTCCTGCCGAGCGAGCACCAGGGCGTGCAGTTTCGCGCGGGAAATGAGCCGGTTCTGGCCCTCTCGAACCCCGAGGGCGTGTCGCCGCACGCGCGCCGCGCGATGCTCGACACGCTCGCCAAGCTTTCCGCCGACGCGCTCGCGCACGAGGGCGATGCCGAGATCGACGCGCGCCTCGCGCAGGCCGAGATGGCGTACCGCATGCAGTCGAGCGTGCCCGAGGCGAGCGATCTCTCGGGCGAGAGCGACGAGACCTTCGAGCTCTACGGACCCGGCTCACGCGATGCCGGCACCTTCGCTGCGAACTGCCTGCTCGCGCGCCGTCTCGTCGAGCGCGGCGTGCGCTTCGTGCAGCTCTTCCATCAGGGATGGGACCAGCACGGCGGGCTGCCCGGCGGCATCTCGCATCAGTGCAGGCAGACGGACCAGGCATCGGCCGCGCTTGTCACCGACCTGAAGCGGCGCGGACTGCTCGACGACACGCTCGTGATCTGGGGCGGCGAGTTCGGCCGCACCGCGTACTGCCAGGGCCGCATGACCGCAGACAACTACGGGCGCGACCACCATCCGCGCTCGTTCTCGATCTGGATGGCGGGCGGCGGGGTGAAGGCGGGACATGTCCACGGCGCGACCGACGACTTCGGCTACAGCGTCGTCGACGGCGGCGTGCATGTGCATGACCTGCACGCGACGATCCTGCACCTCATGGGCGTCGACCACGAGCGGCTGACCTACCGCTACCAGGGGCGGCACTACCGCCTCACGGATATCGCCGGAAACGTCGTGCCCGGCATCCTCGCCTAACTGACGGTGCACGGCACGTGCCATGCAGTGCCAGGCACTGGCTGGCACGTGCCGTACACGAACTATCCACGGAGGATTACTGCGAGAGGCAGTAGGCCTTACGGTGCCCTTGGCGGTGCCTGACACGTGCCGTGCAGTGCCAGGCACGCCGCGGCACGTGCCGTGCACCGGCTGAGGGGTCGTCGCCGTCGAGCGCGCTGTCAGCCGCACGCGCCCCACGCAGACAGCAGCGCGGCGAAATCCTGCTCGTTCGTCGTGCCGTCGGCGTTGAGATCGCCTGCGGAAGTGCCCCACGCCCCGAGAAGCACGGTGATGTCGCGTGCATCGACGCTGCCGTCGCCCGTGAGGTCCGCGGTGCACTGCGCCGCGATTGCCACCGTAGCAGGAAGGCTTGTTGCGTCGCCGCAGCTGTTCGTGAAGACAACCGAGTACGAGCCTGCGTCGCTCGGCCGCGCGCCCGCGATCGAAAGCGTCGTGACGAGTCCATCCGCGGTCAGCGCGCCGCTCGCGCCCGACACCGTTCCTCCGCCCTTCGACGCTCCACCAGCGCCGTTCGCAATCGCGACGCCGTCGCGTCGCCACTGGAAGGCGACCGCGCCATCGAAGTCGTAGCCAGATGCGCACGCGGACGAAATCGCGAGCGTCTCACCCGCTTCGATCGACTGCGGGACAGGCTCGTGCGCGACCCACGGTCTGCCGGTGTCGCTCCACCGCGCGAAGTCCACGCACAGCGTGTCACCCGCGAAGTCGAAGTTCCCGCCGACGACCAGCTCGCCGCTCGGCATCCGCGCGAAGCATGACGCGCCGACGGCCTGCGTGCCCGTCAAGCCCGCACCGAAGGCCGACCACGACGTTCCGTTCCAGCGCGCGATGCCGCGGGCACTCACGCCGCCTGCCGTCGTGAACGCGCCGCCGGCAAGCAGGTCGCCGTTCGGCAGCAGTTGCAGTGCGTACACATCGTTGTCCATGCCCGATCCCATCGACGACCACGCGGCGCCATCCCAACGCGCGATGCGATTCACCGTCACGCCGCCCGCGACCGTGAAATCACCGCACGCAACGAGGTCTCCGTTCGGCATTCGGACGAACTGATACACCGCGACGGGAAAGCCAGCGAGCCCACCGGCGAGCCCCGATCCAAACGCCGTCCACGTGGCGCCGTCCCAGCGCGCGATGTGCTTGGCGCTCACGCCGCCCGCCGCCGTGAAGTGCCCGCCCACGACGAGATCGCCGTTCGGAAGCTCGAGAAACGCCGAAACAAACGGCGAAAATCCGTCCGTCGAGGTCACGCCCGATCCGATCTCAGACCACGCGGTGCCGTTCCAGCGCGCGACGTTCTTCGCACTCACGCCACCCGCGGTCGTGAAGTACCCGCCGGCAACGACATCGCCGCTCGCGAGCACGGCAAGGCCAAGCAGCCGCGACGCATCGGTCGTTCCCTGCATGAAACCCGTGAGCCCCGACCCGAGCGGCGACCATGCCGCGCCGTCCCAGCGCGCGATGTTCCGTGCGCTCACGGCGCCTGCCTTCGTGAACACGCCGCCCGCGACGATGTCGCCGTTCGGGAGCATGGCGATGCGCCTGACTTCCGTCGTCCAGTAGACGGGCTGCGTAGAGACCATGCCCGATCCCAGCGGCGAGAAGGCGGTTCCGTCCCAGCGCGCGATGCGGTTGAGCACGGCACCCGAACCCGAGTCGATCAATCCGCCCAGGATCAGGTCGCCGTTCGGCATCGGCTGCAATGCGTTCGCCACGCCCGACAGACCCGAATGGATCGGCTGCAGTTGATCGCCGTTCCAGCGCCCGATTCCGCCGAAGCACAGCGTTCCGCAGAGGTATCCGCCGCCGACGAGCAGACCGCCGTCCGAGCCGCGCGCCAGCGCAAGCACTTCGTCAGGGAACCCTACACCGAGCGGCGTCCACGCCGCGCCGTCCCAGCGCGCGACATTGCTCGCACTCGCGCCGCCGGCATTCGTGAAGCGCCCGCCGGCCACGAGATCGCCGTTCTCAAACACGACCAATGAACTCACATTCGGGGCGACGGTACCCGACACGCCGACGCCAAGCGGCGACCAAGACACACCGTCCCAGCGCGCGATGCGGCTGGCGCCCACCCCGCCGATCGTCGTGAAGCTCCCGCCTGCGACAAGGTCGCCATTCGCGAGCGCTACAAGCGTGTTCACGGTCGAATTCGTGCCCGAGCCGAGCGGCGCCCAGGAACTTCCGTCCCAGCGCGCGATGCGGTTGGCCGCGACGCCGCCCATCGTCGTGAAGTTGCCGCCTGCGACAAGATCGCCGTTTGCAAGCACAGCGAGCGCGTTCACGCTCGCGCTCGTCGATCCTCCCGCGCCGGTTCCGAGCGGCGACCATGTCGCGCCATTCCAGCGCGCGATCCCGCCGACGCTCAGCCCATCCGCCGTCGTGAACGAGCCGCCGGCCACGAGGTCACCGTTCGGAAGCGAGACGAGCGCGTGCACGACGCCGTTCATGCCGAGCCCGAGCGACGACCACGCGGCGCCATCCCAGCGCGCGACGCAACCCACGGGACTGCTGCCCGCGAGCGTGAAGTTGCCGCCGGCCACGAGGTCACCGTTCGGAAGCGCCAACAGCGCCCGCACGCTTGTGCTGGCGCCTGAGAGACCGCCCTGCAGCCCTTCGCCGAGCGGCACCCACCACTGCGCGTCCCAGCGCGCGATGCTCTTGACCGGCACGCCGCCCGCCGTGGTGAAATCGCCGCCCGCCACGAAGTCGCCGTTGGCAAGCGTCACCAGGCTGCGAACGGTCCTGTCCATGCCACCGTTGCCCAACTGAGCGGGGCTTGTGAGCCAGCGCTCCGTGCACTGCGCGTGCGCGTTGGCGAGCGGCAGAATCCCGATGCACGCGGCGGCCACCGCGAGCACCCTGCGAGATGCGAGTTTGGCGCAGATGAAGTTGAAGGCTTGCGTGAACATGTCGTGCTCCCGAAGGAAGGCGACCCGACAAGGGTGGCACCACTTGCTTGGATACGCAAGGAATCGCGTCGATTCAGGCAAGCCAGGCGCACCGCCGCAGAATGACGGATCCCTCCCAGCTGTCCAAAAGCCGCTGAAGGTCCGAGTTCCCGTGCACCCCGTGGTGGATAGGCTGTGCCCGTGTCCCTCTTCGCCGCCAACACCCTCACGGAGCATCTGCCGCTCGTCGTCGTCGCCGTCGAGCGCGCGGTCGATCGCTCTCCCGACGGGCTGACCTACGCGCTGCCGAAGGAACTCGCGCATCTCCCCGAAGGCGCGCGCGTCGAGGTCCCGCTCGGACGCGGCGAGACGCCGACCGCGGGCTGGATCGTGCGCAAGCTCGCGGACAACGAAGACCCCGGCATCCCGCGCGAGAAGATCAAGCCGTTGCTCGCGCAGGACCCGTCCGGCGTCGTCCTTCCGAGCGAACTCGTGCAGTTCGCCCGCTGGATCAGCGGCTACTACGCGTGCCCGATCGGCATGACGCTGGCGTCGATCCTGCCCGCAGCGGTGCGTAAGGCGATCGGCCGCGTTGAGCGCACGATGGTCGACCTCGCGCCCACGCCGTCCGACACCAAGATCACCAAGCGCCAGCAGCACGCGCTCGATGTCCTCGCCACGCTTCCGCGCCCGATCGAGCTCGCCGATCTCGCCGAAGCCGCTGGCTACTCGTCGAACGAGCCGCTCAAGCGCCTCATCGCCTCGGGGCACCTCGTCGCCACCAAGAAGACCTCCGTCGAGGCGGGCTTCATCGCGCGCGCCGGCAACGTCGCGCCCGCGCCGAAGCCGACCGCAGAGCAGCAGGCCGCGATCACCGCGATTTCCCGCGATTTCGGGCAGTTCGCGCAGCACCTCGTCTTCGGTGTCACCGGCTCCGGCAAGACCGAGGTCTACATCCGCCTGCTCGAGGAATGCGTCGCCCGCGGCAAGCGCGCGATCCTGCTCGTGCCTGAGATCTCGCTCACGCCGCAGACCGTCGGCCGCATCGCCGCGCGCCTCGCGCACCGCAAGGTCGCCGTCCTCCACTCGGGCCTCACCGAGGCGCAGCGCAACCAGCAGTGGACGCTGCTCGCCGAAGGCGGCGCCGATGTCGTCGTCGGCGCGCGCAGCGCGATCTTCGCGCCGATTCCCGATGGTTCGCTCGGCCTCGTCGTCGTCGACGAGGAGCACGAGCCCGGATACAAGCAGGATTCCGCGCCGCGCTACCACGGCCGCGACTGCGCGATCCGCCGCGCGCAGCTCGCCAAGTGCCCGATCGTCCTCGGCAGCGCCACGCCCAGCCTCGAGAGCTGGATGAACGCCGTCGAGCGCAGGATCTCGACGCTGCACCGCCTCACGAAGCGAGCGCCCGGCCTGAACACCCCTCAGGTCGCGGTGGTCGATTTCGGCGAGGAACGCCGCATGACACGCGACCGCCGCGTGAACCTCATCGGCCCGACCCTGCGCGAGGCGATGCAGCGCACGTTCGACGACGGCGGCCAGGTGCTCCTCCTCCTCAACCGCCGCGGCTACGCGAACTACATCGCCTGCAGCGACCCGCGCTGCGACTGGAAGCTGAACTGCACCGAATGCGATGCCGGCATGGTCTGCCATGTCGACGAGACCGGCGCCGCCCGCCGTAACTACGTGCGCTGCCACCACTGCCTCGCCGAGCAGATCCTCCCGAAGAACTGCCCCGACTGCGGCAAGACCGTCACCGTCTTCGGCCTCGGCACGCAGCGCGTCGAGGAGGAGCTCACGCGCCTCTTCCCGTCGCTCGTCGAGGGCGAGACGATGCTCCGCGTCGACGGCGACACCATGCAGACCGCCCAGCATTTCCACGACGCCCTCGAGCGCTTCGGCAAGGGCGAGATCCGCTGCCTGATGGGCACGCAGATGATCGCGAAGGGCCTCGACTTCCCCAATGTCCGCCTCGTGGGCGTCGTGAGCGCCGACACCGCGCTCGCGCTCCCCGATTTCCGCGCGGGCGAGCGCACCTTCCAGCTCGTCTCGCAGGTCTCGGGCCGCGCCGGCCGCGGCGAGAAGCCCGGCCGCGCCATCATCCAGAGCTTCGAGCCCGAGACCCCCGCCATCCGCCTGGCCGCGACCCACGACTTCGAGACCTTCGCGACCCAGGAGCTCGAGGACCGCCGCCAGTTCCGCCTGCCCCCCTACCGCCGCATGGCGCGCCTCATCCTCCGCCACCCGGGAGAGACCGAGTGCGCCAACCGCGCCGCGGCGCTCGCGGCGGAGCTGCAGGCCTTCCTCGGACCGGTCGAGCTCCGCGGCCCCTCGGTCTGCCCCATCGCCCGGATCGCAGGCAAGTACCGCCGCCAGATCGAGCTCCTCGCCGACCAGGCCGCGGACCTAAGCCGCGTACTGGCCGAGGCGCGCAGCCGCGGACTACTCAAGCTTGGGGAAGAGCTTGCAGTCGATGTCGATCCCCTGAGCGCAGTCTGAGCCCGACCGCTCGAGGCGCTGAAAACCCCCGCATTCTGCCCTACAATTGATCCGCTTCGCGTCGAGCGACCTTCGGCGCGCGTTGTCGTATCGAACGGGAGCACCTCAGATGGCTCAGACGGGTCCCAACTCGGCCCAGAACTCGCAGCACGCACCCTCGACGATCCAGCCCGCCGTCAACGGCTGGCAGTCGGACTTCGTCGAGTCGCTCTACGCGCAATTCAAGGCCGACCCTGCGTCGGTCGGCGCGGAGTGGCAGAACTTCTTCCGCGGATTCGAGCTCGGTCTCACGCTCGAATCCGCCGACGGCGCCCAAGCGCTCACGCGGACCGTCCCAGCAGGCGAGCGCGATTCACTCGCGCCGCCTGCCCCAAAGGTCGCCGCCGCAGCGGCGACCGGAAGCGCGCGAGCACCAGAGGGAGCGCCCGCAGGCGCGACCGCTCAAGCACGGGTCGATGATCTCGTTGCCCGCTACCGCACCTTCGGTCACCTCGCGGCGCAGCTCGACCCGCTCGGCACCACGCGTCCGTTCCCCGAGATGCTCACGCTCGAGGCCGTCGGCCTCGACGACTCCGCGCTCGCACAGCCGTTCGACCCGGGCACGCTCCCGCTCGACAACCCATCGCCGCTCGGCGACATCATCTCCTGCCTCGAGGAGACCTACTGCGGCACGATGGGCGTCGAGCTCACGCACATCGGCAGCCTCGAGCGCCAGGCGTGGCTCACGAAGCGCCTCGAATCCGCGCGCAACAAGCCGCAGTTCAGCGTCGACACCAAGAAGCGCATCCTCACCAAGCTCCTCGACGCCGACAGCTTCGAGAACTTCCTCGCCAACCGCTATGTCGGGAAGAAGCGCTTCGGCCTCGAGGGCGGCGAGACGCTCATCCCCATCCTCGACCAGATCCTCGAGTCGGGCCCCGCGCTCGGCGTGCAGGAATTCACGCTCGGCATGGCCCACCGCGGCCGCCTGAATGTGCTCGCGCACATCGTCGGCAAGAACCTGCAGCAGATCTTCACCGAGTTCGACGAGGGCTGGACCGCTGCGTTCGCCACCGGCGGCGGCGATGTGAAGTACCACATGGGCTACTCGAACGAGTGCGAGACCTCGACGGGGCAGAAGCTCCGCGTCGTGCTCGCCGCAAACCCGTCGCACCTTCAGTTCGTGAACTCGGTCGTGCTCGGCCGCTGCCGCGGCAAGCAGCGCCTGATGAACGACACCGAGCGCAAGATGGTCGTGCCCGTCATGGTGCACGGCGACGCCGCGTTCCCCGGCCAGGGCATCGTCGCAGAGTGCTTCAACATGATGCACCTCGACGGCTACACCGTCGGCGGCACCGTGCATGTGATCGTGAACAACCAGGTCGGCTTCACCACCGATCCGCAGGACACCTTCGCCACCACCTACTGCACCGCGATCGCGAAGGCGTACGACTGCCCGATCCTGCATGTGAACGGCGACGACGCCGAGGCATGCGCGTGGGCCGCGAAGATCGCGATCGAGTGGCGCCAGGCGTTCGGCCACGACATCGTCATCGAGATGTGGTGCTACCGGAAGAACGGCCACAACGAGACCGACGAGCCGATGTTCACGCAGCCTTTGCTCTACAACCGCGTGAAGAAGGCGCGCCCCGCGTTCAAGACCTACCGCCAGCGCCTCGTCGGCGAGGGCGTCGTCACCGACGCGGAGGTCGAGTCGATGCTCGCCGCGCGCGTCGCCACCATGGATGAGGCGCAGACCGCCGCGAAGAAGCAGCCGATCGATCCGATCGTCGATCCGTTCCAGAGGTTCTGGAGCGGCATCACCGGCCAGTACTCGGCCGAGACCGTGCAGACGAAGGTCTCGCTCGACACGCTGCAGAACCTCGCGAAGAAGCTCGGCGAGGCGCCCGAGCACACGAGGCTGCACAAGACCGTCGCGCGCACGCTCGAGTCGCGCGCGCAGATGGTCGAATCCGGCTCGATCGACTGGGGCATGGGCGAGCTGCTCGCCTACGCCACGCTGCTCGCGGAAGGACACCCGATCCGCGTCTCTGGTCAGGATGTCGAGCGCGGCACCTTCAGCCACCGCCACGCGGTGGTGAAGTGCCAGGACACGGCCGAGGCGTACTGCCAGCTCAACAACCTCACCGCCGACCAGGCGCGCTTCTGCGTGCACAACTCGCCGCTCACCGAAAGCGCGGTCCTTGGCTTCGAGTACGGCTACTCGCTCGGCGACCCGCGCATGCTCGTGATCTGGGAGGCGCAGTTCGGCGACTTCGCCAACGGCGCGCAGGTCATCATCGATCAGTTCCTCGCCTCGGGCGAGGCGAAGTGGAAGCGCGCGACCGGCCTCACGCTGTTCCTCCCCCACGGCTACGAAGGCCAGGGCCCCGAGCACTCGAGCGCGCGCCTCGAGCGCTTCCTGCAGCTGTGCGCGCACGACAACATGCAGGTCGTCTACCCGACGACCTCGGCGCAGATGTTCCACCTCATCCGCAAGCAGGTGAAGCAAGGCTTCCGCAAGCCGCTCATCGTGATGACGCCGAAGTCGATGCTGCGACTGAAGGCCGCTGAGAGCCGCATCGAGGGCTTCACCGAAGGACACTTCCGCACCGTGCTGCCCGATACCGTCATCACCGCCGAGGCGCGAGAGACCGTCACGAAGGTCCTGCTGTGCTCGGGCAAGATCTACCACGAGCTCTCGGTGCAGCGCGAGAAGAGCGGTCAGAGCACCACCGCCATCGTCCGCCTCGAGCAGCTCTTCCCCTTCCCCGACACGCAGGTCACCAAGACGCTCGCGCAGTACCCGAACGCGAAGAAGTTCGTGTGGGTGCAGGAAGAGCCGCGCAACAAGGGCGCCTACCGCTTCGCGCAGGCGCAGCTCAAGGAGCTCTGCGGCATCGATGTCGGCTACATCGGCCGCCCCGACTCGGCGAGCCCCGCCGTGGGCAGCGCCAAGCAGCACGCGATCGAGCAGGACAAGATCCTCACCGAGGCGATCGGTGCTGCGAAGGCCGGAGACGGCCCCGCAGGCGGACCGAGCAGCAAAGACGGCAATAAGGACGGCAACAAGGACGGCAAGCAAGAGAAGTCCGCGCAGAAGTGAATCACGCGGAATGAAAGAGGATTGACATGGCTGTCGACATCACCATCCCATCACCCGGCGAATCCATCAGCGAGGTCTCCCTGAGCGGCTGGCTCAAGGACGACGGAACCTATGTCGAGAAGGACGATCTGCTCGCGGAGATCGAGTCCGACAAGGCGACGCTCGAGCTGCGCGCGCCCGCCGCGGGCACGCTGAAGATCTCGACCAAGAAAGGCGATGGCATCAAGGTCGGCGCCGTGGTCGCGTCGATCGACACCACGACCGCGAAGCCCGTCGAGGCGGTCGCGCCTGCAGGCGCTCCCTCGGGCGCGAAGGTGTCTGGCGTCGCCAAGAAGGTCGCCGCCGAGAAGGGCGTCGACACCGCGTCGATCGCGGGCTCCGGTCCCTCGGGCCGCGTGATGAAGGACGATGTCCTCGCCGCCACCTCGAAGTCGGCCGCCGCGACCGAGACCAAGCCGACTCCTGCTGCAGCGCCGGCGAAGGTCGTCGCTGCCGCGGCTCCGTCGGGCACCCGCGGCGTCCGCCGCGAGAAGATGACCAAGCTCCGCCAGAAGATCGCAGAGCGCCTCGTGCATGCACAGCACACGGCGGCGATGCTCACGACCTTCAACGAGTGCGACATGACCGAGGTCATGCGCCTGCGCGCCGAGCACAAGGAGTCGTTCGAGAAGCAGCACGGCGTCGGCCTCGGCTTCATGAGCTTCTTCGTCAAGGCGGCGACCAGCGCGCTGCGCAAGTACCCCCGCGTGAACGCCTCCATCGCGGGCACGGGCGCCGACATGGAGATCGAGTTCCACGACTACGCCGACATTGCGGTCGCCGTCGGCACCGACAAGGGGCTCGTGGTGCCCGTCCTCCGCAATGCCGAGACGCTGTCGTTCGCGGGCATCGAAGGCGCGATCAAGGACTTCGCGGTGCGCGCGAAGGACGGCAAGCTCTCGGTCGACGAGATGACTGGCGGCACCTTCACCATCTCGAATGGCGGCGTGTACGGGTCGCTCATGTCGACGCCGATCCTGAACCCGCCGCAGTCCGCCATCCTCGGCATGCACGCGATCAAGAAGCGCGCCGTCGAGGATCCGAAGAACCCCGGCCAGGTCGCGCTGCGCCCGATGATGTACCTCGCGCTCAGCTACGACCACCGCATCATCGATGGCGCGGAGGCCGTCGGCTTCCTCGTCCACATCAAGGACATGATCGAGAAGCCCGAGCGGCTGCTGCTCGCGTGATGCGACTCGAGAAAAACACCGCGGCCCCCGCCTTGGCGGGGGCCGCGTTCGTTTTCAGAGACTCAAGTTCAGCGACCGGCGAGCTTCTTCTTCGCGTCGTCCTTCTTCTCCGCGTAGACCAGGTCGCCCTGCGCATCGGGCGGCACGCCCATGTAGCCGAGCACATCGTTGATGATGTGGCCGACGACCGGACCCGCGACCGAGCCGCCGCCCGTCGCACCGCCACTCGCCTTCGACTTGCCATCGGGATCCTCGATGGTGACGAGCACGACGATCTCGGGATTGTCGAACGGCGCGCCGGCGATGAAGCTCGACATGTTGCGCTTCTCGCCGGTGGGGTAGTAGCCACCCTCGGGGCGCGTGAGCTGCGCGGTGCCTGACTTGCCGAACGCGCGATAGAGGAGCATTTCCTTCAGCTTCTTGCCCGTGCCTTCGGTGATGACCTTCTCCATCACCTCGCGCGACTCGCGCACGGCTGCGGTGCTCAGGACCGGCATCGAGCCCGTGAGCGCGTTGCCGCTGGTCGGCCGAAGCGACAGCGGCACCATGTCGCCGTTGCGGCAGAAGGCGCTGAATGCGCGCACGAGCTGCAGCGGCGTGACCGCGATGCCCTGGCCGAACGACACCGAGGCGAGCGCGCGGGTCTTGTTGGTCCACTCGGCGATCGGCGGCAGCAGGCCACGGCTCTCGTTCTCGACGCCGACCTCGGTGCTCTTGCCGAACTGCCAGCTTGCGAGGCAGCGCTTCATCTCATCGTTGCCCATGCGCATGGCGACGGTCGCCATTCCGGCGTTGACCGACTTCACCAGCACCTGCTCCCACGACTTCGTGCCGTAGCTGGAGTCGTGCGCCTCGCGGATGGTGCGCTTGGCACGGCCATCTGCGATCACCAGCGGCCCCTGCGGAAGCGAGATCGTCTCGCCGCGACGCGCGAACCCGTGGTCGATCGCCCACGCCCAGACGAATGGCTTGAAGATCGAGCCGGGCTCGAACGGATCGGTCGCCCAGCGCATGCGCGCGAGCGCAGGATCGCCCTGCCCGAAGTCGGTCGTGATCGGCGTGCGGCCCGTGTTCGGATTGATCGTCGAGTACGCCGACAGGATCTCGCCCGTCGACGCGTCGATGACCAGCGCTCGGCCGCCGGCCGCGTTCGCGTCCCTGACGGCCTTGTCGACGCGCGCCTCGACCAGTTCCTGCATCACGATGTCGATGGCAAGTCGCACGGGCTCGCCCGCATCGCCCTCGCGGTAGCCCTCGGGCGGAATCGTGATGACCGAGCCCAGGCGCGATGCGTAGAAGGTCGTGTAGCCCGGCTTCGAGGAAAGGCGTCCGTTCTCCAGTCGCTCGACGCCGCTGCGTCCGACGATGCCCTCGGTGCCCGTGAGCACCGACACATAGGCGAGTGACGGCTCGGGCGGCTCGGCGGCCTGCGCCTTGGCAATCCGGTCGCGCTGGCCTGTCGAGGTGTGCGGCTTCAGGACAAGCTTCGTGGGCAGGGCCTCGAGGTCGTCCTCGCCAAGCTCGCCCTCGGGCTGCATCGTTCGCGCCCAGGTATCCACGCGGAACTTCGGATCAAGGCCCTGCTCGCCAAGCACGGCCACGAGCACCTCGCGCGGCTCAAGTCCCGCGAGCGGCGCGACCGCCGACGCGAGCTCGCCGATCGGATCATCGATCAGCAGCACGCTCTCACCGCTTCGGATTGCGTCGAGCGCATGGCGGTTGAACTCGGTCGCGTCGCGGTACAGCGAGCGCAGGTCGAGCACCAGCGCAGCGTCGTCGACCACATCGATACCTGTCTTGCCCACGAGGGCGGCGCCAGTGTCGCGGTACGGGCGCACGCGCTCGGACTGCGGCGAGAAGTGCGCGGCGCGCACGATGCTGGTCGGGCCGCCCGCTTCCTTCGCCTCGCGAAGGAGCCGGATCTTGTCGTCATCGAGCTTCTTCTCGATGGGCACATAGCGCGGGAGCTGCGACCACTCCGCGTCGGTCAGCGTGCCCGACGCAGGCAGGCGGCGCAGCGACGCGGGGACGCGCTCGTGGTCGCCCTTCTCGGGATCCTTGTCGACGATGCGGCGCACGACCTTGTCGGGCGCCATGCCGAGCATGGGTCCGAGCTGCGCCGCGAGCTCGCTGATCGGATCGAGCACGATCCGGTGGTGCTCCTTCGCGGTGCCCGCCTTGATGCGGCGCGCCGCCTCCTCATTGCCGCGGATGGTGTCGCGATAGAGATCGCGGACATCGATGTAGAGCGTGCCCGAGAGTGCGTCGAGCGCGAGCGTGCGGCCGTTGCGATCGACGATCTCGCCGCGCGGGAGCCCGTCCCACACTTGGCGCTGCTGCGCGAGGCGGCCGCTCTCGTCCTGCATGGCCGCCACGAGGCGCGGATCGGGATTCAACTTGAGCTGCATCACGCGCACAGTGATCGCGGCAAAGCCGACGGAAAGTCCCATGACAAGAACGAACGCCCATCGTGCAATCGAGTGGGCGCGCGTCGTTCGAACCGTCTGTGCGTCAGGCGCCGCGTGCACCTCAGGCGGCTTGGGCGCCTCCGACTCCTGGAAATCCATCATCCAATCTCCTTCTTCTTCCTGCTGTTCCGAGCGGTGGTCGACTTCGCGTCCTCCGCCGGCTGCACGACCGTCAGCGGGTCACCCATCCGGCCCTCGGTGGCGCGCGCGGGGTCATGGCGGAACGGCACCGACTTGTAGCCGGCAAGGCGCTTCTCGCCGAGGCGCTTGTTGAGCTCGGCGGCGGTCGTCGCCTGCGCCACCTTGACCTGCAGGCGGACCTTCTCTTGGTCCATTTCCTGCATGTGGAAGTGGATGCGGCTGATCTGCGACGCGATGTCGATCCGCTTCTGGCGGTTGACGAGCAGCGCTCCATACATGGCGCCGAGCACGACGATGACTGTTGCGATCTTGGCGAACATGAGGCCTCCATGCCTCGCGCCCTTCGGCGCGCGTTCACTGCGTCAACTGGCTGCCGCGACCTTGATCTCGCTGCCGATCTTGAGGTTCTTCTCCTTCAAGCCGGGATTGAGCTGCTGGAGCTCCTTGACATTTGCGACCGTGGCCTTGCCATACGCGCGGCCCGCAAGCTTCCAGAAGGTGTCGCCCTTCTGCACCTTGACTGTGCGGCCGCGGGATTCCGCGACCTTCGGCTCCGGGACCACAGGCGCCTCGATGCGCGCCTGCTCCTGGACCGGGACCTGCTGGAGCACCTGCGAGGAGGCGGCAGCCTTCGGGTCGAGCACGCTGATGTCGGGGACCTTGAGCGACTGCCCGATCTTGAGCTTCTCGGGATCGATGTTGTTGTACTCGGCCAGCTTGGTCGCGAGCGAACGCTTGTTGTAGTACTTGAGCGCGATCTTCTCGGGGTTCTCCCCCTTCGCGACCGTGTGCGTGCGTTCGCTGGCGACGGGCGCCTGCGGCGGTGCTGCGATCGCCCCGCCCGCGTTGCCTCCGGACTGGCCCTCGGGCTTGATGATCACCACGCCGCCGAACTCAGGCGCGGATTCAGGGCCGCGAGGCAGCGTGCCGAATCCGATCACATCGGGTCCTTCGGCAGGAGGAAGCTGCTGATCCTTCTGGTACTTCACCTCGACCATCGAGTCGGGCTTCGAGAACTGCGCGTCGCGCGCAGCAAGGTGGTCCGAGACCAGGATGCCCACGAAGAGCAGGAGGCCGAACCCGATGACCAGGACCAGTTTGTTTTCGCGCGTCATGACTGAGCTTCCTTGCTTCAGCCTTGCTGCTCGTCGCCATCCCGCCGTGCGTCTTGCACTGCCTCGCGGAGAAGGCACTCTCGCATCAAGATGTTGACTCGTTGAATCACCACTCACGCGTTCGCTGCGGGGCCATCGACCATGACGGCCCTGAGCTTCGCGCTCCGTGCGCGCGGGTTCGCCGCGCACTCGGACTCCGACGGAACAATCGCTCCAGAGGCAATCTCGGTGACGAGACCTCTCTTTCGCATCTCGGCGAAGGCTTGCTTCACGAGTCGGTCCTCGAGGCTGTGAAACCCGATGACCGCCACGCGCGCCCGCGGTGCAAGCCAGGTCGGTCGGCCATCCTTCGCGCGCTCGGCTGCACGGCGAATCGAGTCAAGGAGGGCATCGAGCGCTCCCATCTCGTCGTTCACCGCGATTCGAAGCGCCTGGAAGGTCTTCGTCGCTGGATGCATTCGCGAAGCATGTGCCCGGGGGCCGTAGGCGTCCCGAACCAGATCCGCAAGATGCGCCGTCGTCTTGATCGGCGCAACTTCGCGCGTCGCAGCAATTTTGGCTGCGATCTTGCGGGCGAGCGGCTCCTCGCCAAAGCGCCCGATCGCCTCGGCAAGATCGCGTTCGGACGCCGTCGCGACGAACTCCGCCGCCGTCATGCCAGACGACGCGTCGAGTCGCATGTCGAGGGGTCCGTCGCGCATGAAGCTGAGCCCCCGCTCCGGGTCGTCGACCTGGGTCGAGGAGAAGCCAAGGTCGGCAAGCACGAGGTCCGCTCGCATTCCCAACGCCTCGAGTTCGCGCCCGACTGAGGCGAAGCTCCCGTGGATCATGACGGGCCGGATACCCGACTCGCCCGCGACTCGGTCGGCGGCGAAGGTGAGATTCGCCCGATCGAGATCGAAGAGCACCACGCGACCCTCAGGGGTCATACTCGACGCGATCGACGCTGCGTGCCCACCCCTACCTGCAGTCAAATCGACATATACCTGACCCGGCTTCGGGCTGAGTACCCCCTCCACCTCGTCGAGAAGCACGGGTATGTGACCGAACTTTGTGCCATCCATGAGTTGCAATCACTCAAATTGGCTTCGAAGGCGTCGCAGGCGCGGAGTCGGCATTGGGAACCGGACTAGGTACTGGCGCAACACCAGCGGCCGCCTGCGTCGACCATCGATTGCGAAGAGCGACCTTGAGTGCGATCGCTCCGATCGCCCCAAAGAGCACCACCGACACCGAATACAGGATGCGGAGCCGGACGATCTGCTCGATCGCGAGTGCCCCGAGCACCACCCCGAGCACGCCGAACGCGATCGAGATGGCGTAGAGGACGACCACCGCGCGCTTCACGCCGCCCGTGGCCCGCTTCACGATGTGATGGATGTGGTTCGCGTCGGCGGTCGACATGGGCACGCCCGCGATCTTGCGGCGCAGGATGGCCAGCGCCGTGTCCATGATGGGAAGGGCGAAGATGATCAGTCCAGCAAAGACCAGATGGGTGTCACCCTGCTCGCCGAGCAGGAGGATCGACACCACGACGAGATAGCCAATCAGCAGGCTTCCGCAGTCGCCGAGGAAGATGATCGCCGGGTTGAAGTTCCATGGCAGGAACCCGAGCACGGCGCCGAGCAAACTCAGGCAGAGCACGATGCGCACGCCCGCAAGCGACTCGAATGGATCCGAGATCTCGGTGCCCGCCGCCATCAGGAGGGCGATGCAGAGGAGGGCCGTCGCCATGATCGCCGCTGTACCTGAGCAGAGCCCGTCGAGCCCGTCGATCAGGTTCATGGCGTTGCAGCCGCCAAGGACGAAGATCGCGATGATCGCCGTGCCAGACCAGTAGAACACATCGTTTGAGTGGAGCACGAGCGGACCGAGGGCCAGAAGCACGGTCTGGGGATCGCCGAGCAGCGGCGTCAGCACGCCTTCCGCCACTCGGGTGCCGATGTCCTGCACGGCGAGCGCCGCGGCGGCGACCAACTGCCCCGCGATCTTGAGACGGGGGTCCCAGCCCCACGCGTCGTCCGCAAGCCCAGTGAAGGTGATCGCGACGATGCCGATCACGATCGAGATCGGGACCGGCCCGAGCGATCCGCCTGGACCCTCGAGAATCGCGTAGCTGTAGGCGATCGATGCCATGACGCCGAGGAAGACCGCAAAGCCGCCGAGATAGGCGATCGGATACTTGTGCTGCTTGCGAGCCTCGTTCGGCTTGTCGACGATCTCCATCTCGATCGCGAGCTTGCGGACGAACGGCGTCGACAGCAGCGTCACGAGGAATGCGACGATGAACACCGCGGCGTAGCCGTTCAGGTACTCGAGCGCGCCGAATCGGACCGTACCGAGAAGGCCTGCATCGCCAGCCGGCTTGATCGCGTCAGCGTTCATGGTCAGCGGCTGGATCGGGACCTGCGCCGCGGGCGGTGCGATGGCTTGCTCTAGCACGCGGCACCCCCGCTCAGGACGGCGCCCGCGCGGCTGCGCTGCTCGTCCGCAATGTCGCGGATCGTCTGCTCGAGCGTGATGCGCGGAGTGAAGCCGATCGCTGCCCGGATGCGGGTGAGGTCGGGCTGACGGACCATCAGGTCGTCGAAACCGGCTGCGAATGCGCGTTCGTACGGGACCATCGTCACGCTGCTCCGCGAGCCGAGAGTTCGTATGACAAGCCGCGCGAGCTCAAGGATCGTGATCGGCTCCTCGCGGCCGAGGTTGAAGACGCGACCGCGACACTCCGCGCGATGCAGCAGGGTGGGCAGCGCGCCCACGACATCGCGTACATCGCAGAAGCAGCGCGATTGCGTGCCGTCCCCATGCACCTCGAGTTCGACGCCCGCAAGCGCGGCCCGCACGAAGCGCGGGAGCACCATCCCGTAGTCGCCGATCTGCCGTGGTCCAACCGTATTGAAGAAGCGCACGATGACCGCGGGCAGATCCTGCTCGCGGTGGTACGCAAGCGCGAGGTACTCGTCGATCGCCTTCGAGCACGCGTAGCACCAGCGGCTGTACGCGGTCGAGCCGTAGATCACATCGTCGTCCTCGCGCATCGGGACCCGGACGCCCTTGCCGTAGACCTCGCTGGTCGAGGCCACCAGTATCGGCAGCGACCGTGATGCGGCAAACCGCAACACGGCGCTCGCCTCGGTGATGTTGGTCTCGATGGTGTGGATCGGCTTCTCGACCACCAGCCGGACGCCGACGGCGGCGGCGAGGTGGTAGATGCAGTCGAACTCGCGCGCGTCGAGCGACGCAACGACTTGGGACGCAGGGCCCTCGATAACGCGATAGCGCTCGCGCCTCGCAGCCGTCGTCTGGACGAGCATCGGATTCTCGCGCCGCCCGGTCGAGAAGTTGTCCACGACCGTGACACGGTGACCCTGATCGAGCAGCAACTCCGAGAGATGCGAGCCAATGAACCCCGCGCCGCCCGTGATCAACACGCGAAGCGGTCTCGGATCCGGGAGATTGGTCGGATTGCTGGTCACTTCTTCGGCGGCCGCCCTCGGCCGTCACTTCCCGGCGTAGCCCGCCATCGCCTCGTAGTTCTTGCGGAGGTAGCCGCCGGCGGTGTTCTTCGGGCGGTTGAGCACGGCGCCAAGGAACTGCGCGCGGACATCGCCGAGCTGGTTCACGACGCGCGCCACAAGGCCGCGCTGCTCCTGGAACGCGCGCACGACCAGCAGCGTTCCATCGACCTTGTTCGCGACCGCCAGCGCGTCGCCTGCCACCACGACCGGCGGCACATCGACGAGCACGATGTCGTAGCGCGACGCGGCATCCTGCAGGAACGCATCGAGCGCCGTCGTGTTGAGAAGCTCGAACACGCGGCTGTCGACCGTCCCAGCCGAAACGATGTCCACATTGCCACCCGCGGGACGAATTGCCTCGCCGATCCCGGCACTGCCGCGAAGCACATCGCCGAGGCCGACCGCGTCAGGCTCCGTGCCCATCGCGGCAGCCAGGCGGCTGCGCCGGAAGTTCGCATCGACGACAAGCACCTTGCGGCCACTGGCGGCGATCGAGTCCGCGAGATTTGAAATCACGCTGGTCGTGCCCGCCGATGGAAGCCCGGAAAGCACGGCGATCGACTTCACGCCGCCCTGCGCGCAGGACTTCATGAACTGCCCGCTGATCTGGCGGCAGAGCTCGGCCGCGACCGACTTGGGCGCATCGCGCACGACGCGCTCGATCTGCTTCGGACCGAGCGGGTCCTCCACGAGATCAGGCACCGAACCAAGCAGCCGCAGCCCGGGGAGTGCGGTGAGATCGCTCGCGTAGCGGATTCTGGTGTCGAGCACCTCGCGGATGAAGACGAAGCCGATGAACCCGAGCAGGACGAGCACGCCGCCTGCGGGAATCATGTACTTGAACTGCGGGAAGCTCTTCTCGCGTGGGGTCTGCGCGCGCTTCGCGATCGAAACGGCGCGGGCGTCGTCGCGGGCCTTGAGCTGGTCGAGGTTCGCGAGGACCTCGAGCTGCTTCGCGCGTGCCTCGAGCAGGCGCTCACGGCGTTCCTTGAGCTCGTCGACGGTGGCGAGGTTCGCCGTGAAATCCTTGAGGCGCACGCTCTGGGTGGCGAGGTCCTTCTCGAACCTCTCGAGCAGACCCGTATAGCTGTCCACCTGGTCTGCGTAGGTCTTGAAGTCGGCGTTGAGGTTCCGCTTCAGGATCTGGTTGAGCAGCACTTCGCTCTCAAGCTCGGCCGCCTTGACCTGGCTCTCCATCGACTTGACCGCCGAGTGCTCGGCTCCGAACTTCTTGCGGTACACCTCGAGCGCGACTCGGACTTCCTGCACCGTCTGCCTGGCGCGCTGGACGACGGGGTCCTCCTCGGCGGTGCGGATGTCGTCGGGCGACGGCTCAAGCCGGCCCTGCATCTTGGCCTCGGTCTGGGCCTTGCGGCTCTGCGCAAGCGTCAGCAGCGACTTGGTCTCGCCGACGCGGCGGGCGGTGTCCTCGACCGCGAGCAGCATCTCGTTGCGCTCCTCGTTGGTCGAGGTCATGTTGCGGTCGGTCACGAACTTCGCGATCTCCTTGCCAAGGCTCGAGAGCTGGGCGTCGAGATCGTTGAGCTGCTTGGCGAAGGTCGCGCGGTTCGCCTCGAACTTGGCGTCGTCGGCGGCGCGCTTGGTGGCGATGTAGGTCTCGGCGACGCGATTGAGCACGACGGGAACATCCGCCGCCACATGCGTCGACCACGACAGCAGGACATAGTTGGTGCGTCGGCGGTGGCCAGCGGAGAGCTCGTCCTCGAGATCGTCGACCGCATCCTCGGGCACGAATCGGCCCGAGTCGTCGAGGTACCACTCGCTCCACTTGGTCTGCTCGATGTCGCGGTGGTTCATCGCCTTGAGCAGCAGTTCGCGCGAGAGAATGCGCGCCGCCTCGGTCTGGCCCGCACGCTCGACCGACTCTTCGGTGCGGTCGTCTCGGGCGATCACATCGGTGCTCTCCTCGGGCGAGACCTGGAGTTCGAACAGCACGGTGTCGCTGTAGAGCGGATAGACGAAGTCGCACACGACGGTCGCGACGGCTCCAAGTGCAAGTCCCGCCAGGACCGAGACGCCGATCTGCCAGGTGTTCTGGCGAAGAACGCGGATCGGATCGATCTGGGTCGCGGCTGCCGGCTGCGCCTGCCTCGGGCGTGCCGACGGGCTCCGCGGATCGACGGGGGACTTGGATGGTGCGATGCTCATGGCTGTTCTCGGAATCGTTCTATCGGGACAATGCAACGACCACTTGAGGTCACTTCATGCGCGCAAGCAATTGCTCGAGCGAGGCTTTCGTCGGAGGATCGGGGTTCATCTCCGCGGCGCGGCGTGCTGCGTCGCGGGCCTGCTCGGTGCGTCCAAGCTCGAGAAGCGCCATGGCGCGGTGGAGCTGAACAGGGGCGCTGTCGCCGAGCTTCGAAGCGCGGTCCGCATAATCAAGACCTTCCTGGTACTGCTTCGCCGTGATGAGCACGAGTGCGAGCGTGTCGAGGTACTCGGCGCGCGTGGGCTGGAGCTGAACGGCTCGCCGCGCGGGCTCCATCGCCTTCTGCGGGTCCTTCAGGCACTCGATGCAGAGGTACGCGAAGTTGTTCAGCACCGCGTGGTTGTTGGGCACATACCGCAGGGCGCGCTCGAAGGTCTGCACCGACTTCTCGCACTGACCCGACATGTAGTAGCTGGTGCCGAGCCGGTCGAAGAGGATCGACGCGAACTCCGGCATCTTCGAGTAGTCGATGTCGACGAGCGGCTCAAGATACGACACCACCTTCGCTGGACCCGCCGAATCGTTCCCGAGCGCGAGGAAGGAGAGATACTCCCATCCCACGGGCGTCGGATCGCCGCCGGTCACTTCCTTGACCAGCGCTTCCGCTTCGTTCAAGAGCCCAGGCGCGAAGATCAAGCGAACGGAGCCATACCAGTCCTGCATCGGGCGAGCGTCACCGGCGTCGAACGACCGCTTCACGACCTGGAACGACTCGCGCAGCGTGCTCACGCCGTCGCCCTTCTCTCCGATGGCGACGAGCGCCGAACCGAGGTATCCACGCGCGACGGCGTCGTCACGAATGAGGTCCCCACGGGCCTTGCAGGCGTCGATCGCTCCTCGGAAGTCACGGCCGCGGATCAGCGCATCGCACTGGCGATAGAAGGTCGCTGGATCGGGCATCAGCTTGTCCGCTCGGCCATACGCCGCGGCCGCCTCGGCGAGGCGTCCGCGCCGGGCGAGCATGTCGCCCAGCGTGAAGTGCCAGTTCGGCTCGCCGGGGGCGTAGCCGATCGCCTGCCGGAGGGCCTCCTCGGCGCGATCGTACTGACCGTTGCTGTAGAGGACATCGATAAGCCTGCGCCGCGCATCCACCCCAGTCGGAATGAGGCGCAGGTAGCGCTCGAGCTCGGCGGCCGCTCCCGAGATGTCGCCGAGCGCGACAAGGACCTCTGCACGGGCTGCGCACGCGGGGTAGAAGGTCGCTCCGATCGAAGTCGCCCGATCTGCGGCGGCGAGCGCCTCCTGTCCGCGGGTGCGGTCGCCGGTGAGTTCGAAGAGCTTGCGCTTCACCATCGCATCCTGGATGAAGGGCTGCGGGATCGCGGGAGCGAGCACCTTGGCGCGCTGGTACGGCGCAAGCGCCGCCTCGAGCGCCGCGCGGGCGCCGTTCACGTCACCCTTGAATCGCAGCTCGTCGCCGAGGGCGACGCTGATGGCACCGTCGAGAAGCTCCTCGCCGATGTCCCGTCCTGCGCCGGCAGCCCCGCCCGCCATGGCGGCATCGAAGACCTTGCGCGCCTCGGCGGGCTGGTTCAGGCGCAGCAGGCACTCGGCCTGCCGCATCTTCATGCCCTTCGACGAATCCGACTTCATCAGCGGCTCGAGGTACTCGTAGGCGAGCTTGAATCGCTCGATTCCCATGAGCATGTCCACGATCGCGCGAGTCGCGTCGCGGCTCGCCGGATCCTCGCGCTTGATCGCCTCTGCGAACGAGACGCGCGCGCGGTCGTCCGCGACCAGGAAGCACTGGAGTTGTCCGAGCACGATCCAACCGCGCCAGCCGGAGGCGGTGCCTCCCGCGGCGACCGCCGCGGAGAGGACGCGCTCCGCCTCATCCATGCGGCCCAGCATGCGCAGCATGCCGGAGTAGGCGCTCGCGGCATCGACGCTCGCCGGATCGCGCGCGAGGATCTCCTTGAAGAGCACCTCGGCGCGCGTGCGCCATTCTTCGCGCACTCGGTCGGACTCCTTGTTGCGAGCGGCCGCGTCGAGTGCGTTCCATTGGTTCTCGGTGAAGACCTGTCGCCCGTTGTCGCTCACGATGTCCTCGCGGTCAGGCGCGGAGATCGACAGCAGCGATGCAAGGGCCACGGCATTGCCGGCGTCCATCGGGGCAACGCGATATCGCGCCTCACGCAGGCGCTGGGCGAGGCGGCGGTCCCCCACCTGCTGCTCGAGCGCAAGCCAGGTGTTGCCGACCTCGTCATCGAAGCCCGCGAGAGCCCTGGCCTGGCGAAGCACCTCGAGGCCACGCGCCGGATTGCCCGAGCGAACGAGCGCACCGACGAGCAGACGCACGGACGACATGTCCGACGGACGCCGCTTGTAGGACTCCTCGTAGTTCCGCAGCGCGGCTTCCATGTTGCCGAGTCGCTCAAGCGCGGCGCCGAGCGTGCGGTAGATCGTCGACGCATCGACGCCGCTCTGAATCGCGCGCTCGAGGACCGTGGCGGCCTCCTGGTTCTTGTCCTGCTCGAGCAGGATCCGAGCGCTCAGGATCACGCCCTGCGTGCGGTCGCGGCTCGAGGCGTCGGCACGCTTTGCGATCGCATCCGCGGCCGCGAAGTCCTTCGCCATGAGCGCCGCGTTGAAGTCGGCCTCGAGCAGGCCGGGGTGGGCGGGGTCGAGCTGCTCGGCGCGGGCGCGCCACTCCTTCGCCGCTGCCTTCAGCTTCGTCGCGTTCTGTTCGGTCGCCTGCGCGGACGCGAGCCCGAGCCGGCGCTCGCGATCGGCCTGCCCGTCGACGGTCTCGGCGGTCTGGAGCAAGCGCAGGTAGTTGAGGACCGCGCGCTCCTTGGGGTCGTCCAGCGCGTTTTCGGAGAGCGCAATCACGCGCTCGACGATGTCATCGCTCGCCAGCACCGCATTGAAGCGGATCAGCGCCGAATCGGTCGGGAACTGCGCAAGTCCCTGCTTGACCAGCGTCCGCGCCGCGTCGAGCGCACCCGCCTGGACCTCGATGGCGACCGCGAGCCTGACGAAGCGCGGATCAGCCGGGGAGCTCTTCTGCTTCATCTCGGCGAGCATGCGTCGCGCGCCGTCGAAGTCCTTCGCATCGCACAAGCCCTGAACCTGGCCGGCGAATGCGATGAAGCCATCTCCGGCCGCATTGTCCACGATGTCGCTGTTCTTGATGTTGTTGGCCGCAGCGAAGAGCTCCTGGGCCTCCTTGTCGTCCGGGAAGAACTCCAGCAGCCCCTTCAGGGTGTTCGCCGCATCGCGCGGCCGCGCGGTCGCGAGCTCGAGGCGCGCGCGCAGCTTGAGAAGCGCGACATTGCCGGGCGCGATGTTCAGGCCGCTGTTCACGAGCTCGAGCGCCCGGCCGGTCTCCTGGATGTTCAGGTTCGCCATCGCCGTGAGCACGTAGAGCTCGAGGTCGATCTGGCTTCCCTTCTTGAAGACCTCGTTGAACTTGATGATCGCCCCCATCGGGTCCTTCTTCTGCAGGGCGATCTTGCCGTCTGCGCGCACGAGCGCGGAGAGGTCGGGTGCGCCCTCGAGCGACTTGGCGAGCGCGGCGCGCGCGTCCTCGAGCTGCTTGATCATCGCAGGCTTGTCGGCTTCGGACGCGCGCTCGCAGTCGTCGAAGAGCACATCAAACAGCGCGATCGACGAGATGACGCGGTTCGACTCGAAGAGCGCCGCAAGCAGTCCGCTCGTCGGCCGCTGCCCGTCGATCACCGCCTGCAGCTCGCGCCGTGCGCTGGTTGGATCGGTGGCGCGCAGGGTGTTCGCGTACAGGCGGCGATGCAGCATCGCCGTCGGGTTCTTCTCGACATAGGCGCCGAGCATGCCTTGCGCCTCCTCGATGCCGTTCGCTCCGCCACGCGAGAGCACCTGCGCCACCTCGACGAGTGCGATCGGATCAGGAGATCCGAGCGCACGCCTCGAGAGCTTCTCGCCCGCTGCATCCACCCCTGCGTCACTGCGCTTGCCCTGGGCGGTCAGGAGCGCAAGTTCGTACTCCGCCATCCCCGTCCGGACTCCGTCGGCGGACTCGGCCCGCGCGCGGGCGAGGGCTGCGTCGAGCGCAGCCTGCGTCGCCTCGATGCGGTCGGCGCGACCGGCGCCGCCGGCAATCGCGCGCTCACGCACCGCCATGCGCGCGATCGAACCGAGCGCGAGATCCTTCTCGAACGGCGTCAGGTCCTTGGCCTTGGCACCCGCCTCGAGGTCGGCGACCGCGGCGCTGCGCTCGGCGTCGTTCAGCGAATCGATGCGGCGGTAGCCGGCGTATCCACGGTAGATCCGAACGATGCCAGACAGCGGGTCGTCATCGGCATACGAGCGGAGCGTGTCGTCGCAGCGATCGGCGAAAGCCTTCCATGAACCCACATTGTCGTACGCCTCGGATTGCTCGCGCATCGCCTCGAGGTAGGCGCGAAGACGGTTGATGTCGCTGCGCCCGACGCGTGCCTCTGCGGCCAGGGCGCTGAGGATCTGCGCGTAGCGCTCGCGAGCCTCGTTCTCGGTGTCGGGCCGGATCTTCAGCACCGCTTCCCGGTACTTCGCGAGATAGTCGAGGTTGCTCGCCTTCTTCGAGACCGCTCGACCGTAGGAGTCGGCGGCCTTCTTGAAGTCGCCAGCAGCCATCGCCTGGTCTCCCGCGAGCACATGGCGCTCTGCGTCGTAGCGGTATCGCAGGACGAGCGTGATCGCTCCGCCCAGCACCAGCAGGATCACGAGCGAGCCGACGACGAAGACGAGTTTCTTGTTGAGTCTCTGTGCCATGTTCTTGCCTTTGGCCGGCGCACCGGCCTCGAGACGCGGCGTGCCGCGTGGATGTGACTATTCGGCGTTCGCCTCCTGGGAGCGCTTCTCCCAGGTCGGCCAATCGGGCAGGCACCGCATGAGCTGCGGCGTGAGCGCGGTGAGGATCTCCGCGGCGTTGGACTTGAAGGGCTCGATGAGCGAGCCATCGGCTTCCTCGACGAGTCCGCTCGTCATGAGCTGGACCTTGCAGTAGTAGGCGTAGCGATCGGTGAGGTTGAACGCCGTGGCGCGCACCTCGTAGCTGGTGCGCGCGAGGGCGCCGTTCGCGATGAAGTAGTACCCGCCGACCTGGCGGCGCTTCGGCTGCTTCGGATCCTGGAACTCCACGGTGGTCAGCGACAGGTCGCCGACCGGCATCGTGACCTCCTCGAGGTCGGCGGTCACGGGATCCTTGACCGTGGTCACCTGGTAGCGTGACGAGCCGTCGTCCTTCGCGGGGCGCCATGCGCTCTGGTCGATGACGATCGGCGTGCCCTCGGAGTTCCGCGTGAGCTCCAGTCCGCCAACCGCCCAGCAGCGCTCGGGAATGTGCGGGATTGCGTCGATCGTGCCCGTGTAGTAGGCGATGTGGACATGCACGGCGCCCTTCGCTGGATCGCCCTCCACGGCGTACACGCGGTCGAGATACCGCCGCGTTCCCAACTCCTCGATCAGCGTGCTGCTGAACACCGCGTCATTGCCGACGCGCTCCCAGCGGCCAAGCTTGGTCGGGATCGAATCGAGCGGACGGCGCAGATCGACGGCCTCCTTCATGAGATGGAGGTTGAGCTGGCTCACCAGCAGGCGAAACCCCACCGCGCCCGCGACCAGGATCGCGAGCGCCGCGAAGTACGCCTTGAGCGCAGAACGGTCAAACAGCATGGCCGCTCTCCTTGGCACCCGATGGCTCCTCGACGAAGAGGTTTCGCAGGAACCACATGATGCCGAGATAAAGGAGCAGCGCGGGCACGAGCCACACGAGGCCGATGAAGCTGTGGAAGTCGCCGGTGGCGAAGTTCGCGTCGAAGAGCGAGAGGATGCCCAGCGTGTAGACGCGCAGCACATTGACGCCGATGGCGACGGGAATGCCCGCGACGACCAGCGCCGCGCGCTGCCAAACCTGCGGGAGGCCCGTGTACGCGATGGCCACGCCGAGCGCGAGGAACGCGACCAGCATTCGCATTCCCGAGCATGCTTCGGCGACATTGAGCTGCGACGGCGCGCCGTTCACGAACACCGTGAGGACATTTCCGCTTCGCTCGACATCGACACCCGTCAGGGCAAGCAGCCCATGCGCGCCGACGGCTGACCAGTCCTGCATCCGCTCGGTGACGAGCTGCAGCAGGCGTTCGCTCACGGACTGGCCGAATGCCACCCAGTACGCGATCGGAAAAAGCAGCAGCTTCGTGATGCGTGTGCCAAGCACGAGCAGGGCGAGCCCAAGAAGGGTCACGCCGATCGAGACGCCGCGCGCATTGTGGTGGAGCACGAACCAACTCGGTCCGAATGTCGTCGCCACATACGCGCCGACGCCGAGCACGATGAGCACCGCGCCGAACCAGCAGGCCCGTGCAGGCGCCTCGAGGATCTCCTGGCGGCGCAGGTAGACGAAGTAGCCCGAGATCGCGGGCACGATGAGCGTGTGTCCCCAGTCGGCGGGCTCGTCAAGCGCCCACTTCACCTGGGTCGTCACGAACACCCAGAACACCGCCACGAATGCGGCCAGCAGCACGAGTCCCGCCATCGCGACCTGCGGCGCGCTCAACGCCACAACCGAGGCGCGCGGAATCGCGACGCCCACGCTTGGTTGAGGTTGTGCCCGATCGGTGGCGCTCATGCGGACAGACTCGACGCTCTCGACTCACGACATCTCCCCTCATCGCCTCCCCGCCAGCTCCCGGGCTCCCCGCCCGATTGCCCGTCCCGCCACCCACTCTCAGATCTCCCCGACGCATCGCGGGGAGGCAAACTTACGCGGAAAGGACGATTCAGGTTCGGGTTTCCCGCACACTCTGCGCTCGGCGCGAAGCCGGCGGGACCTCACGACCACGCCCATGAACTCAGTTGAACGGGTTCGATTCGGGCGGCGGACCGAAGACATCGTTGCCGAAGTTTCGGTCCAGGAGGAAGCCGAAGCCGTAGGTCATGCGGAACCCGTTCCGGATGACCGCCAGCGGAGTGGCGATAAAGTTGGTTCCGATGATCACATGGTCGTTCGCCTGCATGTAAACATCAGGTTCCGCGCGGTTTCGGATCGCAGCGAGATCGATTCGGATGGTCGCTTCGCGGTCGTTCCCGAGCATGCGCACGAGATCGACGCGGTTCGGGATCGCCGTCGGCGCCAAGCCGCCGGCTGCCGAGACGAACCGGCTGAGCGTCAGCCGCCCGTTGGTGTTCTCAAGGTTGTACACGCCGATGCGGTTGACCTCTCCATCGATGTAGAGGAAGCCAGTCTCAGGCGGCTCGACATAGACCTGATCCCCCGGTCGGATAACCACATTCAGGTTTGGATCGCCGGTGATGAGCCGCTGGTAGTCGACCTCGATGATGCGCGTCGCGTACATCGACGGAGCCGCCTGCGGCGTGGGCCGTCCACCGCGCGCTTCGGCGCCGCGCGCGGACACTCCGCGCTCCCACCGACCGAGCGCTTCGTTGAAGTAGTAGCCTCCCATCGACGACGGCTTGTTCGCGTCATCGGCCTTGGTCTCGGTGAGGTCGTCGATATCCACGGCGGGCTTGTCGTCCTGCATGAGGACGCGGCGGTACTCGGCGACGGAGCCGGGTGATGAGCGCGGCGCCTCCGCGGACTCGCCCGGCTTCGGAGCATCGGCTGGTGGCGCATCGCCCGTGGGTGCCGCCGTGGGTGCCACGGTGGGTGCCACGGTGGGTGCCGAAGCTGGTGCAGGCGCTGTTGCGTCTGGCTTCGGCGCATCGCTCGGCTTGGTGCCGGAGTCGAGCTGATTGATCAGATCATCGAGATTGGTGCCGCCCTGCTGCGGCTTCTGTCCGGTGCCATCGCCCGAGTTCGGATTTCGCGGCGACTCGCGTTGCGGATAGACGGGCCGAAGCGTGTCGTCGAGCGGCGCGGCGCGGATCACCTTGACGCGCTGCGTCGTCGGAAGAGTGCCGCCCGCAAGGGCGATCGCTTCGGTCAGTCGGAAGTCCGGGCGCTCGAGCGTAAACACGCCCGTCTCGCTCACCGCGCCGCTGATCGAGAACTGGAAGCTCTGACCACGCGCGAGGGAGACCTGAACGACGGGATTGGTAATGAGCCGGCCGACCTTCGCTTCGAGCTCGTTCTGGAACTCCTCGAGCGTCAGGCCAGCGGCCACGATGTCGCCGACCTCCTTCAGTCGGATGTTGCCGGTCTGGTCGACCATCAGCTCCTCGCGCTCGATCTCGCCGGGGGTCACGAGTTCGAACACATCGATGCGCACGACATCGCCTGGAGCAAGGCGATACTTCAGCTCGCCGGGTATGAGATCCTCTGGCGACGGCGGGACGATCGACATCCCCGAAGCGGTCTGTTGCTCGATCACATCCAGCCGCGAGAGAATCGGCATCGTCGTCGGCGTCGTCTCGAAGTACCCCGTCCGACTCGGGTCGAACCACGAGTCGACCTCGCATCCGAGGAGCGACGAGGTCAGCGCCGTCGCGAGGAGGGTCTTGCCAATCGACGCGACGAACCGCCTCTTGGACGGAGCATCACAAACGATCGATTGCAGCATCTGGCGAGCTTCAGGATTCGGGTGCACGAGATGGACTCCGCGTTGCCGTGACCGCGCGCCAAGCCATCCACCTGGAGTGACTTAGAACGCGTTTCGCCCTTATCGGCTTGCCGAGTCGTGAGATTTGAGGATTCGCGCCAAGGTTAGCGGTCAAGCGCGCGCAGCAAGACCGCCATCCGCGCGGCAACCCCGCACGAGACCTGCTGCAGGATCACGCTTGAGCCGGCGTCATCGGCCACCGAGTCGTCGATCTCCACCCCGCGATTCACTGGTCCTGGGTGCAGTATGACCGCGCCCTTGCGCAAACGATGCCGACGATGTTCCGTCAACCCATAGGCGGTTCGGTAGTCCGGAGCGATGCCTGTGGCTGCGGCGCGTTCGAGCTGGATTCGCAGCGTCATGATCGCATCCACTTCTGGCAGGATCGCGTCGAGATCATGGGAGATGGTGATCGACCCCGCTCCACGGGCCAGTTGGTCGAATCCACTCGGGACCAGCGCCGGAGGTCCGACGATCACGACATGGGCGCCCAGCGCCACCAATGCGTGGGTCGCGGAACGCGCGACGCGGCTGTTGGCGATGTCGCCGACGATGGCCACGCGCTTTCCCGCCAGATCGCCGAGCCGCAGCTTCATTGCGAGCAGGTCAAGCAGCGCCTGGGTCGGGTGCTCATGACGCCCATCGCCTGCATTGATCACGGGGCAGGAGACTGCGTCGGCGACCAGCGCAGCGCCGCCGGAGATCGAAGTCCGCACGACGAACGCATCGACGCCCATCGCCTCGATGTTGCAGGCCGTGTCGACCAGCGTCTCGCCCTTCGACGCGCTCGATCCACCGGCACCGAGGTTTACGATCGAGGCGCCTAGGCGCTGCGCCGCGATCTCGAAACTCACGCGCGTGCGCGTCGAGTCCTCGAAGAAGATGTTCGCCACGATGCGGCCGCGCAGGCGCTCCTCCGACACGGCTGCGCCGAGGGCAGCGGGCAGCAGTCGCTCGGCATGGTCGATCAGCGCGCGCAGCTCGGAGACGGGAAGACCTTCGATCGCGAGGAAGTCGCGCGCGGGGTTCGAGAGGTCGGACGCGTAGCTTCGCTGGAATGAAAGCACGCTCCGAGCATATCAAAGCTCGGAGCGTGCGATTTTCCTGCGGATTGCGCTGCGGACTCAGTTGGTCTCGCCGTTGTCGCCAGCGGCTGCGAACGCCTGCTTGTCGAGCACCCTGAAGGGCACGATCGACGAGGTGACCGCGCCCGAGCCGAGGTCCTTGACCTCGACGCGCACGAAGTAGTTGCCCATCGCGAGATTGCTGTTGATCGGGATGATCTCGCCGAGGAAGAACTCGTTGCGGCGGTTGTCCGCCGTATCGACGACCTCGGTCCACTCGGGAGTGCGGCACCAGGCCGAGCTATTGCCGTTCGACGCGATGATCGAGACGCGGGTGGCGAGGCGGGTGGTCCACTTGCCATTCTCGAAGTTGCTCTTGAAGCCGTCGAGCTCGCTGTACACGATCACCCGGTTGTTCGAGCCCTGAAGGAAGTTGCGGCGGCCGATCGGCGAGTAGTCGCCGTAGCCAACGACCTTCGACGCGAGGTCAACGCGCGGGATCGTGAGCGCGGGTTCGCCGGCGAGCGCTGCGACAAGCGCCTGGCGGGTGGCCGAGTCGACATTGGTTGCTCCGTCGCGGAACGACTTGCCGAGCGCCGCGAAGCCGGCATGCGCCGCAAGAACGCGATCGCGCTCGGCTGGGACGAGGTCGGTGCTCCAGCCCTCAGGAAGCTTGATATCGGGGTTCGACACCGCGAGCGACGCGTAGATGAACCAGACCCGCATCGGATCCATCGTGCCCTCGCTGTTCGCAGCGAAGGCATTCGCCAGCAGCTGCGAGAGCTCGGTGGTGTTGGTCGTCGTCGTGTTGGTCGTCGTGTTCGTCGTCGTGTTCGTCGTCGTGTTCGTCTTGGTGGTCGTGCGAGTGTTCGTGGTGCCGGTGTTCGTGGTACCGGAGCCGAACCTGGTCGCGGTGTTCATGGCGACCGCGTTCGTGGGCGAGCCCGTGCGGGTGGTCATCGCGACGCTGGTCGTGCCCTGACCGTTCCACTTGCTGCCTGTCCAGTTACCGGAGGAGGTTCCCGAAGTGTTGCTGGAGTTCCACGGGCTGGTCGGGCCGCCCGACCACGAGCGGAGCGCAACCATGCCGTTCGGCATGTAGTACTTCTCCATCGTGAAGGACGACGACAGCACTGTGGTGTCGGTCTGCCCAGGAATCGGCGCTGTGGCGTACGCCGTAAGCGATGGCGCCGTGGTGTTCGGGATCGTCTTCCGCTTGCTGAGGTAGCTGTTCGGCTGGTGCGCCAACACGGTGTCGGCGTTCTCGGCAAGGGGGTTGCAGTTGTCGTCGAGGATCGGCGTGAGCGGGGTCACGGCCGACTGGGTCGCCGTCGTGTTCACGGCGGTCAAGGTCACCGGAGGCGTCGAGCTAGACTGCCTGGAGGTCGACTTGCCGCTGCTTGGCATGGCCTTGTACATCGCCGCGTTCTTCGCGGCTTCCTTCGCAGCGATCTGCTCCTGCGTGACCGGATTCATGTTGCGGCGCTGCGACATGCGCTGCTCATTCGTCTTGGCCTGCGCCGAGCAGCCCACCGCCGTGAGCGACCAACTGCCGAGCACGAAAAGCGAACCGCAGGTCGCGAGGCTGAAGACGAGATCGCGCGTGCAGGGGTGCACTGGACGCTCCTCGCGGGTCGTGCGGCGGGGTGAAGATTCCGTTCTGGCAAGCTTGTCCATGCAAGGCTCCTCTTCGAGGGGAATTCGGTCGTCCTGACCAGTCGCTGTCGTCGTGCCCGCCATGGGGCGCCGTGACGAAGGCGATGGTGCCGTGCCGTGACAAGACACTTCGGCGTCGGCTGTTTTCGCCTTCGCAGAGTTCATCGGAGCATCTCGCCTCCGTTCAGCAAAAAACAGGTTCTGTAATACCCGAGCTGGCGCGTGCTCACGGCGTTCAGCGGGGTGATCGCCCCGTTGCAAGACGCCCGCTCATCGACGAGGCAAATGCCTCGAGCGTCCGCGGGAGCTCACCAGCAAGCCCCGACTTCGAGCGACGGTCGAGATCGACCGCCTCTCGCAAGAGGATGGCTGCACCCTTCGCGCCAATCGTCCGCGCAGCGCGCAGCGTGGGCGAGGTCGCCGGTCCCCACAGCCGGACCTGCTTCGCGACTGCGCCTTCCGGCACGCCCTCATCCAGCATTCGCGCGGCGTCGTGCAACTTGCGGGCGAGGTCGACGATCGACCAGAGCACGAGTTGCTCGGGCGCCTGCGAGACCTCGATCAGCTCGCGCACCTTGCGGACGGCGGCCGCGGGCTTGCCTGCCAGAAGCGACTCCTGGACCTCCCAAGCCGCTTCCTCGCGCGTCTGGCCCGTGAGAAGCGACACAAGAGCCTTCGTGAGTTGTTTCGACCCTTCAGGCTCGGTCGCGAGGTACGCCCCGTATTTTGCAAGCTCACTATCGAGGCGCGCGAGATCGTTGCCAACCCGCTCCACGAGGGCACCTGCAGCTTCCGCCTCGACTTCGATGCCGTAGGCCTTTCCAGCGCGTGCCATGCACCAGGCCTTGGCATCTCCCACATCGGGCGGATCGCACTTCAGGACGGCACCGATCTTGGCCACCAGCTTGTCGAGGTTGCCAGGCCGCCACGACTCGGAGCGCAGGAGGAGCGTCGCTTCCTCCATCGGGCTCTCCGCGTAGCGCTCGAGCATCCGTCGGGTCTCTTCCTTCGCCAGGAACTGATCGGCCTTGTCCACGATCACGAGCTTGTGCGTGGCCAGCAGGCCGAAGGTGCGGAGTTCGTCGATGACTTCCACCGCCGGGGCGCTCGCGCCGTCGAAATCGAAGCGCGAGACCTCGCCGAACTTCGCACCCAGCGCAGCCTGGAAGCGGCGGATCCGCTCGACGATCAGGAACGAGTCCTTCCCGTGGAGGATCACGAAGCGCATCGCGGCGTTGAGCGGCTCAGCCATGGAAGGCGCATGGTAGATGCCGGTGCCGTACGATGGGCGCATGCTTTCGCTCGTCGTGGTGCGAGGACCAGATCGAGGAAGGGCGTTCCCGCTGCCGGACCGCGAGCCGCAGCTCGTCGGCCGCTCGACGGAGGCGCTGGAGCTGTCCGACCCTTCGATCAGCCGCCGTCACGCCGAACTGACCCCCGACGATGGGCGCTGGACCATGCGGGACCTCGGAAGCCGACACGGCAGCTTCGTCAATGGCGTTCGCATTTCCGGCGCGGTGGGCGTGGGGGTCGGCGACCGCATCCGCTGCGGCGACACCGAGTTCCTGCTCGTCGAGGAAGGCGTGGCGCCTGCACGCGCGATCGACGCAGGCGATGCCCAGGCGCGCCGGATCCGCGAGGCGGGTTCGCGCACCCATGAAGCGGAGGAAGCCGCGGTGGTGCTGCAACTGCTGGCCCGTGCAGCGGAGCCGGTCGACCGTGACACCCTGCTCGGCGAGTGCGCGCGCATCATCAGCACCCACCTGCGCTGCAGTTGCGTTGCGCTGCGCGCCGTGGACGCGCGGCTGGAGGAGTTCGTGGCGCCGTCGCTTGGCCGCGAGCTTCCACCGACGGTCCCGTTCGCGCTGGTGCGAAAGAGCATCGTCGACGGCGAGATCCTGGCTGCGAGCGACGGCGCCCTCTCGCTGATCGTTCCCTTCGGCGCGGCGGGCGGCACGCGTGGCGCCCTGCTCCTGCAGCGCACCGACCTCTCGGTGCCGAGCGACCGCGAGGTGGCGACGGCGTCTCGAGCAGCCGACCTCATCTCGCTCGCGCTCACCGCGCGAGGTCATCGAGAGGCGCATTCCTCGCAGGAGCGCCTCGCGCTCATCGGCGAGACCGTCGCGAGCCTGAGCCACTCGATCAAGAACATCCTCCAGGGGCTGCGATTCGGGGCCGACGCGGTCGACCTCGCGCTCACCCGCGGCGAACTCGCGAAGGCGCAGGAAGGCTGGCCTGTCCTCCAGCGCAATCTCGACCGGATCCAGGCGCTCGCGCTGAACATGCTCGCGTGGGCGAAGGCGCGCCCGCTCGAGCCCGAGGCGAGCGACCTCAACGCGCTCCTGCAGGAAGTGAGCGAATTGCTCGCGCCCGCGGCGGGACGGAGGCGCGTGGGAGTGATCACCGACCTCGACGGCGGACTGCCACCGGCGTCGATCGACGGGCCGGCCGTCCACCAGGCGGTGACCAACCTCATGCTCAACGCGATCGAGGCTGCGCCGGAGCGCGTGGGCATCGTGACGGTCGGGTCGCGTCTCGACGCAGCGACCGACGAAGTCGTCATCTCGATCAAGGACAATGGTGGCGGCATCCCCGAATCGATCCGCGCGCGGCTGTTCGAGCCATTCGTGTCATCGAAGGGGCAGCGCGGCACAGGCCTTGGCCTTGCGGTGGCGCGCAAGATCGCCGAGCGGCACGGCGGAAGCCTGCTGGTCGTCTCGACGTCGCAGTCGGGAACCGAGTTCGCGCTCCGGCTGCCCACAGTCCATGCACACGGCGATCCGGATGACACGCGGGCCCCTCGCGGGATCGATCCTTCGGAGTTCGGCTGGCGCTTCGAGTAGCCTCGACCCACTGGGCTCGGCATCGTCACGCGCTGGTGAGAAACTTGGGAAACGATTGAGAAGTTCTCCCGCTCGCTTGCCGATCAGAGACCGACCGATACGATCCCGCCGCCTTCCGGATGGCGCCACGACCTGCGTTTGCGCAAAGTCTGCCGCGACACTCCAGAAACCACGGCGACGGGACACCAACCGAGCACCCTGCTCAGAACTGACAGAGGCCAAGCGCATGCCCCCCTCCATCGACGCGCACCTGCCGCACATCCTCGCCAGCCTGCCGCCCGAGCGGCGCCACGAGGTCCTTGCGGCCGTGAACTACCAGCGCACCCGCGAGATGACCATCGACGAGCTCCTGCTCGAGAACCGCGTCGTCTTCCTCATCGGCGAGGTCAACTACTCGTCTGCGGCGCGCGTGATGATGCAGATGCTGTACCTGGAGAACCAGAAGAAGGGCCAGGACATCAACTTCTACATCAACTCGCCCGGCGGATCGGTGGACGACATGCTGGCGGTCTACGACACCATGCAGTTCATCTCCTCGGATGTCTCCACCTTCTGCATCGGCCGCGCGTACTCCGCGGGCGCCCTGCTGCTTGCGGCGGGCCACCCTGGCAAGCGCTACATCCTGCCCCACGCGAAGGTGATGATCCACCAGCCCCTCGGCGGCGTGACCGGCCAGACCACCGACATCCAGATCCAGGCCGAGCACATCACCAAGATGAAGCGCACGCTGAACGAGATCCTCGCGCGCCACACCGGCCAGCCCGTCGACAAGATCGCCAAGGACGCCGATCGCGACAAGTTCTTCAGCGCCGACGAGGCGAAGGCCTACGGCCTCGTCGACGAAGTCGCCGTGTTCCCCGACAAGAGCAAAAAGTAAGCGCGTCCACGCGACAGACGATCCGACCCTAGACGACTCTGGAAACGAGACGATCCCCATGACACTGATCCCCATCGTCATCGAGAAGACCGGTCGCGGCGAGCGCGCCTACGACATCTACTCGCGCCTTCTCAATGACCGCATCATCTTCGTCGGCGGCCCCGTCGGCGACCAGATGGCGAACCTCGTGGTCGCACAACTCCTGTTCCTTGCGAACGAGGATCCGCGCGCCGAGATCTCGCTGTACATCAACAGCCCGGGTGGAAGCGTCACCGCTGGCCTCGGCATCGTCGACACGATGCGATTCATCCCCTGCGATGTCGCGACCTACATCATCGGGCAGGCTGCGAGCATGGGCTCGGTGATCGCGTGCTCTGGCACGAAGGGCAAGCGCTACGCGCTTCCGAACTCGGAGAACCTCATGCACCAGCCGCTCATCGGCGGCGTGCTCGAGGGCCAGGCGACTGACCTCGAGATCGAGGCGCGGCACATCCTCAGGATGCGCGACCAGCTCTACAAGATCTACGCCGACGCGACCAACCAGCCGACAGCAAAGATCGCCGAGGACTGTGAGCGCAACAACTGGCTCACCGCCCACGAGATGCTCTCCTACGGCCTGGTCGACAAAGTGCTCGAGAAGCTGCCCGCGCGCCCCGATGCGCCGAAGCGCGACACCGAGTGACAGGACTCGATCCGACATGAACGACGCGACCCGCGCACTGGCGCGGGTCGCGTTGCGTTGGTGTGTCGGTTCGTCGGAACGCCGGAACTCAGGCTCCCCACGAGATGCGGACCGTGCACGGGATCGGCGGATGGGGCACGCTCACGCGGTAGCACGAGAAGTGCGAGAGATCCGTTCCGTGCTTGCTTGCGCCACCACCGCAGGCGAGGGCGTACGACGCGTTCGCCTGGGCGGAGATGCCCTCGACATGCAGTGAGTTCAGTGGGGAAACACGGGCTTCGACCGCGACGGGATGACCTCCCGAGGCGCTGCCCACAGGCACGCCCGCGAGTACCTCGACGCGGAGTCCGTCCGGCTTGGCGAGGGAATCATGCAGGAACACATCGAACACGCAGACCGCGGTGGGAAGCACGATCGGGATCGACATGCCGCTCTCGGGCCGCACGCCCTTGGCCGACTCGACGAAGCATGCGTAGAGCGAGTCCTTGCGGTCAGGCGACCGCTCATTGAACTCGAAGACGCCAGGCCTCGCCGCGCTCGCCGAGATCTCGCTCGACTGGAGGCAGCTGGACGAGCACCCATCCAGCAGCAGAACTGCGTCACCCGACGATGAGCCCCCCTGGCCAGCGTGCATTGGCTCATGGGCGACCCACGCCACGCCTGGACGGCGACGCTCGAGGCCCTCGACCACGGTGACCGCCTCGACTTCGACCATGCCAGCCGACGAGCCGAGCATGCACAGGTAGCCGGCAACGCGCGCGTTCGCGTGCACGCCGAAGATCACCGCCATCGCGTCGGTCGCCTGCTTGCGGATGCGAAGCATTTGGCGAGAGCTGTCATGGCCGTCACCCGACGCAGCGGCCGACGCTGCGGCCATGCCCGCCAGAATCGACCGGTCGATCCTCCGACTCGAAAGCTCGTTTTCGAAAGCGATCAATGCAGCGTTCACCTCTCCGACTACGGCGTCGGGAACGCGCTGCATCTCGAGTTTGGCGATGATGATCTCCCAGCCACGCGCGCCCGGGATTGCGCCGAGCACCGTCACCGAGTCGTCGGCGTATGCGATCTGGTAGATTTTCCACCCGATCGACTTGTCGAAGCCAAACTCGCGGGCACAGGCGCGCGCTCCGGACTTCGCCTTCGGGCGCGTGTCAAGCGCGGTCTTGACGGCGGTGCGCAGCCGACGGAGCGCCGGCTCGAGTGCGATGAAGGCTGTTGGCAGCGAAGCGGTGTTCTGATGTGTGCCCACGGACGACCCTGTGGAGATGAATACGAGCAGATCGGGACGAGCCTTACGCTCTTCATGATGCTATGTTGCAGTCGAACATCGTCATCTCAGCAATTGAAGTCAAGTCGAGAGTGTCTCTGGAGATGTTGTGCGTTTCGTCCAATCGACAATGAGCATCCAGAAGCCCCATGCCACGCGACGACGACCACACTCCCTCGCTATTCAGCGGAGTGCCTGAAGAACAGCCTCGGCACGCGCGCGCGGTCGCCGCGGCAGCGGCCCGCGAGCAGTGCATCGCGCTCGGAAGGAAGCTGCCTGCAGCTCTGCACCTCGGGACCTCGAGCTGGAGCTTCCCGGGCTGGAGCGGCTTGGTCTACGACCGCAGCGCGAGCGAGTCGACGCTTGCGCGCAGCGGACTCGAGGCGTACGCGAAGCATCCGCTGTTCCGCTCGGTGGGCGTCGACAAGACCTTCTACCGACCCGCGCCGCGCGCGGAGTTCGAGCGGCTTGCAGCGCAGGTCCCAGCGTCGTTCCGCTTCCTCGTGAAGATGTGGCGCGGCGTGGTGGAGCGGGAGTCGTTCACGCCGACGACGGCGCCGAGCGCGTTCCTCGACGCGCGCGTGGCGGAGGTCGAGTGCGTTCGTCCTGCAATCGAAGGGCTTGGCGAGAAGGCCGGGCCGCTGCTGTTTCAGTTTCCGCCGATGCGGCTCACGAACGCGCGTCCCGCGCGCGAGTTTCTGGCCGGACTGCGCCGGTTTCTCGCAGGGCTTCCGTGCGGACCGCTCTACGCGGTCGAGGTGCGCAACCGCTCGCTCGTCGGCGCGGAACTCGGCGAACTGCTCGCCGATGCCGGCGCGGTGCCCTGCCTGACCGTCCATCCGACCATGCCCGATGTCGAGACACAGTCGCGCGAACTGGCGCTTGACCCTGCGCGGCCGCTGGTGATGCGCTGGATGCTGCGCGCGAACCACGAGTACGAGGAAGCCAAGGATCTCTATGCGCCGTTTGATCGCCTCGTCGAGCCCGATGACGCGAGCCGCGATGCGCTCGCGCGATTGGCAAGAGCCGCACTCGATGCAGGGCTTGGCGCGTGGGTGATCGTGAACAACAAGGCCGAGGGCTCGAGTCCGCTCTCGGTGGAGCGGCTCGCGAGTCGCATCGTCGGGTGACGGTCAGCGCAGGAACTCGCGCATGCGCGCGGCGACCTCGCGGCCCTTGTCGTACAGCAGCACATGGCCCGCGCCTTCGAGCACTTCGCCGCGGAAATCGGGGAGACCTGCGCGCCAGACCGAGATCATCGACGGATCGGTGAGAAGGTCCGCGGACCCGTAGAGCACGAGCGTCGGCGCCTTGATGTCCTTCATCAGCGGCTCGACGCCGCTCAGCAGGAATCCGCGGGTGTCCTCGATGATCGAGAGCAGCGCCTCGCGGCGCTCGACCGCGCGGTCGATGAACGCCTGGCGGATGGGCGTGGGCATGTCGGGAGGCTTCGGGAAGTTGAGGCGCAGCACTTCGTCGAAGCTCGCGTCGTCGGTGATGTCGAGCGGGATCTCGCCCGCCGCGACGCGCTTCATGAAGTCGTTCTGCACGGGTGCGGTGACACCTGCGGGCGAGAGCAGCACGACGCGGCGAACCGACTGCGGATAGGTCGCGGCATACGCCGCGGCGAACGCTCCGCCCATCGATGTGCCGACGACATCGACCTGGCCGAGCTTCTCGTGCTGGCGGAATCGCTCGATCTCATCGATGTAGAAGCGCCAATCGTGCCTCCTGCCCTCGTGCTTCGCGTGATCGCCGAATCCAGGGAGGTCTGGCACAAGCACCCGATGCGTGTCGCGCATGATGGCGGCGACGCCCATCATGGCCTCGGCGCTGGTCCCGAGCCCGTGCAGCACCAGGCAGGTGCCGTCGCGCGTCTCGGCGGGAACTGTGTCGAGCACGCGCCACGCGTGGCCGTCGATCTCGACGAAGCGCTCGGTGACGCCTGCGTTCGCGTGGCCAGCGGCCATGGCGATGGCAAACGCCCGCGCAGGGTCGTTCCACAGCCAGATCGCGCCCGCAGCGGCCGTCGCAAGCAGGACGCCAAGCGTCACCAGGATCCATCGAAACACGCGCTTCATGAAGGGAAGCCTACGCGCAGCCCTCCCCGTTGTCGCGGCGTTCCCTACCATGCGCCCCATGTCGACCCAGACCGGTTCCATCGAGGCGGAGGCACAGGCTTTCCGCGCGGCATTCGAGAAGACGCGCGCAGAGATCGCCAAGGCGGTCGTCGGACACAAGGAGATCGTCGAGGGCGTGCTGGTGTGCCTGTTCGCGGGCGGCCACTGCCTGCTCGAGGGCGTGCCGGGGCTCGGCAAGACCCTGCTCATCCGGTCGCTTTCGCAGGCGCTGCACCTGAAGTTCAGCCGCGTGCAGTTCACGCCCGACCTGATGCCCGCCGATGTCACCGGCACGACGATCGTCATCGAGACCGACCACGGCCGCGACTTCCAGTTCCGCAAGGGTCCGCTGTTCGCGCAGATCGTGCTGGCCGACGAAATCAACCGCGCGACGCCAAAGACGCAATCGTCCATGCTCGAGGCGATGCAGGAGCGGAGCGTGACCGTCGGCGGCAACACCTACGAGCTCGAGAAGCCGTTCTTCGTGATGGCGACGCAGAACCCCATCGAGCAGGAAGGCACCTATCCGCTGCCCGAGGCGCAGCTCGACCGCTTCTTCTTCAAGCTGGTCGTCGGCTACTCGAGCCGCGAGGAGCTGTCGACGATCCTCGACCGCACGACGACCGGCGACAGCCCGAAGATCGAGCGCGTGCTGGATTCCGAGGGAATCCTGCGCGCCCAGCGGCTGGTGCGCAGCGTGGCGATCGCGCCCAACGTGCAGGACTACGCGGTGCGCATGGTGCTCGCGACGCATCCCGGCGGGCAGTTCGCCACGCCGATGGCGAACCAGTTCCTGCGCTTCGGCGCGAGCCCGCGTGCGGCGCAGACGCTCGTGCTCGGCGCGAAGGTGAAGGCGCTGCTGGCGGGCCGCACCGCGGTCGCCTTCGATGACATCAAGTCGGTGGCGCTGCCTGCGCTCCGCCACCGTGTGCTCATGAACTTCGAGGCGGAGGCCGAGGGCCGCACCTCGGACGAGGTCGTGCAGAACATCGTCGACACGCTCGTGCTCGACGTCCGCTGAGGAGACAACATGAAGACCATCGCTTTCATCGCCGCTGCGGCGCTCGCATCCAACGCGCTCGCGTTCGACGACACGGCCGATCCCGTGAAGGCGGCCGACGCCGCGAAGTCGGACATCAGCTATGTCCTTTCGGGCGGATATGCGCATTTCTTCGCCACCGACTTCGACTCGGGCGGCGGCGACGTGGCGGTCGACCGCGGATTCGGCGGGCTCACGCTCAAGGGTGCGCCGACCGAGACCTACCAGTGGAGCATGGACTTCTCGTGGGAGGGCTCCTGGTACGACTTCGGCGGCGCGGGCTCGCTGGCGACCGCAGCGGGCGGCACGCCGTGGAGCGCGGTGCAGTCGGTCATGCTGATGCCGGGCGCGACCTTCGTGCTGGATCCGCGCTGGCGGCTCACGACGCGCGTGCTGCTCGGCTTCGCGGGCGAGAACAGCGCCGATGCGTTCGACAGCTTCACCTACGGCGGCATCGTCGCTGCGTCGTACGCCTTCAGCGAGACCTTCGTGCTCGGCGGCGGCGTGCTGGCGATGTCGCGTCTCGAGGACGATCCGCTGATCGTGCCGCAGTTGATCATCGACTGGCGCCCGTGCAAGGAGTTCAGGCTTTCGAACTTCGCGGGGCCCGAGGCGTTCCCGGGCGGCGCCGGCCTCGAGGGCATCTGGATGGTCGCGGATGGCTTCGAGCTCGCGCTCGGTGGTCGCTACACCTATCGCCAGTTCAGGCTCGATGATTCGGCTGCGAACGCGGTCGATGGCGTCGGCACCGACGAGGGCCTGCCCGCGTGGATCCGCGCGACCTTCCGAGGAAAGTGCGGTGGACGGCTCGACCTCGTGGCGGGCATGCAGCTCGCGGGGTCGATGGAGCTCGACGATTCCTCGGGCCACAAGCTGTCCGAAGTCGATGTCGAAAGCGCGCCGTTCGTGGGCCTCTTCTTCAGCTGGCGGTACTGAATGGCACCTGTGGACAAGAGCGTGGAACCGGGCGCTGAATCGCGCATCCAGCGTCCGCTGGCGCTCATCACTGGCGCGAGCGCGGGCATCGGGCGCGAGTTCGCGCTGCTGCTTGCCGAGCGCGGGCACGACCTCGTCGTCGTCGCGCGGCGCGAGGAGCGGCTTGTGGCGCTCAAGAAGGAAGCGGCCGAGAAGTTCGGCGTGCGGACGAAGGTGATCGTCGAGGATCTCTCGCACATCGCGGCGCCGCGGCGCATCCTCGATGAGCTGCGCAACGCCAACCTCGAGATCGATTTCCTCGTGAACAACGCGGGCTACGGGGTGAACGGCGGATTCGCAGAGAACGACTGGTCGGTGCACGCGGACTTCCTGCAGGTGATGGTCGGATCGTGGCTTCATCTCACGCACGGCCTGCTGCCCGCGATGGTGCGCAAGGGCCGCGGGCGGATCGTGAATGTGTCGAGCCTGGCGTCGCTGTGCCCAGAGCCACCGGGCAGCCTGTACGCGCCCGTGAAGTGCCTGATGACAAGCGCGAGCCGCGCGCTGCGCTTCGACCTGCTGGGGACGGGCGTGCACTGCAGCGCGCTTTGCCCGGGTTTCACCTACACCGAGTTCCACGATGTGCTCGGCGTGCGGGACGAGATGAATCGCCTGCCGAAGTTCATGTGGCAGCAGGCAAGGCCCGTGTGCGTCGCGGGGCTTGAGGGCGTCGAGCGCAACAAGCCCGTCGTCGTGCCGGGCGCGTTCAACAAGGTGGCGTCGGCGCTGTGCCGAGTGCTGCCCTACTCACTGACGGTGCGGATGATCCCGAAGGCCGTGACGGAGCGCTGATGTCGTTGATCTGTGTACCGATCTCAGTCGAGGCCGCGGGCGAGATTCCATTGGCGCTCGAGCGCGCTGCGCGCGCGCGCGTGCTCGGTGCGCGCATGGTCGAGTGGCGCTGCGATGGGCTCGCGTCGGATGCCGAGGCCGAGGCCTCGATCGCGCGGCTCGTGCGCGACGGTGCGCTGCCGTCGATCGTGACCATCCGCAGTGCCGAGGAGGGCGGGACCTGCGCGCTTGCCGAGAACGCGCGGCTTGCGCTGCTCGCGAAGGCCGCACGCGCGGAGCACGCGCCGAAGATGATCGATGTCGAGTTCGCGGCGATGGCGCCGACCGAGGATCATGATCTCGTGCGGGGATTGCTGACTGCAGCGCTCGCGCCGAAGAACACCGACGACATGCCGACGCGGATTGTCGCGAGCTCGCATGATTTCCAGCAGCGGCCGATCGATCTCATGCGCCGCGTCGCCGCGATGCAGGACGATCCGCTCGTCTCGGTCGTCAAGCTTGCGTGGATGGCGCGCAGCGTTCGCGACAACCTCGAGGCATTCGACCTGCTGTCGATGCGGCTCAAGCCCACGATCGCGCTGTGCATGGGCGAATTCGGCCTGATGAGCCGCGTGCTCGCGCCGAAGTTCGGCGGGTTCCTGACCTTCGCGAGCGATGCAGAGGGCGCAGGCACGGCGCCGGGGCAGCCGA
>Ga0208783_10000098_pt1 | contig 50592 bp, 61 predicted proteins | sample DEB19_08_DNA_2_FD_184529 | JGI IMG/M metagenome (GOLD analysis project Ga0208783, IMG submission 184529) | Aqueous microbial communities from the Delaware River and Bay under freshwater to marine salinity gradient to study organic matter... | ecosystem: Environmental > Aquatic > Marine >... | reverse complement strand
CCCCAGCCTGCTGGGGATTACCCCAATGCGGGGCAACAATCTGGCATCCCGTATGCGGCTTTCGTCCCCAGTCACCAAAACGAGCAGTAATGCCCTGAAGGTGACGTATACGTTCACCTTTTCGTAGACGGGACAGATGGGCTTATAGACGATGGTTACTGGCACTCAACTCCTCCAACAGCGATTGACTACCCCGCAGGCGCGGGCCGACTGGCAGCGATGGGTGGCCGCACATTCGCCGCAGACTGCCATGTTGGATCCGCAGGGCGAGGCAGCATTTCAGGGCCAGTTGGATGCGCTGAACGGCCAGTACATGGCGCAGCAAAACCAGAATGTGTTTGATGTCGGCAATCAGCGTTCGGCGTATACCCGCCAGTTTTTGGACATGCAACGCAAGTTCAAGTTGGCGCGGCAGGGGATGGCCTACCAGGCCAATCCGCGGGGGCTGATGGGAAGCGGCATTTGGAACAATGCGGTTAGCCAGTTCAAGTTGGATAGGCAGGGGCAGTTGGGGGCTTTGGAGACGCAGAACCGTCAGGCGTTGGGCAGTTTGGCCCACCAGTTGGAACAGTATCGGACGGCTCGGGATACTGGGTTGGCTAATTTGCGGATGGGTCGGGCTGGCCAGTTGATGGGGACGGCGGTTGGCGGTATCGGTCAGGGGCTTCAATGAAGAAGCCGTGGGGTTGGGTCAAGGATCGCGCTGGAGATGCTTGGGATTGGTTTGAAGACCACTCTGCGATTAGCGGCAAAGACATTTTTGGCGGACACAACCCTATTTTCAACCCCGATGGCAGTACTTTCAGAGATCAGCCTGCATGGTTAAGAAACGCCATAGGTTACACTTTTGGTGGCCCAATTATTGGGGACAACATGGCGGGGAGCAGTTCTTCGGGCGGCTCGTCTGCCGCGCGTAGGCCCGCATCTGCCAATGCCCAAATTCCTTTAGGAACTTTTGGCCAGGCAGAATCGTCGGGGCAAGACAGCCTCGGCCCTACAATGGCCGATTTGGCCAAAGCGCTAGGCATTGATATTCCAGTGAGCGAAGATGATGGCGGGGCTGGAGCGGCTGCTGCGGCGGCTGCGGCGCGCGATGCTGCAGCCCGTCGACGTATCCAAGAAATGTATGCGTCGATGCTTGCCACGCTAAACACCAACGTGGGGGTAGCCCGAGGGCAGATCACGTCAACTAGCGAAGATTTGATGCGGAAGTTGACGGCGTTGCGGGACCGTTCGCAGCGTGAAAGCGCTGCGGCTGCTCGTCAACTGCAAGCCATGTACGGGGAGGGGATTTCCAACATGGGGAGGTCGTTTGACCGCGAGTTGGCGGGCATGCAGGGGGCGGGGGTGGCGGAGATGCGTCAGTTGCGTCGCGAACAGATGGGTTTGTTGCAGGGGGATGCGTTGCGATCGCGGGCGTTGATGGGCGGCAACAACAATGTGTTGAACGGTCTTATGAATGGGCGTGTGGCAACGGGCCAGACGTTGGGGACGGCGTCGTTGCAACAGTTGTCTAATGCGCAGGTGCAGGCTGCTGCCGCTTTGGATCGGCAGCGTTTGCAGTCTTTGGCGCAATACGGAGGGTAGCATGCCGCCGAACGATGGTGTAATGTCCATTTCTGACTATTTGCCGTTCATGCTGTTGCATCGGTACGGCCCGATGCTAGAGAAAGATTTTCGGCAAAGTGTTTACGATTCGCTTTTGGGCGGGTCGGATTCGTATGGCAATCCAAAGGCTGGCGGGTTTTCTTTTAACCTGGCAGATTTTACAAACGATTACCTCAACGAAGTCGGAGACAAATACGATCCTTCTGACAGAGACGAGGCCGACGCATACAACTGGGTTTCAAATCAGATAAATACTGTTTCCAATAATCTTGCCAATAATTCTTCGTACGCAGATGAGGCCGCGCGCATCAACGCTTACGCTAGCGAGCGACCTGACGAATTTGAAGCCCCTGAACAAAAAGCAAAATTGCAATTTGTGCGTTCGTTCCTTCAGGGCGTTCAGCGAAACCAAAATCAGATCCGCGAAGCAAACACGAATCCGCAAAGGTATTACCAGTTGGCGGCTGCTTTGGCGCAGCAAGGCGGAGATCCGACACCCATCCTGCAATTGACAGCCAAGATGCATCAGGCTGCGCAGGCTCGCAGTCGTCACGAAGCGCTGTTGGGGCGCATTGCCGACATGCGCGTTAAGGCACGTAACGGTGTCGGGTATGGCGGGACAACAGTGTACACAAATTATTTGCGGGCTAAGGCTGGCAGTGACCGTCATCGGCGATGGCTGATGGAACGGTACTCCAACGTTGGAGATGGGACGTTTGGTGGCTGAAGACGGTTTGCTGCCTGTAGAGCGGCTTGTTTTGCCGAAGTCGAAGCAGAAGGCTGTTGATCCTTTTGTCGGCAGCACTCCTTGGAGCCTGACGCCTATTAAGGCTCCTGGTGGTCCGCTGCTCACTTTTGATGATTTGCCTGCTGGCTCTTCTGGGGGAGGGGGCGGCAGTGCGCCTCTAAGTTTCATTAACGCTCTTTTTGAGACAGTAACAACGCCTGGGGCGATTGTTACTTCCACGCTGAACGAGATTACTGATCTTGCGCGGAGGAACGGAGACGCGTCGTTTGGTGATTGGTTTAAACAGATGACGTTTAACAATCACATTACTGGGCAAGATTTGCTGTTCGGCCAAAAAGGCAAACCTGATTCTGGTTGGGGATGGGATCGGAAGGATGTGCCTGGCTGGCAGCAGTTTCTTTTCGGTTTTGGTGTAGATGCTTTTACGGACCCTTTGACGTACGTTATGCCCGTTGGGCCGTTGCGCGGGCAGAAGGCTGTGTCTGGGCGCATTGCCGAAAAAGCGTTGGGGGAAGTGGAGGCGGTTTCTGGCAGAAAGTTGACTGCCGAGGCGTTGGATCGTTTGTTGCGCGGCGAGGAGTTGGTTGACAAGACGTACGAACCTGCAGTTGCGGAACAAATCAAAAAGATTGTTAATGAGGCGTCGGACGCAATGTTTAAGGTGCGTCGCCAGGGTGGCGTAAGCGCATTGGATTCGGCTACGGCACAGCGCTGGGGGTTGGACCAGGGTCTGGAAATTAGATTTCCTGGGGCAAAGAAGGGTCTTAGGCTTACTACGGGCAATGGGCCTACAAGTGCGGTGTCTCGCGGGTACAACATGGGAAAGACAAAGTTGGGCGATTTGTTGTACGGTGGGACTGCGGGGCCTGCACGGTTTGCAAATTTGCGTTCCAACGAGCAGTTGCGTTGGATGAATTGGGCGGTGCGGGCTGGGGATAAGAATTCAGTTTTGAATGACACCCTTGACCAGATTATGGGCAAGGGAACTCCAGAGCAATTTGATCGCTTGGTCAACATTTTTAAGGGCATGGACGGGGAGGCGTTTTCTCCTAACCGCAGCATGTTGGATGCGACAATTGCTACGCATTTGCGCGATACTGCTTGGGCACAGAAGCGAGCGCTTGGCGATTTGTTTTCTCGTAAAGTTGCTGAGGCAATTAAGGGGGCCACTGACGACGAGATCGATTTGTTGCGGCAGGCTTCGCATTCGGTTCATGATGTAGAAGAATACAGAAGCATCATGATCGATCTGCATACCAAAAACCCCGACTTGGCAAAAAAATTCCATTTGTTGATGGAAGATTTTTGGAAGAGGGGCGTTGACGAGGGTTTGTTCTCGGGAACAGGTTGGTCCACCTATTTCCCGAGTTCTATGCAGAAGCATACAAGGGCCGTGTTGCAGGCTATTGGGCTGTGGGAAGATGGAGGTGTTGGAAGCCCAGGAAGGTTCTTTGAGCGCGAGCGCAGGTTGTGGGATCCCGCCACCAAGTTGGGCGGGATCGGTCACGGACCTGATCGGATTACGTTTGAGGCGTCTTCCTACCAAGACGCTATCGACAAAGCAAACATAATTGTTAACAGTAGAATTAAAGAAATTCTTGATGACGCTTCTCATCCGCTCCACGCTGATCTCAAGAAACTTTTGGACGATTGGGCTGTCAATTTTCCGCATCAGGAAGCAGCAATCAAAAATGGCGCGTTCCAGTTGTACGACGATGCTCGCCAATCGTTGTTGCGGTACGCGGAGGGGTTGGGTTCTCGGATCGCTGAAGCACGATATGCGCGCCGTCTGTACGAGTTCGGTCACGGTATCCAGAAGGGATTTCCGCCGTGGTTGAAGCGTCCTCCTGGGCCTAGCGGCCCTGCAGCGCTTCCGTGGACGCCTGAAGGCGGCGGCGGAGGCGGCGTGCCGCCATGGGTGAGAGCAACGCGCATTCCGTTCGATGCGTTGCCTCCTGGGCCTCCCGATCCGTTGGTGCCTCCTCTCAGCGATTTGGTTGCGTTGCCTGGGGGTAGAAGGCCGCTGGAATTAACTGGTGGTGGGCAGCGGGCATTGCCGTGGCGACCTCGCGGCAACCAGACGTTCCCGTCGGTTGCCGAATTTGTTAATCCTCGGTATGGGGCTATCCCGATGGAGGCTGGGCCGTCGGGCGTTGACAAAATAGTCGATTCCGAGCGGGTGGCGGCACTGCATGAGGGGGTAGTGGCGTGGGCGAAGTCTTTGCCGCCCGATTCTGGCCGTAGCCTTCCATCGATTCGGGTAACGACAATCGATGGGGGAGAACAAGTTTTTCCCGCAACAACTACAACGTTGCGTCAGGCAGCGGCGGCTTTGAGTGTCCCTGTTCCTGTAGACGCTGGAAAGTCAGAGTTGGCTGTTGCTTTTCGGCAGTATGCGCGGGAAGCCCCTAAGGCCGTTTTTGCTTCGCCGTTAACGGCTAGCCCTGTTACTTTGAATGTGGCGGGATCTAACGTTGTTTTGCCGTTCCGTCCGCCCGCCGTGCGGCAGGGCGGTTCTTTGATGCCTGTTGGGCGGGGAGCGGCTAAGGCCGCTCTGCCACTGTCTGCTCCTGAAATGATCGATTCGGCTGCGGCAACGTTGGCCAACATCGAAAAGGCGCTTTTGTCAGGAATTGACGATGAGCGAGAAGAGGCTTTGTACGCGTTGAGCCGATGGTTTCACAACAACGGGCTTAACGTTCCGAAACCTGAAGCAGATGACATGGGCTTGTTCGGCCCAACTTATTCTCAGGGCCGTTGGGTTCCTGGTTACAAGGGGCGGGCAAGGCCAGTTGAGGGTCATGCGTCACCCAACTGGAAGTTGGATGCTCCCACGGCACAAATGAAAGTTAATTATGCGCGTGCCGTTATGAACGATTTGAAGGTTGCGTTTCAACCAACGATGAATTCTGCTACTGGAGCGATGGAGGTGAGCGAACGGTGGCACAAGGTGTTTTTGCAGGCTCGTCAGAACGGGGCTTCTGATTCGTCTGCTGCGTGGATGACTCGGGTGTTCCGCGAGTTTGAAAATGCGGTTGCGACGGACACAAAAACGTTGGCTCCAATGGCGAAGGCTGCTGCTGCGGGCGATCAAGAAAAGGCTAGTGAACTGTTGGGGTTGGCGGATGCGCTTGGCATCAATCTTGTCACTGCATTGAATAAAGAAAAGTTGCCGTGGGAAACGGCCGTTCGGCTGGCCGATTTGAACGCCACCAAGGATGCGATGCAGACGCGGGAAAAGGCTTGGCATGCCGTCGCAATGGCAATAGGTAGCAATATCTCTAGGTTGCGCAATTTGCGGGGCGGCAACAGCGCTGTTGACGTGGCGGAAGTCGGAGCGCGAATGGGGGGTATCGGCGCGGCGCAAGTTCCTTACACGAACGTGCGCGGCAATCCGATTGAGGCTGCGCAAAAGATGGGCGGTAACGCTTACGCTGTCATTCCTACTAACACGGTTATAAGGAAAGATGGTCAGGCCGTGATGGGGGCAGGTTTGGCCAAATTGGCCGCAGGGTTGTACCCCGATCTTCCCGAAGTGTACGGGCGGCGTTTGCAGGAGGGGGTTACGTTTTATGTGGACCATGACCGTCGTTTGATTTTGGTCCCGACGAAGGAGGATTGGAAAGAGCCTTCGACTATGGAAATTGTTTCCAACGCTTTGAATGCGTTGGCTCGTTGGGCGCGCAGCGATGATGCGCCTGCAGATTTGCATTTGGTTCTTCCTGGGATGGGCACTGGAAACGGCGGGTTGAATCCGAAGAAGGTTGAGGAACTGATTGCGAAGCGGTTGCGTGGCACGACGCCCGAGAAGGCTGCTAAGGCGGCCGAGGAGGCAAGAAAGGCTGCGGCTAGTAAGCCGCTCAAGATTGCATTTTTTGTAGAAGATTCTGTTGAAGACGAAGACGCTGAAGATTTTATTCGCGCGGTCAGCAAAGTTGTCAAGGAGGCTTTGCCCGCCAAAGAAAAATCCAAAAAAGTTCTTTACCTGCACGGCTCTCGGACCAATGGTGAACGTGCGTTTTCCGAAGTCAGGACTCCTGACAATCATCATGTTGTTTCTTTTAGTCCCAAGTGGGACGACCTGGAGGGAGTTGACCCTGCCAACATTCGGACGGGGAAAAACGGTCAATACAATAAGAACGCTGGGCGGGATCTTGATCTCAAGATTTTGAACGACGAAAAGCCTGATCTTGTTGTCGTTTTGCAAGATCCCGACTTGGCTGCCAAGTATGACGCTGGCAGTTTTGTGGGCGAAGCAAGAAAGGCAGGAATTCCTGTTCTGACTCATGGGCCTGCTGGGCATGGAGATCCTAATTTGTTTTCCCGAGAACTGGCAAATCAAATCGGATCTTTGTTTGACGGTTTGGAACCGCCTGGATCTTATGCTGAAGCGGCACGGCAGGCGTTGGTGCGGCGCAGCGGGAAAGAGATGGAATCGGCGTTGGCGCAATTCCAGGGAGCCGTTATTCCTCCCGAGAAATGGATTGCACGTGCCCCCGATTTTAGTTTGAACAGCGATTATATTGTCAAGGAGGCTTTGGATTCGTTTTCTGCGGTCAAAGATGCGATGCAAGAAGGGACGATTGACAAATCTTGGGATTTGGTTCGGGCGGATGACGGCAAAGTTTTGATCACTGAACGTCTTGCGCGTTCAGGATCGTTTGACGATTGGCCTGAGACGCCTCGTTCGCGGCTGTTTGGGAGCGAGGAAGAATTTCAGTCTTGGTTGCGGCAGGAAACCAACATTTTTGTTGGGCGGAGAGTGTTTGAGTCTAGCAAGGGCACTAAGGGTTCTGTGTTGCGTAAGCAGATGGGCGTCACGGAACAGATCGAAGAGTTGTCTAACGCGTTGACCAGTTCTAAGGATTGGGCACGTTTGTTTGGCCCTGGCGTGCAGCCTCACGATTTGGTGGGGTTGGGGGTTGATAACCCGTACGCAATTTTGCGTGGGGGGTTGGATGCTCCGTGGGGTTACAGGACGATGCCTGCGAAGGATGCGCTTGAGGCTATTCCTGATTTGGTGAAGCAGTTGAGGGGAGGGGTAGCGGCCGTCCGCGCCCATTGGGGCGAAGAGGTAAATCGCGTTCTTGCTCAAGTTGAAGATTTGAAGAAGTTGTCGCCTGAAGCGAATGCGTTGCGGAAACGTCAGTTGCAAGAAGAAGCGATCGCGTTGTCGGACAGGGCGGGGGAATTGACATCTTTGGTCAATAGGGCGATGGCTAAGATGCCGCGTGAGGGGCCTGGCGATAACGTTGAATTGATGGTTGTTGACGCGCAGGTCAACGCTTGGCTGACAGAAAAAGAACTTGCTACAGACCGCCTCGGCGAGATTGCAGCAATCTTGAATCAGGAGCAAGCAGGCACTCACCTTCCTGTGCCGTTTGGCTACAGCGAAAAAGATTTGCGGCGTCTTACCGACCCTGCTGTACCCAATACGGGCGGCGGCGACGTGTGGGACGAGCAGGCCGCTTTGGCTAAAACTTTGTCCGAAATTTCTGACGCTGCCGAAACGTCTTATGGGGACGAGGCTTTGCTTTCTGACAGCGTTTTGGATGAGTTGCGCACGGCGGAACGCAACGAACCGTTGCAAAGCACAACTTCGTTGGACGAAGTGCAAGCGATGGCTTCGGCGGCGTTGGGACAAAATGCGGAAGAGATTGCGGGCCGCATGACCAACGAAGGGATGACTCTGTTCAACCCGAAGACCAAAAAGCCGCAACAAGGGTTGGCCGAGCCTTTAAGCGATTTGGACCTTTTGAACTGGCTAGAAAACCAGTTGGCCCAGTACAAGGTTTTGGCTCGCGAGGCGCAAAGTTTGGTTGGCTCAAAGAACCGTCCCGCGTGGGCACCAAGAGTGGACGGTAAAATTGTTAGCCCGTCCGATAAGGCTTTCTTGCATCAGTTGAACGTGGCTGTGCGGTTGCGGGCACGGTTGGCGGCGGATGGCGGGAAGTCTTTGACAATCAAGCAGTTGCAGGACACTGCTCGCATTTTGGGTGCGGATAGAACGACGTTCAATCCGCGTTGGCGTAAAGCGCAAATGCTGCATTTCTTTGACGAGTTGTTGCACAACGTGCGGGTGATTTCCGACGACGATTGGTCAAAGTTGCGCAGTCGGGCTGTGCGTGGGGGGAAGATCGACGCTGCCGCTTTGGCGGAAGCGTCGGAAAGGGCTGGGGTGGGCGCTCGGGAGTCTACGATGGTGCGGGGCCGTCTGGATGCTTTGCGCGCGAAGATGAAGGAGGATTGGCCTGAGTACGAGCGGCTTCGGCGAGAGCATGATGCGGCGGTTTTGCAGGGAGTTGAGTCTGTTACTCCTGCCCAAAATGTTGTTTTTCGGGATTGGCACAAGCACGACCCGCTTGGCAAGGTGGACGAATTTCCTGTTATTGATCCGCTCGATGAAAATTTTACGTGGGTGGCGGCTAATTCGGATGAGGCTCGGCGGTGGTGGGATACGTTGCGGCCCAGCGGGGACCGTATGGCTGGCCCTCAAACGTATTTGACTTTTGCTGACCGTCATATGGCCGATCAGGCGCTGCGGTATGGCAATTACCGTGAGGGTTTGTTGAACATTTCGGAGGGTGGAAAGTTCTTCAAGCCTGTTCGCCGTCCTGTCAATTCTGTTTATAAGATTAGTCGTACGGTTGACGACGGTAAGGTGACTGTTGTCAGGCGAGAGTACAACGAGGCTACAAATAGAGTTGAGACGGTCAGTAAGACTTTTAATGATTATATAAGTGTACTCACATATTTGCAAGGAGAACATGAAGCATGGTATGACCCCCACAAGAATACTCACCTTACGCCAGCATTGAAGTACGGTATTGGCTATTTGCAAGAACAGTTGTTGTTTGACAGCGCTGTAAAAACGAAGGGTGGCGTGCAAACGGCAGTAATCGCTTTTGTCGACAAGCCCGTTGTGGACAAAAAGGTGCTGGGCGTCCGAGCCGATTCCCCGTTGGCCGAAGCGGCCGTTTTGCAAGAGGCCGAACAGTCGGTTGGTCAAAAGTTTTCGCATCTTGGGCAGGGTGAGTTTACGCGGGGCGACACTGTCCGTTCCATGATTGCGGATCCTACGGATCCGTACGCTGATGCTCCTTGGGTGATGGGCGATTACGATTTGAAAGATGCCAATCAGGCTGCGAAAGCAATGCGGGAGTTTGGCCCAAGGGAAGGACAGTTCGCTTCAGGTCCGTTCAAGGGGGAGCAGCCCTTCCGTCCTGTAACCCGACGCTATGAGATGCCTGGACCGCCGTCACCGCCTTATCAGATGGAGTTTTTCCCTCCGCCTCGGTTGCCTACGACTGTTAACCCGTTGGAAAACGCGGCACGAAGCATTCAAGATGCGTGGCTTTTGGGGTCGGCGGAACGGGCTGAGGCAATTGGCGGTGCGCAAGATATGTTGTTGATGATGCGCGATAAGATTGATGCACTTTTCCCGAACGAGCCGATGGGGCGGGCCGCGTTTGCTGTTAACAATCAGATTGAGATTGTTCATAAGATTGCTAAGGGCGGGTCGGCTGCGACGATGCAAATGGCCGAGCAGGTGGCTCGCAATGCGTTGAACGAAACGTTGCCGCAGAATACTCGTTCGCTGTTGCGAGAAGTGGCCGAGCAGGTTAAGAAGCGTGCTGCGGTGTTGGACGCAGTGTCTGCACAGCCTGGCTTGGAGCAGGCTGTGCAGTTTGAAATTGCTGCTTTGTTGGCCGAGGAGGCAGTTATTCGCGCTAAGAGCGGCGTTCCTGAGGGTTTGTCTGCGGTGTTGGCCGCAGAGCGAGCCGCTGACGATGTGCTTGATGCTATTGGTTCTCAGCCTGGGTTGGAGCAGGTTATTGGTGATCCTGATTGGTTGGCGAAAGCGTTGGCTGGGGAGCAGTTGACGGGGGATCAGGTTTGGGAGCAGTTGCAGCAAGCGGCTATGAAGGAGATGGAAGATTGGGAAGATTTGCAACTTGGTGTTGGCGAGGCTTGGATTCCTCCTAAGGCAGAGGGCAAGACGCGCGACATAGTTCTTTATCAGGGGGGTGGCGGTGCGGGCGGTCGTAAGCCGCCGAAGCCTCCGAAGGGTGGCCGTGGGGGCGGGTCGTCAGGTGGTAGCGGAGGCGGAGGCCGTCGCGGTGGCGGCGGGGGTGGAGGCCGTCGTGGGGGCGGTGGAGATGACGGTGAGCCGCCGTGGGGTTGGGATGAGCCGCCGCCCGATGATGGGTGGGGAGATCCGTTTGGTGATGGTCGGCCGCGCGATTGGGAGGAGGCGTCTCGGGCCACTGAGGATTTTGCGGAACGGCTGGATAAAGATCCCAAGGCGCGGGAAGCGTTGGGGCGGGCGTTTAATGATTTGCAGTTCCGCATGTTGGCTCCTGGCATTTTGACTCCGAAATATTTGGCTGACTTTTTGTACGCCCAGGAACGCATGGTGTATAACACAAACGGTTTTTGGGGGAAGTTCCGAGAGGGGTATCGGGCGGTGATCCGTTGGCAGAAGGTGTGGCAGATTACGTCGCCTGGGTTTATGAGCCGTAACTTTGTCGGGGGCGTTATGAATAACGCTTTGGCTGACGTGGAAGCCGATTCGTATTTTGGGCTTATGCGGCTGATGAAGAAGGTTCAGGCAGGAACGGCCAGCGCTGAGGAACAGCAGGTTTGGAAATTGATTTCTGAACATGTTGATCCTGGGCAGGCGTTGTCTGAGGCTTATTTGGGGTCGGCGGGCGCTCAGGTGGCTGGGCGGGGACGACCGTCGAAAAATCCGTTCTCTTCTCGGTCTTGGTTCCCGCGGTTTATTGTGGGTGGGAACGAGAAGGTTGAGTTTATTCTGCGTGGCTCCAATATGTATGACAGCCTTGTGAACAAGGGGTTCAGTATTGACGAGGCTGTTCAGCGCATGTACAAATTTCATTTCAATTATTCGGATTTGAGCAAGTTCGATCAAAGGATGCGCGATAATTTTGTTCCGTTTTGGACGTGGATGAAAAACAATCTGCCGTTGCAGATGCAGATGTTGGCCGAGAACCCGAAGGTGTACGCTCGGATCGCTTATTTGAAGCGCAATTATGAGGGGCTGTCAGAGCGAGACAAGTTTATTCCTGGCTTTTTCACTGACATTGGGGCGTGGCAGACGCCGTTTGGCAAGAAGGATCACCATTGGTTTTACACGCCCGATTTGCCGTTGAAGGATTTGAATCTTATCGGCAATCCTTTGATGGCCTTGTTGGGCAAGAATGACACTAAAGATGCTGGCGGGCTTTTTACTGACGCTTTTTCCGAGCCGTTGTCTGCGGTGACGCCGTTGATTTTGTCTCCTTTTGAATGGTATTCAAAGTCGCAGGTGTATAAGGGGTTGCCGTTGCGGGATGATAAGCCTGTGGCGTTTAAGCAGTTGTTCCATGGCTGGTTGCCTGATTGGTTGGCTCGCCCGTTGACGTTGACTAAGGCGGTGAAGTTCCAAGACGGCAAGGCTTATATGTCGTCGCGGGATGTGTATTTGGTGGAGAAGAACATTCCGATTTTTGCTACTTATCGGAGGCTTGTGGGCGGGGAGCCTGAGATGGCGGATAAGCGAATTGGTCGTTTGTTGTCTTGGGCGTTGGGTTTGCAGATGCGCGAGAACACTAAGGAATTGCAGCAGGCGGAAAATTATCGGCGGGCTTTGGAGAAGGAGAAGCAGGAGCGAATTAAGCGCCAGTTGGAACAGGCTGGGTAGCGGTGGAGGCGGTCGTTGTTGCGGTGATCACTGGCCTGTTCGGGGTTTTGATGGTCGTGTTGCAGCAGCGGCTGGCACGGTCGAACAGTCGGGATCATGGGGTGTTGCGCGACACGATTGTTTTGCATTCGGAGAAGATCAGTTCTTTGGGTGGGAAGGTGGGGGATCTTCAGGCGGATGTTCGGGAGATCCGTAACGGGGTGCGGGATTTGCGGGACAGTTTGCCCTTTAGTGCGTATGAGGATCTATACGCGAGCAGAGATTGGTCTGCAGCCTCCGAGGCAGGCGTCGGGGAGTTTGGTTCCGACGGGCTGGGTTCTGCATTGGGTGGGCGGGACGGGAATGGCGCAGCAGCGAACGGAGGCGGAGTCAAAGAGCCTGATCCGTTCCTTACAGCAAGACGCTTTCCAGAAGGGTTATTCTGATATTCAATATTCGTTTTTTGTGGATCCTGCGGGCAGGGTGTTTGAGGGGCGCGGGTGGGTGACGCGGTCGGCGGCGAATGGGACGACGGCGTCGAATGGCCATTTGTGGTCGGTGTGCTACTTGGGGGGGCCTGGCGTGAGGTTCACGCCTGAGGCCCGTCAGAGCCTTCTGAGCCTCTGTCAGGCTGGGGCGCGTCGTGCGCCCGCCGTGGCGCTTGTGGTGCCTCACAGGGCCATACAGGGCGTTTCTACGGCTTGTCCTGGGGCGGAAGGCGTTACGGTAGCCCGCTGGCTGCAAGTCAATCTGCACAATCAAGACATTCCTGACGTTGAGGAGGACGATGTGACTATCGTCGCACAGCCTAAGCCTGCCTCGTTCCGAGGCCGCACCCCCACCGCCAGGGCAGTCCCTGCCCTTGGCGTTGTTCTGCTGGAGAACGGTGCCCGCCTGACGGGCGACAAGCCGTCAGGCAAGAACCACACGTGGCGAGATCCGCAGGTACCTGCCCGCGGCAAACTGATCGGGATCGCTGCTCGTCCTGACGGGAAGGGCATCGTCGGCCTGTACGACTTGGGGCAGGGCGAGACGGCTACTTACGAGGGGTTCTGGAAGTGATCGTCGTGAAGGTCATTGAGAAGATCCGTACGACGGCGTTGACGGTCGCGGCTGCGATTGTTCATGCGTTCGACCCGACCCATTGGAAATACTGATGAACGCCAAGTACGACAAGATTGTAGATGTTGTTGCTGATGCGAAACGGACTATCACGGCGGCAGTGGGTGTGGCGGCGATGCTACTCGCTCAGGGTGCGCTCTCGGGCGCTGCAAAGGATTGGGCGCAGACGCTCGTAGCGGTCGGGACTGTTCTCGGCGTGTATCGCGTAACGGATGGTCGTAAGCCGAAGCCGTGCGCGGCGCTGGACGAGTCTGATGGATCTGACGCCGTCTGAACAGGTTCGTGCCGCTTTGTTTGCTGCGATTGTGCGTCAGGCGGCGACGGTGTCGTCGCCTGACGATCTGTTGACGTTGTCGCAGACTTGGGCGCAGTTAGCGGTGGAGGAAGAATCTGAGGATTCTTCGGGCGATTATGTGCAGACGGGATCTACCCAGTTTTTGACGCAGGATCCGTCGTTGTGGTGGGCGGAGAGCCGTCGCCGTATCGGGTTTTAGCCGTCGGGCAGGATTTCTTCGGGGTACAGGTCGCCGCCGAGGAGTTGGTTGACGCGGACGATTATGTCACGCTGGAAGGTCACGTCGGAGGTCGTGAATCTGGCTTCGCGGTTCGCTTGGATGTCTGAGACTAGTTCTTGTGCGATCCGTTCGATCTGTTGGCGTCGGGCGGGTGAGGTCAAGGGTGGCTCCGCAGTGTGTGCAGGTGACGGTGGGATGGTCGCATTCAGTCATCGAAAAACTGGCCTTCTTCCCATAGGCGTATGCCTAGCAGGCAGGGGTCGTATCCGTGTTCAAATTCTTCTTGTTCTTCGGGAGTGAGCGGCAACGTGTCGTGTGTCGCACATTTGGGTAGCGAACACCAGCCTTTTTCCACGCCGTAACGTATCCAGGCTTCTTGCGTGTCTAGTTTCACAGGTCTACGCGGTGACGGTTCCGCAAGTTCATGTCGGCGAGGGCCTGCTGATAGTTGATGGGCGGGATGACGGGGCGGGGCGACATGTATCGGTCGATGGGCGGCTTGTCGACGGCGAGGGTGCGGGTGAAGGTGCCGTCCAGCAGCATGATGCCGATGATGGCGTAGCCTGCGAGGTCTAGCCAACTGTCGCGGAGCGATTCGTTGGCAGGCTCGTCGCGGCCCATCAGGTTTTTGAGTCGGGCGATCTTGTCGTGTGCGCGGACAAGGACACCTTCGGGTCCGCCCCACAGGATGTTGTCGTGGCCGTAATCGTGTTGTTTGTCAACAAGCGTTGTTGCGAGCGTGTTGAGGATGTCGCGGACGGTGTCGTCCCAGGTCGGTTCAGTCACGGATTCTCCTTCGGATCTCAGGGTGGATGATGAGGGCTGCGGCTAGTTTGCGGCAGGCTTCGTCGCGGATGCGAGCGATGTGCGTTTTGGACAATGCTAGTTCTGCGGCCAGTTTCCGTAACGACATGCGGCGTGAGAACAAAGCGTCGAAAATCCAGGCTTCTCTTTCTGTCAACGTTTCTTGCATGGCATCTGCAATGATTTCTCGCAGGGGTGCTAACTCTTCGACGGAAGCGTCAGGTTCGTCACCTGGCGCACATTCCATGAGCGCTTGCATGGCTGTGAGCGCTCGGGCTTGTGAGGCCGTAGCCCATTGGGTGGACGAAAAGTCGTACGGGATTTCACGTACGCGGGACATGCTCGCCCACGTGTGCGCTTGTTTCAAACAGCAGTTTGGCGGGGAACGTAAAGTACGATTTGCCTTCGGGGAAAGAAGCAAGGCTTACTTGACCGCTGCCGATCAGCCCGTCGATTTCGTCCAGGCTGAGGAAACACCACCGTTGGTGGTAGGAATCCCACACAAACATTTCGACGGGATGAAGGTCGTTCCACCAGCGCAACGCCCCGTACTTGTCGAACTTCAGTTTGAAAGTTTGGTCGCGCCCCAACCCTTGCACTTCCACAAACCTGTTCGACATCAGATAGTCGGGTGTGTAACGGATCCGTGCAGGGATCTTGTGCAGTTGGAGCGGTGGACGGTTCAGCCCGTACCTGATGAAGTTGGCAGGAGCCACTTCTTCAAACACCTGTTCGGCTTCGTCGCCGAGGCTGGCATACCGTGCCGACCAAGAACCGTCTTTGAAACTCACAGTGTCTCCCGTTCGACCTTCAGGACACGGAACGCAGGAGGACGTTCCAGATAGTCGGCTGCGGCCCTGAGGATGTTTGGGTCGTCCTTCGCTGCGGGTAGGATCCTCCTGTTGCACATCTTGCAGAGCAACCCGCGGACACTCTGCCGACGAGAACGGGTAGGCTCGTAGCCACCCTCAAGGAGGATGCGTTCCATCTGGTGATCGTGATCTACCTCAAGTGAATAGCGGGGTGTGCGATGACAGATCGCACATCCTGGGCCTTGTTCAGCCTGCACTAACGCGTGTTCGTCCGCGGTCAGGCTGTAGGTGCTTTGCACATGGCGGCGACGAGAGGTAGTTCGACGCGCCTTTTTTTGGCAGTCGAAACAAACACGTCCCCTGGGACCGCTATAAAACCGTTCGGCACGGTTCTTTCCGCACTTGGCACATTCCCGCCGTTTGTTCATTGCCAGACGCGCTCCACGATCTGTTGGATCCGACGGTCTTCGTCGGCTCGGCCTCGGAACTTCGACCACGGACATTCCTTCAGCAGGCTGTACGCCTCTGTCGGCGACAGTCCGCTGCGCTTGGCGTAGCCTGCCAGCGCAAACATGCCGCGGCTGCGGTCCCCGTCGAACGGCCCGTCTCGGAACAGTGCCCGTCCGAGAGCGTTCAGTTCCCGTGGGGCAGTCGCCGATGACGGAACATGCGTGACAGGCGCAGGTTTCGGCGGTGCGGGCGGCACGTACAGCAGCGCGATGTCTGCAAGTGTTTGGAAGGGGGTGCGGTTGGCGACGGCTCGCCGCACAAAATTTTCTAGCGGGATTGGCTGTTCGCCGTCCAACATTGGACGGTGGGTGCTGCCTGCGTAGGGAAGCCTGACGTAGTTGCCGAGCGAGTCAGGGTTCGGTAGGTCTTCCTGCTTCGGGTTGATTTCCCTTGTACTGACAGAGGATACCGTGCAGGAAACAAGTAGTGCGCGTCTCATTACCCGAGCAGGCACCCAAGATTTGGCAAAAACCCAAACGTGCCTCCCATGGGAGCGTGTCGACTCTACCCATGAGGTGATGCCACGGCTTGCCAGCACGGCCTGCAAGTCGATTGCGGCGGCGTGCGCTTCGGCTTCGTCGGCGTAGTCCCATGATGGTTTTCCTTTTGTGCGTACGTCGAAGTCGACGCAGCCCCAGCGCACATGCCATCCTTGGTCTAGGTGAACCATCGGGTACACGCCGACGAGTTCGGTGCCGTCTAGGTGGCGGGCGGCGAGCAGTTTCGGGTCGAAGGAGACACGTGCGCACCGACCTTCCTCGGTGCCGTACGCATCGGTACGGCCCGAGAACAGGTCGGCGAACAGTGCTGTGGTGTCAGTCGTCATACCCGAAGTGGGTTTGGACGGTGTCGGCTACGGAACTGTTGCTCCGCAGGTTTGTGATCATGCCTGTGTGGGGATCCATGTGTAGGTCAATACCCTCAGGGTGGGTGAGTCTCCCCCCTGGACGCTTGTTTTTGACGACATGGACGGTGATCGAATCTTGGTGGTGCATCCGATCGTGGGCGTCCAGGTCTTCTTTGTCTCGTTTGCGTCTGCAGCCGAGAACGATGGTGGCTTGCTGTTCGCCCGAGAAACCCATGGACAGAAGGGTGATCGGTTCGCCTGGCCGTGCGTTGCTGCGTGTTCCTTGGTGAAGGACGATCAGCGGGAACGGCGACGACTTCGCCCATTTCTTCAAGTCGTTCAGTTTCTCTTTGACGTTGGCGGCTTGGTCGACGGACACTCCGTTCCCAGGCATCATTTCGACGTAGTCGATTACGACTGCGTCGGGAGGGGCACCCCAGTGGGTGGTGGCTTCCTGAACGGCTTCCTGCATGGACGGGATGCCGATCACGTCGTCTACGACGACAAGGTTGGGGAACTGCTGGGCGGCAGTTTCCAACACCATCCGCTGGGTGCCTGGGTCGTTGTCACGGATGCGCAGTTCGATCCGTTCGGCCGACATGTTGTTGTGCATGGCGACGAGTTTCGCCAGGATCATTTCGGCAGGGTCGTCCAGGCTGAAGAACAACACTCGTTTGGCAGGGTTGTTCAACAGCATGGTGTTAACCAACTGCGTTTTACCTGAGTGGGCGAAGCCTGTGATCAGGCACAGGTCGGTCGGGCGGAAGCCTCGGGTCAAGACATCGACTGCTGCGATGCCCAACCCGAGGCCGTCCTCCACCCTGAGCGCTTCGATGAGTGAACGGCCGATCTGTTCCAACGGCCGCACCCAACGGTACGGTTTGGCCTGTACGACTTGCTGTTCGACCGCAGCCCACCGCTGCTCAATTTCCTCAGACGACAGGCTCACAGGGTCATGCCCTCGCCAGGATCGGTGAACCACGTCGGCTTGTCGGTCAGCCAGAGGCCAACGCCCGCATCAGCGAACTTGAAGTCAGGCCCCTTCGGGTTCCGCTTGTTCTCACGGTTGTCGTAGATCAGGTCGCCGTCCTGGTCCCGCCAATTGTCGCCTTCCTTCTTGGCGATGGCGAGAGCAGCCCAGTACTCGTCCTTGTCGGCCTTTGCCTTCGGCTTCGGCTTCGCTGCCCCTGCAGGCTTCTTGCCCTTGGCGGGCGGAGCGTCGGGTACCTCGCCGACGACGACACCGTTGTCAGCCATGCCGAACGGCACACCCAACTGCTTGTACACGAACGCCTTGACGAACGCGATCTGCGGGTCCAAAGCCTTTTCCACGTCGTCCAACGTGGCTCCTTCGGGGAGCGGCACCTGCAAGAACAGGCTCATCTCCTCGTTGGAATAGTTAGGCAGACCTACCTTCCTGCCGAACGAGATCGTGGCGGTCGGTGCGGACACCGTGACCGAAACGACATCGCCGTCACTGTCTGTCGTGGTGGACTTAATTGCCATTGGTCCCCTCCTTTGCGGGGTTGCTTTCAGAGAATTCTACCAGGGCCTTCCCTTTGCAATCGGCCCATGCTCCACACCACCGTTCCGAACACCACCAGCCCTGGTCGTTCAACGGCCAGTGCGGCAAGTCCGCTTCGATCAGGTCAACGATGCGGTCGATCTGGTGGGCTAAGAATCGGAAATGGGTTTCGTTCCGTTCGACGGACAGCATCTCGGCGTCGCCGTTGTGGACCATCACCCCGTACCGAAAGTCGGTCAGATCCGCAGCGAAGCAGTACACGGTCGGCTGGATCGCCCACCGCTGGTACTCCCAGGCGGTCTGCAGGTACGAACGGGAAGCGGTTTTCCAATCCCACACGAACCCGTCTTCATCGATGCAGTCGATAGTGCCTGTCAGTTCGACATCGGCTTGGGTGTGCGGGAACGGGACGGTGAAGTTGTATTCGACAGCGACGGGGGCAACGTGCGGACGGATCTGCGCATCCCACTTGTCGTAGGCCGCATGGGCGTAGGCTCGCACGTTCTCGGGCGTGAACCGCGTTTTTTCCCAGCCTGCGTGCAAGACCAGGGTGTGGTCGATCACGTCGTACGGGTCGTCGTCATGTAACGGTTGGCCGTGCAGTTCGCTGTCCAACACATATTCGATGGCGGCATGGACAGCAGTTCCGAGAACCATCGAGTCGGTTTCGGTGCGGTCTAGTTCTCCGCTGCGTTCACGGCGGGCCTGCTCGGGACAATGAGCGAATGTGTTAAGCCACGACTGCCTGAAACGGTACGTCATGCGGATGTCACCAGCCCCCGTCGTTTCCACTGCGAGAGTGTACCCCTGTTGAGCCGATCGACCCACGGATTGTCAGGGTGCCTGTTCCGCAATTCGTGAATGGTCGCCTTCGGGGTCAGTCCCTCGGCCATCAGCGCTATCGCTTCTTCTCGCAGCGGCGAGGTAGTTTCGGCTTTCGGGATGGGTACACCGTGGACTTCACACATGCGTTCCATGGAGAGGGAACGTCCGCGGGGGAGGCCCATGTTGCGGATAAACACGGCGTATGGCAGGTCGATGGTGCTGCCCATGGCGGCAATGATGGTTTCGTCCATCGCCGCATACTTTTCGGCGTTTGGCATGCACACCGAGTTGAAGAGCGCGCCGACAACTTGGCGAAGTTCCAGATTGTTTTGTTCGGCGATGCTGCGGATAGACACCCCTCGGGTGTACAGGGGGCGTAGCACGTCGCCGAGCATAAGCAGTTGTTTGCTGCCGATCTGGCGGAGAGCGTGAGCGACCGCATCGGCGTCGGCTGTTCGGTCAGGAGCCGAACGCCATCTGCCTTCGTAGATGGCAGTGTCGTAACGGCTGGTCAGTTCGTCTGCCCACCGTACGAACGCTGCACGGAAATCGCCGTTTTCTTCTTCCCAGAAGTCCCACAGGACTTCCGCGCACGGCACATGCATATTCCCCCCACCTCCTGGGTACAGCCGTCAGGCTGGACCCTGCAGTGCTGGCTGGCGGCAAGTTGGGCTTGCCGCCGCTAGCGCTTGCTCAGTTTAATGGCCTGCTCACGCGCTGTCGCGCTGACGGTGCGTGACCGCAGTGGTATGGTAGCAGGCCGCTGCGGCGACAGTTCGGCAAAGTTTGGGTGGACTCCTTCCGAGACGGAGGGTTCAGTCCCTCCCTGCCGCTTTAACGAACTAACTGATCTTTGACATTTTATTGCGCAGAAAAAAAAGGGGAGTGACCCCTGCGCAAGCGCAGAAGTCACTCCCCTTAGTGGGCTGGTCAGGGCATGGTAACGACCCACACGTCGTTACCGTCCTTATCGGTTTCTCTTTTTATGTCGCCTGGAAGTTGCCAGCCGAAGTCGTAACCCTGTCCCAACATGCGCATAGCCATTTCTCTGGCCCCATTACTGGCCTCAATGGCTTCCTCTTCGTTGTCGTAAAAATGCCAACCGACTTTACATCCAGATTCGGTTCTGACCAAAGGCATGTCAATCCTCCGTGTCGTAATCGGCACTATCAATTTCTACGTTGTAAGCATCTAGCGCAGACTTAAGGTCATCCAACATGCTGGAAGGGCCTGTATCTTCTTCCCACGACGCCGTCACTGTAAGGGTAAACGTGTACGTCCTAGACGGCACGTAGTCTTCCAATTCGATCTCCTGAAGGAACGCATAACGGCACTCGGGAGTGCCGTGTTCGTATTCCATGACAGATTCGGCGAACCACCGACGTTCGGTTTCCTTAGCCAGGTTGATGTCTCGCTGCGTGCTTGCTACTTGCGATTCGTATCGAATGTTGAGATTATTGTAACGAGATTCCCAATCTTTGATAGCCTCAGACACAGCATTGGCTACCTGCGAGTCCAGTTCTTCTTGTGTGTACGTGTGGATATCCATGGTTCTGACTCCCATCAGATAGAAGAAGCAGTGGGGGCACCCTCTCCCAAGGGTGCCCCCATCGCCTGATTGTTATGCCAACACCAACGTGCGAGCCTGCTGCGTCAACGGGTAATCGCCCCGCAACGCCTTCCGTGCCTGCATCGTCGGACGGTCAGTACCGCGCAGCCGTACCGACCATTGCTCGTACGAGTTAACTGCCATCACAGCACCCCACGCAGTACCCTCAATGTTGCGCTGATCAGGACGCTCGTACGCTGCGATGAGGCCGTCACGACGGTTCTCCCACGCCGTCAACGCACGACCTGCATCGTCAGGCTTCTCGCCAGCCAACTTCGGGACCAGATAATCCTGAAACATCCGTCGCGAATACTCGGTGTCCAGAAGCATCTCAATCTCGTTGTCGATCTGCGACCAATGGTCATACGCCTTAGAGATCACCTGACGTGCAGCCGCCAGACGATCATCGACGTTAGCCGTGTGACGCAGAGTAACCAGCGACGAATCCTTCATAGCCCACGTGAACGTGTTCATGCACTCAACGCGGACGTTCGTCGGACGGGCCGACAGGGCCAACGTGCCGTCATGGCCGCTGGACAGCAGCAGGTACCGCTGAATCGTCTCGTCGCCGTCAGCGAAATGCTTGTCTTCGCCCAGTTGGGCCAGCATCCATACCTGACGGTGATCGAACAGCGAACCAGCAGACGTGACACGCACATCACCATGCGACTTGAGCGCCTCAGCAAAATCGCACAGCACCTCATTCTGCGTAATGCCATAATTGTCTGACACCACACCGAGGACCGTCTGATCATCTGTCTTGATTGTGGCTTTCTTGCCAGGAACCAGACGCTTGGTCAACACACCGTCACTGTCAGGAGCGAAAACGTACAGGTCGGTCAGACTGACCTTCCAGTTCAGAGCCTCCTCGTACGCCTTGCGGGGCGTCAGAGTACCCTCCTCGTACTCCTGAAAATCGACAGTGCCTTCCAGTCCATGCCACCACGGCTTGAAGCCGCTGCTGACGAAACTGGATACACCTCCCTGAACTCCATTAAACTCACCCATTGTTGCTTTCCTCCCTTTCATACAGTCCGTAGACGGACACGTTGGGACAATCGATGTGATCAGCGACCAGTACCGCAATCGCTTTATCTACCGCGTTTAGAACGTCTGTGTTTGTCAAATAAGTGGGAAAAATCATCTGCACTTGCAGATCACATTCAGGCATCGGGACTCAACTTTCGTTTGAACGGACTGTTGGCTTTCTTCAACTTACCCTTCGCACGTAAACCTAAAATCACCCCCTTTGGTCGCTCCCACAGATTGTCATGCTCGTCGCCGTCCACCAGCGGGAACTCCTTCCAGAGGGACGGAAACGGCACATCCTTCGGATGATCGAACACTACCGCAACGTTCGCACCAGAAGCAAGTCGCGTTTTAAATTGATCAAACTTCGTGTGCGCTGCCGCAGAATAAGCCAACCGATAATTAGGACGAGGAAACTCGGGACGCCGCCACCGCTTCGTGTAATCCATCACACGCACATGCGCAAACCGCTCCCACCACTCGTCAGGCAACAGCGACTCCCACTTCACGTCCGAATACACGTTCGGGCGAAACAGAAACCCTTCGCCATAAACACGCTCCGCACGCTCCAACTGATGCCACATCAACGTGTAAAACTCACGCGGATTCCACAAAAACAGATCGGTACGCCACGCACGCGCACGCTGCGCCTCGTTCATACCGCCACGCCCAGCCTCATTCAAACAAAACTTGATACAATCAGGCGTAGCGTTAGGGCACAGATTGACTCCCTCATCGAACATCGTGTTCGGCAACAGACTCAACCCGAGCATCGGCCACGGCGTCTTACTGAACTTTGGCTGCGCTTCCTGCCACGTCAACAGATCGGCAGGCTCACGAGCAAACCCATGCTTGGCCCGCACCTCTGCCTGGACGGCACGTGCCTTATCCAGATCAGTCAACTCAAAAGCCGACGGCAGAAACACTTTCTCTGCCATAATAACAGGGATCGGTTTAGCCATTGTGTGCCTTTCCTGCCACTTGACGACGCCACAACGCGTCGTTACGGACGATAACCAACGTGTCGCCCACCACCAACGCAGCGATACACACACGCTGAATCATGTTCAAATCAACCAAAACGATGGTTGCTGCCAACGCAAGCGTTGCCGCCCACACGGCAACACCCCACAAATTCCACTTACTTACCATTGTTGAAAGCCTCCTTGTAGGCAAGAAAACGGACAGCCTGATCATAATGCGAACTTACAAAAGTGTCGTAATCGTCAGTTACGATAACCTCCCGCGGCGGTTCATCTCCGCAAGGGTAGGAAGCAGCCTGGTGCCACGGCTTACAATCGCAGAAGGTACACCGCGTGTCAGGATCAGACCACGTAAAACTGTGACTAGCCAAGTTGGCTGCACGTTCCTCCTCACTCCCAGAAAATTGGACAGGACGATCAACTTGATACTTGCTCATCACTCCTCCTCCTCATCAGGCGGAAACATCTTGTCCCAGCACGATCCACACGTTGCCGACACCAGCAACTCACGAGCCTCTGCATCCATGTCAGGAAAAATGTCTTGAATCAACTCGGTACGATTCGGCTTCCACAACCGCATCATCTCCGACGGACGCACCTGAACGTATCGCTGCTCTTTACACATACGGCACGTCACCCCATGATAAATCAACTTCTCGCTCACAGAAAATCCCTTTCGCTCAACCCACGCGACTCGTACGGGTGGGTACGTTCATACTCTGATTCGCGGAACTGCTCCCACGCATCATCATCCTCAGGATCGACCCCATTTTTTTCACACCACTCATCAAACCACGAACTCATCGCATCAGCATCAGCCTCACGCTTTAACTCTGCTTCTTCTTCGCTCAACGGACGGAACATCACACCTCCTTGTCGTAAATTTCATGAAACAACTCACGGCCCACATCCATCCGAGTCCACATCGGGAACGAAATGTTCTCAAACTCGGGGATAGCCAACACTTCGTGCAACTTCTTAGCCAACACGTCAACCTGATATGAACGGCACGGAATGTGAAACTTCACTTTGTATTCGCGTGTCTCATCGGTAAACTCGGGAAGGTTGGCTAGCACCAGATCAAGATCGTCAATGGCTGGCACCTCGCCACATTTGCAGTTCCGTGGCAGATCAGAACCAATCCGCTGAAAAAACAAATGAAACAGCGTGGTACGCACGTGATACAACGTGAAACATGTGTCACACTGAAGCAACCACTGATGCTTTGTAGACTCAGTAGTTTTGACGTTCACGTTGCCGCAAAAAGCAAAATGAGCGTCAAACTTACGTGCCCATTTAACAATATGGATGCCAGTTAACCATTCGATTTTCTTAGTGTGTTCGTGGAAACTATCCATGATTTACTCCTAAACGTCGACGTGTATCTACCAGTCCAGCCCTGCCCGCAGGCTGCGGCCAGCCCTCAGGCTGCCGCAGCCCACCCGCCCACCCCCACCAACCCACAGCCCACCCGCCCCGCCTTTCTTGTCGCAAAAACGTGCTACACAAAAAGTCGCATTTTCTAAATGGACTCCTTACACATTCAGTCCCGCGCCGACTAAACGTCTCAAAAACGTACCTGGACTCCTTCCACATCAAAAGGGGGGGAACCGCGGGTCAGGGCACAAGCGAAGGGTCACGTTGAGAGACTTTGCCGCAAATGAGAGAGGGGGGGCAGGCAAAGCCTGCCCCCCCCGAACGCTCAACTCGTGATCGCACGCACGAGGTCTTGCGTCGACTGACCGCCAGACTGAACACCGAAGTGCTCGCACGCTTCCGCAAAGGAAATCTTGCGGCACTGCGGCTCACCGTTCTCTCCCTTGTACACAAGGAACTGAACACGCGACGGAACCTTACGGCCCGTAGGCTTACCGTCAGGACCACGCTCCAAATCATACGTTTTGATCCCGTTGTCCAGCACACGCTCCACGTTGGCAAAGTCCCACGTTTCTACGGCGTGGATACCTTCATCCATGGCATTGATCACAGCCATGCACATGGAGGAACCCCAACCGCCAGGCTGCGGCTTCGCGAACTGGAAGCGAGTAGGATCATTCTTCCACGGCACCATCTCCGAGACTTTCCAGGTGCTACGGTTCGTGTAGCGGATCGCCTGCTCGAAGACCTGGCAGAAGAAGAGGTCGGCGATGACCTCACCTTGCCCGTTCAGGAACTGCTTACGGAAGATGAGCGGCTCGCGCTCAGTGGACTGCTGGTTCATGGTGATTACCTCCTAAAGTGTGAATATACCGACTAACCGCCAGGGGGGCGGCCAGCCCGTAGGCTGCCGCCCCCCACCCGCCTAACGCCCGCACGCCCGACGAGCACACCAGTCCTGCCAGCGTGTGCTGGTAGACAAGCGCATTGCTGCGTTCCAGAACTTCCAACGAAACGTAGGATTCACCGAATCACCCCCCTTCCCCGAGCATCGTCCTCCACACGATTGATCCACCGCCACGTAGCGTCCCAATCCCAGTTGAAACGCTGCGCCAGAACGAACCACGGCTCACACTCGTCGCACACGTTGTCGAACTTCTCCGACTGAACGACCCCGTGCTTCTCCTGACCGCCGCAGCAGCAGCAACCGTCGAACCGACGCAACGGCTTGGCCTCAGACCAAACCATCGCAAACACGATCGCCCACGCAGCCATAAAGCCAGCGAACGCCACCACCATTACTTGTCCCATCAACATCACACACCCTCCTCGTCAAGTACGCCATTGAGCCACACGTCGAACGCCTCGTAGTCGTCTGGTTGGATCCCACCACGGACCACTCTCCACCCACTGCCAACACGCTCCGTACGATCAGCCCGCACACGGAACCCGTAATCTGCCAACGCCTCCCGCAGACTGTCGAAGCAACCGAAACAGATCATGCGACCGTTCAGTTCCGTCACCTCCCCCTCACTGTGGAACCCATCACACATCAAGCACACCATCAGACGTAGTCCTCCTCGTCCACCACTGCCGCAAGCAGCAGTTCCAGTTCAGCCTTCATCGCCTCAGCCAGCAGCGCACGATCCAGCGTCCAGCCGTACGCACGCTCCTCACCGACTTCATCCCACTCACCTTGCATCGGACCTCCTTAGTCCATCCAGGGGGCGGCCAGCCCGTAGGCTGCCGCCCCCCACCCGCTAAAACGGCTCAGGGCCGAACTCGTCGTACTTCCCTTTCTGGTGGATCCACTTCACGGCACTGTCGTAGACCACTTGGGCGTACCTGTCGGAGGCGTCGACCTCCATGGCCGTCATCAGGTCGTCCACAGCCGTCGACCACGGGTACACATCCAGTTCGCGTATTGCGTCCACCATGGCGAACATGTCGTCAGCGCCAGCCAAGCACCACGGTTCCTCCTCGGGGTTGCAGAACGGGCACGATCCCCCAGGAGCAGGGGAGAAGCAGCGAAGCATCATAGCGTTACCTCCAAATCGTTGAGAGCGGGATTGCTCATCAGAGCATCCCGCTCCACCCGCAACACACGCTGTTCCGCGCGGCTGGTATCTAACTGAGGTACGCTGTTGGAGGCTGTCTATGGTGGGAAGACTGGTTGTGTGTGGCGAGGGGGGGAGGGGGGCCGACGGTTTACGACCCTCTCGCTAAATGTGTGCGGTTCAGTCCCACCATAGGGGGGGGCACCCTTCGGGTTCCCCGTGTATATTACCGTCTGTCCGCATTTGCTATTGCGGGTGGGGGTTTTCCACAGGGTTGTGGGCCTGGTTGTGGTTTTCTGTGGGGGTGGGGGCTGTACCCTGGTGGCTCACAGCCCCTTTTAGGGGGCTGTGGCTGGTGCTGGTCGCCTCCCGTTGGTCGGCGTGTACCCTGATGGTTTTTTTGTAGGGGTCAGCACGGTAGACGGTGGGGGCCGTCTACTTGTGTGGGTGTGATCGGGCCTGTGTCAAGGGTTTTACCCTACCGCTGCGAGGGTGCGCCAGGACGGTGGCCGTGTTGTTTAGTTTGAGAGTTGTCGTCGTCGTTCGTTGTTGCAGTGTCGGTGGTAGTTGCCGACGGTGCGGTTTTTGATTTGGACGATGACGTGGTCTTTTTGGTGGCGGATGGGTGTGTTGCAGAGGGTGCAGTCGATGGGGTAGTTCATGGGGTGAAGATTTGGGGGGTGATGCGGTCGGTGTTTTCTGCGGCTTGGTCTGCGAGTTCGTTTTCGACGCAGGTGATGCACCAGTTGCTGTGGGGGTACAGGTCGTTGGGTTTGGTGGGTTCGCCGCAGGCGTTGCATTCTATCACTACTTGTGGGGTGGGGTGTCCCGTAGGGGACAGTTGGGGTGTGTGTTGCAGGTGTGGTGGGGCTGCTGCGACTTCCCGCCTCCTTCCCTGGTTGCGCGCCCTGCCCGCCTGCGTTGTCGATTGGAGGTTTGGTATGGATGTGTGGAATCAGTGGCCGAAGGATGGGTCTTTGCCTGCGGTGGTGGAGGAGTATGTGGAGTGGTTGGTGTCGATGGAGCGTCAGCCGTCTACAAAGAGGGCGTGGGCGGCGGAGCATGGGGTGTCGGTTTCGTCGTTGACGAATTGGGATCGGGATGATCGTGTGCGGCGGGCGGTGGATGCGCGGTGTTCTGAGTTGAATATGTCGCCTGAGCGGATTCAGTCGGTGATTGATGCGGTGTTTCGGTCGGCGCAGCAGGGTGATATGAAGGCTGCACAGTTGTATTTGCAGCATGTGGATCGGTTGGCTCCGAAGCGGACGATTATTGAGGATCGTCGGGTGTCGTCTTTGTCGGATGAGGAGTTGCGGGCGGAGTTGGCTGGGTTGGGGTTGTTGGACAACTGAGATGTTTTCTAAATCTGAGTTGGTGGTGGAGGCGAAGTGGCGGGCGTATGCGGACGATCCTGTCAAGTTTTTTCGGGATTGTTGGCATATTCAGCATCCTGAGAAGGGGGCGATGCTGTTCGATTTGTTCGGTCCGCAGGAGCGGGCGTTGCAGACGTTCCGTGAGGAACGGTATGTGGTGACGTTGAAGGCCCGTCAGATCGGCTGGACGACGTTGGTGGCGGGTTATGCGTTTTGGTTGGCATATTTTCATCCTGATCGTCTGATCATCTTTTTGTCGAAGGGTGAGCGGGAGGCGTCTGCGATTTTGCGGATGGTGGGGTATGGGATGAAGCGGTTGCCTGAGTGGATGCGGGATCGTGGCCCGAAGGTGTTGCGGGATAATCAGTCGACGTTGGAGTTTTCTAACGGGTCGTCGGTGGAGTCGTTGCCGTCGAAGTCGGATCCTGCGCGTGGCCGTTCGTGTTATTTGGCGGTGGTGGACGAGTGGGCGTTCTTGGAGAACCCTGATGAGGCGTGGGCGTCGATCGAACCGATCGCGGATGTGGGCGGTCGGGTGATCGGCTTGTCGACGGCGAACGGGTGGGGAAACTTTTTTCATCGTCTGTTTACGGGGGCGGAGGCGGGGACGAATCGGTTTGCGGCGTTGTTTGAGCCGTGGTCGGCACGGTCGGATCGGGATGCTGATTGGTATGAGGTGAAGCGGCAGTCGTTGCCTGTGTGGCAGTTGCATCAGGAGTATCCGACGACGCCTGAGGAGGCGTTCATCAAGTCGGGTAATCCGTTTTTTGATCCTGATGCGTTGGCGGCGTTGGAGGTGCGGGAGCCTGAGCGGGGCCGTTTGGTGGCGGGCGATTTTGTGACGTTTGTGGCGGGGGAGGGGCCGTTGTCGTTGTGGGAGCGGCCGCAGGCGAACGAGACGTATGTGGTGGGTGCGGATGTGGCGGAGGGGTTGGAGCATGGCGATTATTGTTCGGCGCATGTGGTGCGGTGGCGGACGCATGAAGTGGTGGCCCATTGGCATGGGCATGTGTCACCTGACGAGTTTGCGGGCATTTTGGCCGATTTGGGAACGTTTTACAATCAGGCGTTGGTGGGGGTGGAGAACAACAACCATGGTTTGACGACCTGTAAGTATTTGAAAGATTGGTATCGGTACCCGAACATTTTTTATTCGCGGATTGTGGACGAACGGTCAAGGCGCACGACGAACAAGATCGGCTGGTCTACGACGAAGAAGACGCGTCCGTTGATGTTGGACGATTTGGCGACGGCGTTGCGGGACGGGTCGTTGGGTTTGTGGTGTCGGCCGACGGTGGCGGAGTTACGGACGTTTGTGCGGGACGAGATGGGCAGGATGCGCGGCTCGCCGTTCGATGACCGTGTGATGTCGTTGGCGATCGCGGTGCAGATGTTGGGGTATGCGGTGCAGTTCCATCGGGATCAGGGGCGGGAGCAGTATGGGACGTTGGCTTGGTGGGAGCAGCAGGTGCGGCGGGAGCCTGAGGTGCAGGTGATCGGGGCGCATAATGTGCGTGGGACGGGACATTCGGGGCTGTAGGGCGATGGCAGATTGTGAACATTCGCAGCATTGGGGTTTGGACGTGTGTCCTGGCTTGACTGATTCCGAACGGGAGTTCGGGGAGAAGGTCAGGTCGGTCTGTTTGAACTTTGTGGCGGCGGGTGGTAAGGACGATTGGCATGGCCCGACCGTCAAGGAGCGTGTGGACGAGATGTATACGAATGCTGAGAAGTATGGGAATCGTCCGCCTGAGTATGTGGGGCGGAGGTGGGTCTGATGGACGGTTCTCGCCAAGCAGCAGAACGCATGCTGGGCCGCCCCTTTCGTGCAGACGAACTGATCGCCCCTTTTGAATCGGGCGGCTACGAAGGCAGTTGGCAGGGGCAGTCGTTTGTGCCCTACGACGCGTACGGATTCAACTCGCCTATTTCAAATGAAAATCATTTGAAAGTTTTGGGTGCGTTAAACTCTTACGAGGGACGAGCCAACCTAATCAATTGGCTTCAACACGCCGCACAGACAGTTCCTCCCGCAATGACTTTTCCCAGGGACGTGTCTAATCGCGACCGCGACCTTATGAACAACGCAATGCAGACGGATGCGGGACGCGAAGCGCTTACTCAATGGTTTATTGGCATGCGCGAAAAACTTGCGGCGGAACGCCAGGCGGCAAATAGGGCTGCTGCCAGAGAACGCTATCGAACCGCTCAGGGCGGAATTGATTATTTCGACGCGCCTGGCCGATACCGAGAAAGCAGGGCGGCAAATCTTCCTTTTGAAATAAGCGAATCTAAGCAGCGGAACGGCAGACGTTCTCGGCCCCGTTCAAAGCCTGTTTCCAAGTCGCTTATAGACCGTTTTGTTGACGTAGCAGAAGATTTTGCTCCCAGGATTATTCGCGGGCCAAAGGATCGGGATCCTTGGTTTATGCCGAACAGACTGCCGTGGCCTTTTTGATGGTTGAACTCTAATGGCCGATTTGATCCAGCCGAACATTCCGTCACCCGCAGGCTACTGGCCTGGAAACAACGCTGCCCCCGCAGGCGAACAGCCCTACAAGCGATCCAAGAAGACCAAGAAGGATCTGCTGGCCTGCTACGACCGTCGTGTCAAACTGTCACGTAAGTGGCGCGAAGAAAACTTTGACAAGACCTGGCGGCGCATGATCGACCTGTACCGCGGAAAGCACTTCTCGGGCCAGTCGTCCGCTGATCGCATTGCAATCAACGTGTCGTTCTCCACCGTGAACGTGATTGTGCCGTCCGTAGCGGTGAACTTCCCGCAGATCACGGTGAACGGTCGCGGTATGGAAGACGAGGGAGGCGCACAGGTCGCGGAAGCGGCCGTGAACTACTGGTGGCAGCGGTACGGCTACCAGCCTGAGGTGAAGCGGGCAGTGAAGGACTCGCTGGTGTTGGGGATCGGCTGGGTGAAACTCGGCTGGAAGTACCGCGAGCAGGAACGCCCTTTGTCCGAGGAGGAAAAGGGCGAATACTACGAGTCGAAGATGATGGAGGCCGACGAGGCCGCGCGGGAAAACCCGTGGATGGCCGACCAACTGCCATCCAACGCCGACATTATGGCGGGTATCCCACAAACCGAACCTGAGGTGGTGTTGGATCACCCGTCGGTAGAACGGGTGTCGCCGTTCGACATTTTTATCGACCCTGAAGCGACGTGTGTCGATGATCTGAAGTGGATTGCGCAGCGGCTGGTCGTCCCGATTGAAGAGGTGAAGGCAGACGGACGGTACAGTCAGGCGGCTCGTAAGAAGTTGAAGCCTGACATGTCGGCCAACCCGCGGTGGCGGGACCGCGACAAGACGCAAACGTCGTCGTCTAACGACGAAAAGTTGAACGATGACATTTCGCGCGTCACCCTGTACGAATATTGGGATCTGCAACACCAGTACTACTGTGTGTTTGCGGCGGGCAGTGACGAGTTTCTGCTGGACCCGACCGAGTTTCCGTACCCGTTCGGCATTCCGTTTGTGCCGCTGCACAACTATGAGGTTCCCGACCAGTTTTACAGTGTCGGCGATCTTGAGATGATCGAACCGATGCAGCAGGAGTTGAACGCTGTCCGTTCGGACATGATGAATCACCGTAAGCGGTGGCAGCGGGCCTATCTGGCCCGCCGCGACAAGTTGGACCCTGCCGCACAGAACGCTTTGCTGTCCGATAAGGACGGCAGGATCGTGTGGGTGGAGGGCGACGAGCCGTTGCAGGACATCGTGTCGCCGATCGCGCAGATTCCGCTGGATCCGCAGATGTACACGTACAGCCAGCAGATCGAGCAGGATTTGCAGTTGGTTTCGGGCGTTACCGAGTATCAGCGAGGTGCTGCACCCGAGATTCGTCGGACGGCCACGGAAGCGTCTTTGATCCAGTCGGCCACGAACGCTCGCGTGTCGGACAAGTTGGCACAGATCGAACAGTTCATGGCGACGATTGCCAAGCGGATCGTCCAGTTGGCTCAGGTGTATCTGACTGGCGATCAGGTGGCTCGCATCATTGGTCCTGACGGGGCGAAGCAGTGGGTGCAGTTCACGCGGGAGGACATTGAGGGCGAGTTTGACTTTATGGTGGAGGCGGGGTCGACGCAGCCGAAGGACGAGCAGTTCCGTCAGCAGCGAGCGTTGCAGTTGATGCAGACGGTCGGACCGTTTGTCGGGTCGTTGGTCGACCCGATGGCAATGTTGACGTACGTGTTGCGCGATGCGTTCGGGGTGAAGGATCCGTCACAGTTTATTATGCAGCAGCAGCCGCAGCAGCAGGGTGAGGATCAGTCGCAGAAGTTGGTGGAGCAGATCAACTATCGGGATGCTCCGCCTGACATTCAGCGGCAGATGGAGCAGGCGGCAGGCTATCAGCCGTCGCAGATGGGTGGTACGTCACCGTCGGAGTTGGTTGCGCAGAAGAATGAGGGGAGTGCGCAGACGGCGGCGATGCAGTTGCAGGACCGTCAGGACCAGCATGCGCGCGATATGGATCGCGCCGAGTACGAGCATATGTTGGCGATGGAGCAAGCGGCGCAGAAGGAACAGATCGATGCTGGGTTGCAGGATCAGCAGGCTGCAAGTCAGCAGGATCAGTTGATGATGCAGATGATGATGCAGCAGCAGCAGCAAGCGCAGGCCCAGCAGGCACGTGGACAGGAGGGTGGCGGTGAGTGATCCGATCGATGCTAAGTGGGACAAGTTGATGGTGATGATGGAACGGTTGGCGTCGCAGCCGCCGACCGTGAACGTGAACGTGAATTTGTCGGATGGGAAGAAGAAACGGCAGGTGATCGGCAATCCTGATAATCCGCCTGAGTTTCCTGAGCCTGGCGGACAGCCCCGCCCGTACGTGTCGTGAGCGGATATGGGGAGCGGGACGCGCAGCGGGTGGTGTTGCTCCGTTCCGACGATCAGGGCGACACATGGGTGCCCGACACGGGCGGGATGGGACAAACCCCTGCGACATTTCAGCAGGCGTTGGACATCGGTGACACGGTCGCCTATGTGGGGTCTGCGCCGCGGGGCGCAGACGGGACAGACGGAGTGTGGACTGTGAAGCGTATCGAACTGACGGACGGCCTGCCCACATCGGTGATGTGGGCGGTGAACGTCGCGTGGGATGACCGAACGACCGAGGAGTATTCGTAATGGCTTCCGCTATCTACCCCAAAGCAAAGCAATCGTTTCTGAGTCAGAGTCCCAGCATCGATCTGGATTCGGGCACTATCAAGGTGGCGTTGGTCAGCACCAGCGACTACACGTACAGTGCGGCCCACCAGTACAAGTCGTCGGTTACGTCGTACGGTACGTCAACCGATCAGACGCTCGGATCGATAGCGGTTACCGATGGGGTGTTCGATGCGGGCGATGCGACGTTCACGTCGGTAGCGGTCGATTCGGGTAAGGCCGCAAACGCGGTGGTGATCTACCAGTTCGTGACGAACGACGCAGATTCGCCGTTGATCGCGTACATCGACGGGTTTTCGGTGACACCGAACGGCGGGAACATCAATGTGGTGTGGGATGACGGCGCTAACAAGATTTTCAAACTCTGATGGCCGATCAGCGCATCAGCGACCTTGAAATCATCACGGGTGCCGAACTGGCAACTGGCGACCTGTTCGAGGTTGTTGATGTCAACGACACGTCGGGTGCGAACGCTGGTGGGGGCGGCGAGAACAAACGGATCACTCGTGCCGAGTTGGTTGCTGGTTTGGCGTCCCGTCACGACTGGGATGGCACGGCCACTTTGAATCTGTCGTCGTATCCGAATGTGCGTTATGTCGGATTGTCGGGCACATTGACAACATCTCGTCCGTGCCATTTGCCGTTGGCGAATTCTGTGCCAGCAGGTTCCACGATCACAGTTGCGGACGAAGCAGGTTCGGTGACGGCAACGAATCAAATGTTGGTCCGTACTGCTACTGGTTCGTCCGACACGATTGAAGGCTATTTTAACGCTGTAGGGTCACCGACCCCGACGGCCGCACGAGTGCAGGTAGTGCGGACACGCAACGCATATTCGTCCGTTACAGTCATTTCGGACGGCATATCAAAATGGTCGATCGTGAACATCAAACCTGCGATGGACATTCAGACGTTCACCGCGAACGGAACGTGGCAGCGGCCGCTCGGATTTACGCAAGCCCGCATCATCTTGTTCGGTGCTGGCGGCGGGGGCGGTTCGGGCCGTCGCGGCACGTCAGGCACCACTTACGGTGGCGGCGGTGGCGGTTCTGGCGGCGTGACCGTTGTTGACGTTCCGTTGTCCGACCTGCCTGACGCTTCTTACACGGTGACGGTTGGGGCGTCTGCGGCTGGCGGCACAGCACGCACGTCAACCAGTAACGGGGCGAACGGAACGGCGGGAAACACCACTTGGTTTTCTGCAAGTAATTTGTGGACTGCTGCGGGCGGCGGCTTCGGCGGCGGCGGCGGAAGCGCCGCGGCAGGCAGTGGCGGCGCGGGTGGTGCTGGCATGATCCCTGGGGCGGGGGGCGGTAGCGGTGACGGAGGGTACGGTAACGCGGGGGCAGTAGGGACGTATCCTGTTCCAATTATTGCGCCTGGCGCTGGTGGTGGCGGCGGCTTCAACTCTGCTGGGGTTGGTTTCGCTGGCGGTGACGGCGGCAACTCGTCGGGAGGTGTCGGCACCAACAGCGTCGGTCTTGCGGGCGGTACCGCAGGAACCACTACTCCGTCTGCGGGGGGTGCAGGAACTGCACCGACCACCATTTCGGCAGGACTGATCGCAGGCGGGGCAGGCGGCGGAGGCGGCGGCACATCCAACGCTGCAACAGCGTCAGCAGGCGGTGCGGGAGCAGCGCCAGGTGGCGGAGGCGGAGGAGGCGGCGGCAGCAACAACGCCAACTCGGGTGCGGGCGGAGCAGGCGGACGCGGAGCCTGCATCATCATCTGCTGGTAAAGGACTGTGATGCTGAACCGTTACGCACTCATCTGGAACGATCTGCTGACCGTCGCGAACGTGTGCGACTGGGACGGCAATCTAGAAACATGGCATCCCGAACCGACGATGTTCACGGTGCAGTTGCCTGACGACAGTCCCGTCGGGATCGGAGACGTGTACGACCCGCAAACTGGCGAGTTCACTCGGCTCGACCAATGAGCCGTCGGCTTCTTGAAAGCGGCGATTATCGGCTGCTGGAATCAGGAGCAGGTAACGAACGTCTCCTAGAACCGCTCCTGATCGAACCTGCCAGTATCGCAAGTGGCAGCGCGATCGGAACCGTCACCGTTCAGGCGGGCACAGTATCGGTATCGCCGTCTTCGATCGTTCCGACGAGCGCTGTCGGAACCATTTCTGTCACGGCAAGTAGTGCCACCGTCAACCCGTCAAGCCTGACCAACAATGCAACATTCGGCGGCCCGTCCGTAAACGCAGGCGCAGTCACAATCAACCCGACAGGGGTAGGCAACACCATCCTTGTCGGTGTTCCCTCCCCGACCGCAGGGGCCGCCACAGCCAACCCGACAAGCATTGTTCCCACAGACGCGGTCGGGACTGCAACAGTCACAATCGCTGCGACCACCGTTTCGTTGAGCGGGATTGCGTCAACTGCCGCTGTTGGCATGCCGTCGTTGTCGTACGACCAGTCGGTGTACCCGAACGGGATCGGGTCGGGAAGTTGGCGGATTGTGTGGGACGTTACGTCACCTGCGGCGGTTGCGCCCCTGCTGGTTGCTCCTGACGGGTGGGCATTTCGCCTCTGACGGGACATTTTCCCCTCAGTAATGAGGCCGAGATACGGCCTGACAGAACAACCCGTGAGGATTCTGTGGACACTGACATGATGGGAGCAGAGTCTCCCGATCTTACTTCACCTGCGGACCTCGGCGTTGCCGAACACGATGCGGTGGAGGCGCAACCTGCAGTACCGAGCCAGTTCACTGTAAAGGTGGGCGGCGAAGAAATGCAGGTGAGCCTTGAAGAGGCTCTTAATGGCTACCAGCGTCAGGCCGATTACACCCGTAAGACGCAGGAGTTGGCAGCCGAACGTGAGCAACTCACGCATGCTGAACGATTGTGGAACGCGATTGAGCAGAATCCCGAGTATGTCATTCGGGAGATGGCTCAGGCGTACGGGGTGCCGATCGGCCAGCAGCCGCAACAGGCTGCTAAGGCTGATGACGACGATCCGTTCGCTTGGGATGACGACGAGCCTTCGTCGTCAGATTCAAAGGATCCGCGATGGCAGCAGGTTGAGCAGTTCATGGCGCAGGCTCAGATGGAGCGGGCGCAGGCGCAAATTGACAGGGAATTGGCAGGCTTGCATCAGACGTACGGTGTCAATTTTAACGACACCGAACTTCTCCAGTTCGCGGTCGAACGGCAGATTGCCGATCTTGACGCAGCGTTTAAGGCGTTTGCGTTTGATCGGATGACGCGTGCGGCTACGGACAGGTCGGTGCAGCAGCGGAAGGCTCAGGCTCCGCCCGTGGCGGGTGGGCATGGGGTTGCCGCGGGCACTGTCGCCCCTGGGGTTGCGTCGGCTCCGATGAGCGTTGCTGATGCGTTCAGAGCAGCCGAGGCCGCACACGGCATCGGCTAGACCCACAGGAGAATAAAGAACCATGGCGGACACTACGTCCCTTCCGTACGACAGTATTCTGTCGACTACCCTTTACAACTACGCGACCACGCTGGAGAACAACGTGTTCCAGGCGCGGCCGCTGCTCAACTGGCTGAAGTCCAAGAATCGTATCAAGACGTACTCGGGCGGTGCCCGCATTGTCGTCCCGATCATTGAGGGCGCTAACGACACTGCTGGAACGTTCGCACAGTACGACACGCTGCCGACCACTCCGCAGGACGGCATGACTGCCGCCGAGTACCTGTGGAAGCAGGCTGCGGTATCGGTTGCGATCGCTGGTCTTGAGGAGCAGCAGAACAACGGCAAGGAGGCGATCATCGATCTTCTCCAGGCTAAGATTATGCAGGCCGAGGAGTCCCTCGCCGACCTGTTTGTCAAGGAGTTCCTGTCGGACGGTTCGGCGACGGCTACGTCGTGGAACGGTCTGAGCGCCGCTGTCGGCGACGCCGCTTTCGGCGGTCTGGACCCTGCTGGCCACACGACTTGGTCGTCGTACGTGGATGACACGGCGAAGGCCCTGCAGATCAGCGACATGTCGGCTGCGTGGAACGGTACCGCCCAGGGCGGTTCGGACACGCCTGACATGATCGCTACGTCGCAGGAACTGTGGGAGAAGTACGAGTCGCTGCTGCAGCCGCAGTTGCGTTACTCGGACCCGTCCACTGCCGACGCTGGTTTCGTGAACCTGCTGTACCGTGGTGCGCCTGTCGTGTTCGATTACGCGATCGACAACGCCAGCGTGTTCTCGGGCGATTACGCGAACACGAACGACACGGGCGTGATGTACTTCCTGAACAGCAAGCATGTGTGGATTGCTCGCGGTTCGGACAAGTGGTTCACGTCAACTCCGTTCATTCGGCCGACGAACCAGGATGCCCGTTACGCGCAGATCATCTGCTACGGCAACCTGGTTACGAACTGCCGTCGCCGTCTTGGCAAGATCACTAACAAGACCGCCTGATCGGAGTTATTATGGCCGTGACTGTTACTGCTTCTGCGCCGTCTGCTGCGCTGTCGCCGATCTTCTCTGGCTCTTACGGCCAGACGGGGGACGCGGCCAGCGTTGCGGTCAGCACGGTCGGTTCCAACAAGCGGATCCGCGTCAGCGATCTTGGCTTGTCGGGCACGTACGCTACGGGGGGGTTCACTCTGAACCCCTCCGAGTACGGGCTGACTGAAGTGTTTGGTCTAGCGGTGGTGTGCGATGCTGACAGTGTAAGCGCTGGGGATGCTGTTCCTCGCCTGACGGCGACGGGTGGCACTCCGACGGTGAAACTGTTCGGTGCGGACAACGTCGAACTGGCCGACACTACTTCGGTGGCCGACTTTACGTACACCGTCCTGTTGTTCGGTATCTGATGGCAGATCCGCACAAGGTGCCCGCCATGCTTGTAGGGGTTGAGAATGCTCGCCCCTACGGGCTGGCAGGGAACATGCCTGCCGATGCTGTGGTGACGGCCCGCAAGCCGCACGGCGAAGGCCGTTTTTATGTGTCGGACGTTCCGTACGTCGAACCGTACAATGATCGGGCGACGTGTGCGGGGACACGCACGGACGGCAATGCCTGTAAGGCTAAGGCGAAGCCTGGCGAGTCGTACTGCGACCATCACGACCCTGGGCGGTAGCCGATGGGGTCGATGACCGTCCAGGGCATGTACGACTATGTGCGTACGTTTTTGGACAGCGATGAGGAAGACCTTCCTGATTCGCTGTTGAGCATGTGGTTGAACGAGGGTGTGGATCGGATCCGCACTTGGGATGAGCCATGGTCGTTTTACGAGCAGGATTGGACGGTGACGTTCGGAGCCGAACAGGATCTGGACGAACTGTCGCCTGTGCCTGAGGCGGTCATGTCGGTTGAGGGCGACCGTTGGCTGTTGAAGTACCGTCCGCATGAACGTCAGGTCGGTAAGTATGCCTGGTCTAGTGCGACGGCGGGCAACACGACCGAATGGTCGTTGTTTGACCGTACCGTGTTTCTGTGGCCTGTTCCCGCGGCTCCCGCTACGTATGTGTTGCGCGGGTATCGTCAGCCGACGGCTGCAGATTCTGTTGACGATGTTGTTGATTTGCCGCGCGAGTTTGATGCGTTGATTTGCGAATGGATTTTGACGCGTGCGTACGAGTGGCAGGACGACGATGTGATGTCGCAGCAGAAGTTGGCACGGTTTGAGCGTGATCTGGACCGTTTGCGCCGTCGGTATGTGCGTGCCCCGAAGGCTGGGGTGCAACGTTTGGGTAGCGAACATGACGGTCCTGTTCTGCTGGATCGGTTTGCTTACTCTTGGGAGTGGTAGCCGATGGCGCGCCGCCCGCAAGTTAGAGAGTTTGTTGACTGGTCTGGTGGGCTGAACTATGTCGGCGATGCGTTCACGCTCGCCGAAAATCAGGTAGTTGATTGTTTGAATGTGCGGCTGTTGCCGCGCGGCGGGTTTGAGCGCCGCAAGACGGCGGTGGCTACGCACGAAGAGCCGTTTACGGACGCCCGTAACATGTGGGCGTATAACGGGGTGGAACCGCCGCAGATTATTGTGCAGGACGGCGATTCGATCCAGGTGACGGACGATTTGTTGACGTTCGCTGAATATACGCCTGCGTCGGGGTCTACTAGCGGGGTTATGCGGGCAGCGACGTTGGCTCGTCAGGTCACTACGACGGATGCGGCACGCGGCGACGAGCGCTGTTATGTGCAGCGCAACGCGGACGCACAGGCATTCCGTTGGAATGGTACGTCCATCGCGTTGATGACGGACGCTTACGGCGCTTGGAACGAAAATTTGGAAGCCCCGTCGGGCGGCAAAATGCCGAAAGCCAAGTTTATTTGTGCCCATCAAGGGTTCCTGTTCCACGCCAACATTTACGAGAACAGCAAGCAGATGGTAAACAGGGTGCGGTTTTCGCACCCGAGCGAACCTGAAGATTACCGTCAGGACGACTGGTTCGACGTTGGTGGTGACGGCGAACCCATTACGGGCATCGTGTCGTTCGGCCCCACCCTGTACATTTTTAAGAACAGTTCGGTGTGGGCGTTCAGCGGTTACAGTGCCGACACGTTCCAGTTGATGCGGATGAGCGACCTGTTGGGCGCTCCTGGGCAAGATGCGATTGTTGCGGCCCCGAACGGCCTGTACTTTTTTGATGCGCATGATGGCGTGTATGTCATCGGTTCGGATGGGCAGATCCGCTGGTTGTGGGACAACATGTCGACGTTGATCACGGACGGCCAGATTCCTGGCACGTACGTGTCGAAGGTGTCGTTGGCGTGGATGGATCAGCGTTTGTGGGTGTCGGTGCCGTGGCTGGACACCAACATTAATAAGCGAGTTTTTGTTTTTGATCCGCTGTTGGGGCAGGGTGGCGGCTGGTATCAGTACGCGTACGGGAATGGTGATAGTGCGTACGGGTTTGGGTTTTCGGCCATGTTGGAGTTTCGTCCTGCAGCAGGCGAGATTTGCTATTTGGCTTTGGGGAGCGGCGGCGAGTATTTGTACCGTGCGGAGTATGACGGCGGACGGTATGACGTGCGGGGCGGCAATGTGAATGTTCGGTTTTCGTCGTGGTTGCAGACGGCTTGGTATCGGGTGGGGATGGCGGGAGCGAAGAAGCGGTTTCGGCGTCCTCGGTTTGTGTTGGATGCGTCGGAGGATTCGACGGTGCGGGTGACTGCCTATCGGGATTTTGATCGGGAGGGGCAGAAGAAGTCGATGAATTTGTCGGTGTCTGGCATTTTTGATGGCGGCGAATGGGACTCGTTTTTGTGGGATGATGCCGTGTGGGGGTCGTCTTCTAAGAGCGACCAGACGATTGTGCGCGGCCAATCGTTGGGGTCAGGTTACGCAGTCTCGTTGTTGTTCCAGGGGCAGAGCGACAGTGCGGGGTCACGCCGTTGGGGCGTGAACGCGGTTGATCTTATTTTCCTTCCGAGAGCAGTGAGGTAACTGATGGCTACGCTGAACGCGTTAAACGAGTTTGTGGCAGGGAACACTGCTGTGGCAGAGGAGGTCAACGAGAATTTTGATGCGTTGGCCGAGTTCGTGACGAACGATGTGGTGCATCGGGACGGTTCGCAGCAGATGACAGGTCAGTTGCTGTTGGAGAATGCGTCGCCGACGCAGAACAATCATGCGGCCCGCAAGAAGTATGTGGACGATCAGATCACGGCGTTGACCAGCGGCCAGATCCACGGCCCGTATCTTCATGCCACGTCGTGGGCTTCTGGCGATTACGACATTGACGGTACGGACGGGCAGACGTTTGCGTCGGTGCATTGGGCAAACATTACGTTTGACCACGTGGTGCAGGACAGTGCCAGCGCTTATACGCTGGCTAACGGCGAGTTTGAGGCCCCTAAGGCAGGTTTGTATTTGGTGTCGTTGGCTGTGGGCGGTTCGTCCAACGTATACTTTTCGACACGGATTATGGTCGGTAACGATTTGAATACGGCGGCTTGTTATTTTGGGCCTCGGTGGAACCCGTCGGACGTGGACGGTACGGCCAACGAGGTCGCGCCAATGTGTTTCTCGCATGTGGTGCGTGTCGGGGCCGCGAACACGTTGATCCGTCCGCAGTTCCATCCGTCCGCAACAGGCACGTACCGTTTCGGGAAGACGTTGACGATCAGTTGGCTTCATGGCCTCTAACGACAATTTTGTTCGGGTACGGACGGCGGAGGGAGACGTTCTGCGTCTTGCCAAAGCCGACCTTCCTGTTGGCCCTGCTGGCCCTCAAGGGCCAGCGGGACCGACGGGTCCCGAGGGGCCGCAAGGACCCGCAGGAACCGACATAGAAGTCATCTCTCAAATAGCAATCGTTGTCCCGACAACGCTTGGGGTGTCGGAAACCGTAACCACCTCTGGTACGTCCACAGCGACCGTCACCGTAACTTTAGTTTGAGGCCAACATGAACGAAGAACTCGCATCCTCCGACCTTGTAGCAGTCCAGGGCAACGTCACCGTTGACCTGATTGACCCACTGGCGGGCGGAAAAGGCTCATGGCGGGGAAAAGTTATCCAAAGGGAGGAGGGCCACAACTTTCTCGGAAAAATGTGGGAAGAACGGGCCAAATGGGAGCAGCAGCGGCTGTGGACGTTTTTACATCCCAATGTTTCCCTCGACACGTACGGCATTTCATATAACGCGCAACCCATATTTCCCGCCGAGTTTTGTGCTTTTTGGAATGATGCAACGGCAGAGAGCGCAAGCACCGAAAGGTCGGTCAATAAGTCTTTGGTTGGGTTTGCGTCGCGTTGGCCTGTCGGGTCTCCGACGGGGAAACGCGGCGTGGTCAACTTGACCGAGTCCGTTTTTGACAGTACGGGTTCTAAATGGGTTTTTGATTGGACAACCAGTCAGGGAAATGGAACTTTTCAGTCTGTGGGTTGGACGCGAGTGGACCCCAGTTTCAATGGCGGTGAAGCCATGATGGTTCAATGGCCTGAAGTAGGGTTTGTGCGAGTAACCCCCGCTGTAAACGGGGTTTATTATTCGGGGGGGTGTGCTTGGGACGGAACTTTGTTTTATTCGATTGTTCCCAGTTCTGCTTCGACTTCGTCTGCCACTTATCGGATTCAATCGTTTCCTGCGGCGGGCGGAAACGGTACTACCGTAGTGAACATTCCAACGTCAATGGCTCCCGCTGGTATCAATGGCGGTTTTCGTACCCGCGGTTTGGCTAAGAGTGGTTCGGATTGGTACATCTGTGGGCAAGAATATTTGGCTGCCAGTTTTCGTGCATATATTGGCAAGATGAATAGTTCGGGCACGGAACTGTGGTCACGGCTAGAAAACTCAACATCCGAGTTTCAATATGGCAACACAATCAAGTACATGGATGTGACCATTGATGGTTCTGGTTATCCGTGGGTGATTGGTGACAACGCCGTCATGTACAAGTTGTCGCCAACGGACGGTACTATTGTGACGCGAGTTCCGTTGAACCTTTCAACGTCGGCGACGTATGAGGACGCGTGTGGAATCGCGTGGGATTCTACAGACGGCAACTTTTGGGTCAATTTGAGTAAGGGTTTAGTCAAGGTTGATTCTTCTGGCAACCTTGTTGGCCCAGCGTGGGCTTACGGAGCCGCGGGATACGGCGGAGGTTACAGTTCTGAAACTGCTACGTCGCCGTTTAGCGGGACGGCTACTTGGTACGCGTCGCGGGTAAACGAGACTTACACGTTGACGAATGCAGGATTGAGCCAATCGACAAGCGAAATGTTTTATACCGACTGGCCCTCCTATATTGAAGGCCCTTCCTGTTACGCTTCTTATTGGGTCGGTGGGGCTTTGGTGATGAAGGGTGGAGAACCGTGGGGCGGATATGGCGTGTCAACTAACTCTAACGGTTCGTCTGCTTACCCCAGCCTGCTGGGGATTACCCCAATGCGGGGCAACAATCTGGCATCCCGTATGCGGCTTTCGTCCCCAGTCACCAAAACGAGCAGTAATGCCCTGAAGGTGACGTATACGTTCACCTTTTCGTAGGACGGGACGTTCGGGACATATAGATGATGGCTGTTACTGGCGCTGCCCTCCTTCAGCAGCAACTGACAACCCCCGAGGCCCGTGCCAACTGGCAGCGGTGGGTGGCGGCGTTGCCGCCTGCACCGACGGTCCCGACGCTCGGCCCGATGGGCGAAGCCCAATATTTCGCTAACCAGAATGCGATCAATCAGGACTTCGCGACCCAGAAGGCACAAAGTCTGTTCGGGCAGGGTCAGGCCGAGGCCGATTTTGCTGAACGTCGGTCGGATCTGGCTCGAAGGTTCATGATGATGCGGCAGAAGATGCCGTATTCGTTTACCGCTCGCGGCCTGATGGGGTCGGGGTTGTGGCGGGATTCGTTGCGGACGTTGAATGATGATCGGACACGTGCGTTCGGCCAGTTGGGCCGGCAGCGGTCGGGGGCGGTCGGCCAGTTTGTGTTGGGTCGGCAGCAGTTGGTGTCGGATCGGGATCGACGGTTGGCTGAGTTGGATGCGGCTCGGTTGGCGGCGCAGCAGCAGCGGTCGTTGGGCAGCCTGAACATGGGGGTTGGCCAATGAGCGGCTGGCTAGACAGAGTTGGCGACTTTGCGAGAAGTCAAGTTGTGCCGCTAGAGATTGCTCGTCGTGTTGGCGGCTGGTTCGACGGCGGAGCGACAGGAGACCCGTACGAACTAAGCAGATATGAGGCCGACCCGTCAGACACCACTTACGACGCGAATTATCGGGCGGGCAATGTTGACTCAAACAATTTCATGCGGAACAACGTGCTGTCCGGCGACCAGACGGCAGCTTGGCAGCAAGCACTCGGCCCCACATCCGAATACGCCATCGCCGCCCGCAAACAGCAAGAACTAGACGATGCTGCCCGATGGTACGGGGCCGCAGCCAAGAACCGACTTGCCTACGAGCAGGCGGGTGCAGCGGCCCGTGCTGCTGCTGCGCTCGCTGCCCGTCGAGCAGCGATCAGCAAAATGTACGACCAGATGCTCGGCACCCTCACCACCAACCGTACGAACGCACAAGGGCAGATCAACGCTTCTAACGTTGCGTTGCAGCAAGCGCTCGGCACGATTGATCAGCGGGGTGCCCGCCAGTCGGCAGCGTTGAACAGTGCGTTGCAAGCGCTGTTCGCTAATGCGATCAATCAGAGCCGTGGCGACTATGCGACCGCGATGGCCGATATGGGCCAGTATGGTGCTGGCCCTGGCCGCATGTCGATGACGCAGGCCGAGCAGCTCGGCTTGCTGCGAGGGCAGGCGGCTCGTACTCGGGCGTTCGGTGCCGAGTTGGGCAACATTCGCAGTCAGGCGATGGACACTGCTCGTTCGCAGGGCAATCTGCTCACGTCGGGTACTCGTCAGCAGTTGTGGGCTGAGGATGCGGCGATGCGGGCACAGATCGAGCGGGAGCGGCTGGCGGCGATGGCGAGGGCGGCTGGCGGATGAGCATTGATCCTGCTCTTGTAGAACTGTTGGCGTTGGGGAACGCTCAAGGCGTGAAGCCTTTGACGTTCTCTCAGGCTGGCGATCTAGTCCCTCAACCGTTTGATTATCAGGATGCGTACGGGGACACGATCCAGGGTCCGTTGGACGATCTGTTCGGTGGCGGGAACCTCCTGAGCCAGATGAAAGCCCAGGAAACTAATCCTGAGGCGTACGCCAACTTTGTGAATTTGCGTAGCAACATGCTGAAGCGGGTTGGCAGCATTCGTTCTCGACTGTTCGCAGGCGAAAATCCGCAGACGTTGCTGGCCGAGTGGCGGAACACATCGTCAGGATGGGCGACCGACGATCCTGCGAAAGGCGGAATGACGCAGGCAGGGGTGGCTGCGATCGAGCAGGGCTTGCAAGATTATGCTGCCCGTGAGGCGCAGGCCGAGGCAGAGTCAGCGCAAGGGTTGCAGAACCTTGTGACTTACCTGATTGCCAGAGGAGTTGATCCGACGCCAGCGCTAGAAAACGCTTCTCGACAGCAGAAAGCTGCTGAAGCCCAGGCAGCCGCAGAACAGCATCGGGCACAATGGGGTCCGATCGTGGACAACCCGATCATGCGTCAGATCGCAGCCCGACAGGGCTGACCGTGGCAGTCGATCCGCAGGCACTCAACGCCTACCTGTCCACCTTCGGCCCCACCGGCCCGTACCTGACAGGCCCCACCTCCTACTCCCCCACTGTAACCGCATCTTCCGACTTTTACGACAGTCTGCCTGCCCCCACCTCGAACAGCGGACGCAAGAAGAAGAAAAAGGATGTTGGTGGCATCCTCGGCACAGGCGGCGATCTTCTCAACGGTGTCCTGTACGCGCTCAGTCTGCCTGGCGCTGCTGTCCGTTCTGCCATCAAGGAAGCGGGCGACTGGAAGACGCCGCTGAACCCTGACCCGTATGAGGGCCAGTCGCCGTCGTTCCGCGACTTCCTCGTCCAAACGTTCGACAAGGACAAGCAGATTTGGGGTGCCGACCTTGTGGCCGGCAACCCTGAGAAGGGCATCACTCGCGGCTTGTTCACGGACAAGGTCCGTGAAGACATGAATCCGCTGCTCAAGATCGTGACAGGTTTGGCTGTTGATATCGGTACCGACCCGTTGACCGCGTTGGGCGGAGCAGGCGTTGCCCGCGAGGGGGCGGAAGCCGTCGCTGAAGTGGCAGCCAGGAACGCTACGAAACGGATCGCTGAGGCCGCATCTAAGTATGTGGACGACGTAGATGAGCTTGCCCCTCAACTTGCCAAGTTCTACGACGAGTTCGGCGGGGTGGTTGAGACGCTGGGCGATCAGCAGATCCCGCAGGCGCTTGCCACCGCCAAGAAGATTGAGCGGATTGACGAGTACAGTCCGATCATCGGCAAGGCAGTGGAAATGGCCCGCAAAGCGGGCGACGAGTCGGTGTTGGACGAACTGACTCGCGGTGCCGAAGCGGTCAGTCGCGCTCGACGTTTCGGAATCTCAGGATTGCGTCCCGAAGAAGCGGCGATCTACTTATTGGACGAAACGGGCAGGCAGGTCGGGTTTCGCGGTTTGGCGTTCAAAGCGCCGTTCAACAGGTCTGAGTCTGTTGGCCTGCGAGTGCCTGGTACGGACAGCCCCCTGATGTTGAAGGTGGGTGAAACGGTCGGGAAGGCCCGTAACGCTGCCGTGTTGGCAGCCAACAAGGATCAGCGGCTGATCGGACGTTTGTTCAACGCCGATCGGGATTTGACCGTTGCGGCCCGTAGCGACGATCCGATGGTCGGGTTCGGCGCTGTGCTGTCCAAGATGTATCGGGACACGGCCAGGGCGAAAGCTGCCGATCTGATTCAGCGGAACACGGTCAGGTATGCGTCAATCATGGACGGTGCTTCGGACGACGTGAAACAACTTGTCCGATGGATGGGTGAAAGCGGCGAAGATCTGGCGGCTGGCGAAGAGTTGGCCCGCTTGTTGCCGACGTTGGGGTCGGCCTCGATGACGTTGGATGATTTGCAACGGGCAGGTTTGACGCAGATCCCTGGCGGCTTCCCGCCGTGGGTGGTGAAGACGGTCAGTTTGGAAGACATCGCTGATGCGGCGGGCCGCGCCCGTCAACTTCGCACTTTGTTGGACGACGTTGCGAAGAAGTTGCAGCAGGCTGGCGCGAACATTCATCGGATCGAGGATTATCTGCCTCGACAATTGTCCGAGGAGGCCAGGAAAATGCTGGCCGAGAACGGCCTGTTGGGCCGCGGCCAGAAATCTGCTCCGTTTGCACAGTTTGAAACTGCTCGCAAACTGGTTGATGCGAAGGGCGATGACGTTTACGAGTTCATGGGGGAACGGTTCGTTGCCAAGAACAACGCCGAGGTTACGTCGGCGGTGTCCGAGATTTTCCGTCGGAAGCTGTCAAAGGTCGCTGATGCGAACACAGTGAGCGAGATGGAAGGGTTCTTCTCTACCGATCTCGACAAGGTAATGGCGTCCTATCTGGCTTCGGCGGGGCGCAGGATCGGGCAGATGAACATGGCGACTCGCCTGTACAACGCAGGTTTGGGTTCGGCGGATCCTGCGGCGTTTGACGATCTGGTGCGTTCGCTGGGACGCGACTTTGAAGACATCGGCCGTCAGCATGAACGGCTGACCGAACGACTGTTACGCGCCGAGGACGCACGCGCAAACGCGAAGACGCAAGCCGGCATTGACTACCACCAAGGACGAATTGACGATATCGAGGCGAAACTGTCCGATCTGGCCGACAGGTTGGACGAGACGGTGATGGCTCGCAGGTCGGGGTTGAGTCGCGAGCAGAAGTTGGATTTGGAACTGTGGAAGATGGACCGTGCCGATGCGAAGGCGGGACGATCCATCCGTCGTTCCGACATTGCGCTTGAGCAACGGTATGTGGACGGCTATGTGGCCGACGCGGGAACTCTCGTCGAGAAGTTCGGGCCGCAGATCACCCCTGCCCAGGAAGCATTGCGTCGCACGTTCCAAGAAGCTGAAGCGGCCGGCGACAGCGAGACGATGCTGTACGTTGAGGGTGGCCTCAAATCTTCCGAAGAGGTGCTGCGATTCGCTAGCAAGATAGACGGTCTCGTTCCCGAACGGGAACAATTGATCGCGCAAGCAAACGAACTGATTGCTGAAGCCCAGCGTGTAAACCCATTTTTTGAAGATTTATTCAACGAGTCGTACATTGGTGGCCGTCAGGTCACAAAACAGAATCCGTACGGCATCCCCGACAGTGTAGAAATTCCCAGTTTTGATGAGGAATTGGCAGACATCCACAGCCAGTTAGTGGATCTGGACGCAACGATGCGCGGATACGGGCAAGATTTGTTCCGTCATCAACAGCTGGTGCGAGAAGCGCAGTCAAACATGCGGCCCGAGATCACACCTGACGAGTTTCTAGATTTCGTCAAAGACAACATGGTGCCGATCGCCAGGCAGACGATCAATCAGGCGATGCGAACGATCCGATACGGGATTGACACTCCCGCCGAGGCGGCCGAACTGCTGTTGGCCGTGAATCGCATGACGGACCCTGAGGCGATCGCAGGGATCTTGAAGTCTTTGGACAAGGGAATTGCTTTCGTGAAGCGATTCCAGATTATGACGCCAGGTTTCCAGAGCCGGAACGCTATCGGCGCGACGTGGCAAAACGCTGCGTTGGCCCAGGTGAAGTGGTCGACGTGGGGCGAGTATGAGCGGCTGTGGAGAGCGTCCCGCAATGAGACGTTGACTGCTGCCGAAGCCAGATTGTGGAAGATGGTAACTCGTGCTCACGGTCGAGGCATGATCGGCAAGGAAGGCCGCCGTGGTACCGATTTGCTTCGCGAGATGGGGGCGAACATCAAACCTGCCAACAAGTTGCAGCGCCTGAATCTGTTTTCGAAAGACTTCGCTGGCGTCTATGCGGGGCAGCGTGTTGGAGAAAGCATTGAGGAGACGATGCGGGGGGTGCTCGCGCTTGACACTTTGCTGTCGGGCGGCACGCTTGACAGTGCGGTGCGGAGGGTAAACAAGTTCCATTTCAATTACAGTAGCGATGCGCTTACTCCGTTCGAGCAAGGTTTGCGGCGATTCATGCCGTTTTACACTTGGTCCCGTTACAATCTGCCATTGCAAATTGAGATGTTGGGCCGTCAGCCGCAAGCATACTCTCGGATTGCGGAGCTGCGAGCAGAGATTGAATCAACCAGCGAACCTGACCAACTGATCCCCGCATACTTTGCGAAACTTGGGCCTGCGATTCGGTTGCCGTTCACCGCGTCGGGCGGCGGACGGCTGTATCTGACTCCCGACCTGCCTATGCGGGATCTTGGCAGGATCCCGACCGCTGGCAATCCGTTCTCGGCAGTGGTGAATGAAGTTGCGAGCATGGTGACGCCCGTCGTAAAAGCTCCGTTAGAAATTCGGATGGGGAAACAGTTCTTCAACGACATTCCGTTGCGGGACGATCGTGCGGTGCCGTTGCCTGAACCGTTTGTGCGGATGCCTGCGTTGGTGCCTGCGATGCGTCTGCTGTGGGGCAACCGCATCCAAGAGGGGCCTGACGGGAAGGTGTACACGTCGGAACGAAATGCGTATCTGATCACGCAGTACATGCCTGTGTTGGGTGTGGTGCGCCGTCTAACTTCCAGCGAGGAGAAATATCAAGAGCGGCGGCTGGCTTCGATCATGTCTTATCTCGGGTTGGGGATGCGAACCAACACGTTGGAAGAGCAACGTCGACTGATGCGCGGCGAACAGATCCGCGAATCGAACTCGAACCAGGCGTCTCGCAGGTTCACCCAGTCGGTACGTCGAGGTGGCGGCTGATTTGCGATGGAAGCAGTCATCGTTGCGATCATCACAGGAACGTTCGGGACGATCGGTGTCATCCTGAACCGACGGCTGATCCGCACAAACAGTCGAGATCACAATCATGTGCGGAACACGCTGGACGGCCACACCGCCGAGATAGGCCGACTTGCCGGCCGTATCGACGGGATTCGGGATGATGTTGCCGAGGTGCGAGATGATGTGCGGCAGGTCCGCGATGCGGTCCTGCTCGCCCTACGGGACAGTCCGCCTGTAGGAGTGCATGGTTCAGATCATTTCCCGAACGGACATCGGCCTGCGGCCACCGACCCAGCGGCCCTCCCCGATCTACCCGACCGGCTGGGTACTGCATTGGGTGGGCGCCTCACGGATGAACCCGTCCCCAACGGACAGTCAAAGCCGAGCTACCTGCCGCAACATTCAGAACGAAGCGTTCACTAACGGCTACTCGGACATCCAATACTCGTTCCTGGTCGATCCGGCAGGCCGCATCTATGAGGGGCGAGGCTGGTCGGCTCGCAGCGCCGCGAACGGCACCTCAGGTTCCAACATGCATCTGTGGTCGGTGTGCTATCTGGCAGGCCCTGGCGTCAAATTCACCGACGCTGCCCGCACCGCACTGCTCGACCTGTGTCGGGCAGGTGTCGATCGGACACCTGCGGTAGCGACCGTTGTCGGCCACACCAACGTCCCTGGCGTTCACACCGCTTGCCCTGGCAGCGAAGGACTTCAGGTCGCTGCCTGGCTTGAGAAGAACCTTCTGATCGCCCCTGTACCCCCATCTTTCGAGGAGGACGATGTGACCATTGTTGCCCAGCCGAAGTCGCCTTCGGCTATCGGCCGTACCCCGACCGCCCGAGCAGTCCCGTCGCTTGGCGCGGTGCTGTTGGAGAACGGTGCCCGCATCGTGGGCGATGTGAAGTCTGGCAAGAACTTCATCTGGCGAGACAAGCAGGTTCCTGCGAAAGCGAAGATGATCGGGATCGCTGCTCGACCTGACGGTCGAGGCATCGTTGCGCTGTACGACCTGGGCAATGGGGATACAGCGACGTATGTCGGAATGTGGAAGTGACTGTGCTGTTCGTTCGTCTGGTGGAGAAGGTGCGGGTCGGCCTGTTGACGGTGGCGGCTGCTGCTGTCCATCTGTTCGATTGGGAGGGGAAGTGACTGCTCGGGAACGGTACGATCTGCTGGTTGATGTGATTGCTGATGCGAAGCGGACGGTGACCGCTGCGGTCGGTGTGGTCGCGTTGCTACTCGCTCAGGGCGCTTTGTCGGGTCGGGTGCAGGAGATCGCCCAGTTTGTGGTGGCGGTCGGGACGGTGCTGGGCGTCTACAGGGTGACAGACGGTCGGAAGCCGAAGCCGTGTGCGGCCACGACAGACGAGGCTGCCGCAGGTGACGTTTGACCTGACTCGCGACACGCTGCTGACCGCTATCGGCCGTATGGCCGAACGGACAGACAGTGCCGACGACCTGTTGACGTTGGTACAGGCGTGGGCTGGCTGTTTCATCGAGGAGGCCGATGACAGCCTGTCGGATGGCGGCGAGTATGTGCAGACAATGTCTGCGACGATGCTCGGTCAGGATCCGGCGGCCTATTGGGCGGAGGGCCGCACCCGCAAGGTCGGGTTCTAGCCGTCGGGTAGCAGTTCGTCGGGGTAGAGGTCGCCGCTGGTTGCAGGACGAGGATGTGAAGACGGTCACGCGGTGCCATGGTGCGCTATCTGCCGCAGGCAGTCTTCCGCTCTTGGAGTGCGGCGACGAGAGTTGCGGACGTGACGCCAGACGAC